>Ga0209223_10001653_pt1 | contig 23854 bp, 18 predicted proteins | sample COG_06_FD_184750 | JGI IMG/M metagenome (GOLD analysis project Ga0209223, IMG submission 184750) | Pelagic Microbial community sample from North Sea - COGITO 998_met_06 (SPAdes) (version 2) | ecosystem: Environmental > Aquatic > Marine > Neritic zone/Coastal water | place: Helgoland, sampling...
CACCCATCGGGAATGCTACGACACCATACACGAAACGTTGTGCTGTATTATAACAAAATTAGAGAGCATTCTAAAAAAAGTAAGGTATACTCAAATATAACATTTTGGTGGTTAAAATATGAACTATGAATAATAAAACGATTAATGGAATTCCAAGTTTTTATAAATCAGGAAAAGTCGACCAAAGATTTTCTTTAAGTAATATTGATATAGCCACAGGTAAATCAAATCAAGACCTAATCGATAATCTTAAACGGGAAAATATATTTACTGATTATGATAGTAGTAATCACGTTAGAATAATGAAAAAATTTAATCTTAACAACATAGGACAGGTAGATAAAGAAATTTCAGAGGCTTGGTATAAAGATGCCCAAAACGAATTCTATTTAAGATGTTATCTTCCTAAAAAGAAAATATTAAATAGAGTTAAATCAAAAAGAATTACAAGATTAGTTATAATGTTCAATGGACTAAATGAAGTTAGAAATTTTGATTTATATGATATTTTAGGTAGTCAATTTGCAAATCATGGAATTGCATCTATTCTTTTACCAACACCTTATCATTTAAATCGCAGAGTCGCAGACTCAAAATCAACTATTGATGCTAAAGCATATAGATGTCATATACCCACAGATTATGCTATTAATGAGAAAGAGATGATGTATTATTATAATTTTAAGCGCAGTATCATGGAACTTGAGTCGCTAATTAATAGAATAATTAGTCAAGATTCAAATGATGAAGGTTTTTTTAAATCTTTATTTAATCCCAGCGATTTAAAAATTACTCTTTTAGGTTTTTCATTAGGAGGTCTAAGAGCTATTGGAGCATTCTTAAAATTGAAACCCGATTACAAAGAACTAATTCAATCTTGTGTAACTTGGAATAGTGGGCCAGGGTTAGAAGCTGTGAAAATTGAAAGAATTAATGGTAAAAAGGTTAAATACACATCAGAATCGTGGGCTAAATTGATGGAGTCTGTATTAAATAATTTGAACTCTATTATTGAAAAAAACGAACCATCTCAAAAAGAATATGCGAGACTTTGTAAATGGTTATATTTCTCTCAAAGACCTGAAGATAGGGATGATTCTGAGTTCGTAAATCTACGAGAGCGTCTTGGGAGGTATTCTTCAAATTTTTTATCAATTCAGAGTGCCGCTGATTCTATAGTCTCGGTTGACAGTTTCGATAGAATATCACCAAAGACAGGTCTACATCGTGTAATTGTTCCAGGTGTTGATCATATAGTTAATGAAGACATTAAATGGGGAGAATGGTTGACTAAAATAGTAGGTAGTATAATTCATTTTATTAATGAAAATGAAAGTGATTATTATAGTAATTTATCATTAGAGAAAGAAGTCAAAGAATTGATAACTTGTTCTAGATATTATAAAAAAAGAAAAAATGAGTACTTAATTATAAAGAATAAAGGAACATTCGAAGAAATGGAAAGTGATTTTTCCCATCAAGATTTAAAATCCATATTACAAGATGTTTTAGATAATCACAAGGCAGAAAAGCGAGAAAAAATGAGGGAATTATATTATATATCTAAAGCTTTTTATCCAAGATTTACTGAATTAATTGATAAGATTATTAGTTCAGATAAAACAAAATAACGACAGTATAACAATGGATGGCTATAAGTAATTGCTAGTACTCTCCCACTTCAGAATCTCAAAGGGTCTGAACTTATTAATTTTCTACCTGCCTAACTGCAAAAAGATTCGGTTTGTATTTACTAAATTAGGTGCTTAAATTTGACAGAAAAGTGCCATGCTATTGGCTACTATTCTTATGTACAACTAAGATTTAATTATGAACAACAAGAAATTACTTTACACCTTTATTCCTATTGTTAGTTTTACTATAGGCTTATTTTTTGAATATCTAACTGGTTATTTTAATCTTCAAAATTTATGGCAACAACTCTCATTCATTATATTGTTAATTATACTTGTGCTAAGTTTAATTATAATAATAAAAATAGCAATTGATATAGATAATTCATTAACAAAAGAAGTTAATAAGCTTAAACATATTAATACTGCAATCGACGAGTTTTCAACACTAAAATCAGTAAAAGTATATACTTCTTCAATAAATATGAACGAAGATATTTCTGAAGACTTGAAGACATTAGAAAATCATTATTCAACAGCTGCCGAATTGATAAACAATGCAAAATCCTCAATTGTCATATACAACTATATTGATAGTCATCCAACTGTAAAGTCAATTCTAAGAAATATCAAAAACAGTATTAACGGCGAGGATAAATATAATAATTGTTGCAATGCTATCGAACAGTATTACAAAGCAATTGAATCTAAAGTAAGTTCTGGAGACATAGAATACACTAGAGTAACAATGTTACCTCTTAGTTATCCACCCACATCAGACATAAATATTAATTTTAATGAAATAGAAAACACTAAACTATCAACTACTCTCAATGAATTTACCATAGATCATCTGAAAACTATGAATGGTATTTACAAAAAGAGGCCTAATAAAGTCCATCTTAAAATTCTTCCTTTTGCTGTTTCTAATTATAGCTTCGCAATAATTGATAATAAGAATATGATAATAGAGTTAGATAGGTATAATCTTGCCGGTTATTCTTTTCCACACCATATTCTCAATTTTAAGGATAAATTAGGAGGAGAAGTAATAAAAGAGTTTAAGGACATTAGTGAAATATATTTACATAAAACGTTTGAGTTAAATATTGACCGAGATTTGAAACGAACGATAGGTAATATAAAGAATACTGAATTGAATCTAAAAAAAGATCGAATGAAGCTATGTATAGAGAAATATGCTTAAGATTTGGCTATAGTCAACCTTCAGAACAAAACAATCTATGAATAGCTACCAAAAGGCCACTCAATGAAGTTTTAAAGGTGTTTTATAGTTTTACTATTTCTTTTAAAGTTTTTACTATCTTTAGAAAAACTAACCACTACATGAATTTTATAAAGAAAATGGGAACAGCAAACATACTCATGTTAGTGCTTTGCATTCTTATTATTATTATTGCAGAATACCTCTTCTTATCTGGAGATAAATTACACGGTATTTTCTTAGGCTTATGGGCTCCCACACTATTAGGAGTAATGATTTATCTTAAAATGATTAGTCATGAGCGCAGATAGCATTGTTTTTTATTTTTCAGTTTTTGTTGGTGCTTGTGTATTAATTTGGGCCTTTGTAATGATTCGAGAATATGACAAGGCTGGAAAAGGTTAATATTCTTTAAACTATCGTTATACTTCTAGGGCACTGATTGTCAGTTTAGAATCTTTTGTGACTTTTTAATAAGAAAGGGGTCTAATGTAACGGTGTCTTTAATTAATCTTAAATTTTTGCTCCAAACACAACAAATACTTGTTATATTGTTGATTATAAGTTATTTTTGTAAAAAACGTATGTAATCTTATGGGTAAGAAAAATGTATCTATATTTGGTTTTGGGGGAAATCAATCAATTAGTAGATCATGCAAATTGGCATGTTTATCTTTTATTTTAATTAAACTTTTTCTTTTTACAGGAGTTAGTACAGCTCAGTCTATACCAGGATCTGGAACCTCAGCTGCAGTCTGTAATGATTGTGTTCCTACTGGGTGGATAGATAATGGAGGAACACCAGATATATCTGATAGAAACAATGGTTCTGCAGATGTAAATGCTGGAGGTCGTTTGGGTGTAGGTGCAAGTTGGGCCAATGGTCCATTACCTCTTCCTCCATCTGGGGATGTACGTTGGGTTACACTCCGTGATGTTGGACCCGACTTTCCTGAAGAATCAATTGCAACTACTATGACAGGGTTAATTCCTGGTCAACTCTATAGACTTAAGGTAAATACGATGACATCAATAAGTAATCAAGATGGTGTTGGTGGTGATTACTATGCAGGAACTTATATGAATCAATTCGATTATGAAATTGATGGAAATGGAAGATTGACATTGAACATACTTACTCAAGAAAGTTGGAGTGAAAATACTTTTGTTTTTGTTGCTGGAACAACTACTTCTACAATTACTTTTTATCCAAGAAATGATGGTGGTTTTACCAATGGTGGAGATCCTATATTATTGGAAGTGGTAAATTTATCGGTTGATTCTGTTAATGCTTTGACTGTTTTAGACACAGATGGGGATGGAATTGCAGATTCTGTAGATATTGATGATGATAACGATGGTATTTTAGATACAGTAGAAAATAATAGTACAAATCCAAATGCAGATGATGATGGAGATTTTATTCCCAATTATTTAGATTTGGACTTCACCGGGGGAGTTGATAGTAATACTGACGGTATTCCAGATAATGTCGATTTCGATTTAGACGGAATTCCCAATCACTTAGATTTAGATTCCGATAATGACGGTATTCTAGACAATATAGAAGCGCAAGTAGCTGCAAATTACGATGCTCCTTCAGGGTCCGTAGGCGCAAATGGTTATTATGATAAATATGAAGATACTACAGGTGTAGATTCAGGTGTCCCTGAATTTACTCCAGTAAATACAGATGGAACTTTTGGTGCTGATTATCTAGATATCGATTCTGATAATGATGGAATTCCAGACAATATAGAAGCTCAATCTACACTTGGATATGTGTTGCCGACAGGAAATGTTGGAGAGAACGGTGTAGATTCTGCTTACGAAAATGTAGATACCTACTCACCTATAGGAATAACAGTAGTTAATACTGACATTGCTGACCTACCTGATTATAGAGATTCAGATTCTGACAATGATGGTACAACAGACATCAATGAAAATGGAGAAGGAAATGTACTTAGCGGTTCCGATACGGATGGAGATGGTTTGGACAATAACTTTGATGCAGACAATGTCAATTACGATGTAAATGATAATATTACAACTCCATCTAGTGATTTACCAGATGTAGATTCTGATGTAAATACAGGAGGAGATGTAGATTTTAGAGATGATGTAGAGGGCTTAGATTCTGATGATGATGGAATTCCCGACTCTGTAGATATTGATGATGATAATGATGGGATTTTAGATATTAATGAGTGTGTACCTCAAAATTTAGCAGCTGGGTTTGCTTCTTCGATAGTTCTTGATGATTCTGTACGAAATCAAAATAATGTTCTCAATGATGACGATAATGATTTTGCAAGATACAACAACGTTAATGATGCTTTAGGTGTTGAAATGTCAGCCGTGATGCCTATTGGTACGGTAGTTACCATTAGAGTAGGTAAAAGTAATGGAAATAATAAAGTGTTTAGAATACAAGAAGCAGATGCAAGTGGTAATGCAATTGTATCAAATAATACCGATCAACTCATTACACCTCCTAGCACTACTGCAACAAATTTTACCTATACCATTACAGTTGAAACAAGATATCTTAGAGTTGGTATGCAAACAGAAAGTGGCAATGGAGATGGTAGGTTGTATAATTTAACTTTCCCAGGCGGCACAACTTGTGTGGCTGGTGATACCGATGGTGATGGAGTTACGGATGATTTAGATATTGATTCTGATAACGATGGAATTACCGACAACTACGAAGCACAATCTACAGCAGGGTATGTAGCTCCTTCTGGTTTTGATGTTGATAATGATGGGCTAGATGATGCTTACGATAGTGACACAAACCCTCTTACCACAACTCCAGCTACATCTTTAGGTTTAGTCAATCTTACCAATACAGATGATGATGCTGTTCCAGATTATCTAGATATCGATTCAGATGGCGATGGAATTCCGGACAACGTAGAAGCTCAATCTACATTGGGGTATTCAGCTCCTAATGGAGTACCAGGAGTAAATGGTTTGGATAGTGCTTACGATTTTACAGATGCGTATTCCAATACAGGTTTATCAACTACTCTTATCAATACAGATGGTGATGCAGAACCTGATTATAGAGACACAGATTCTGATGGTGACGGAACCCCTGATATACAAGAAAATGGAGACCCTCAAGATACAGCTAGTGGCACCGATACAGATGGTGATGGTTTAGACAATAACTTTGATGATGTCTCAGGGTTTGATGTAAACGATAATAACGACACTCCTGCTACCTCTCTAGGTGATGCAGATGCAGATGTAAATTCAGGAGGAGATGTAGACTATAGAGATAGTTTAGCGGGAATAGATACTGATGGTGACGGTGTAACAGACAATATTGATATTGATGATGATAATGATGGTATCCTAGATACTATAGAAAATTTGGGTGGTATCACTTGTAGTGGTCAAACACAAGCTATAACTTCTGTGACAACCCAATTACAAACCGTTGGTGATATTAATACAATGTTTGATAATATAGTTTCTGGACAACAAAATTTCTATTTTGTGAATGATCAAGAATTTATTGATTTTAATACTAATACAGAAATATTTAACATCACATTTAATGAATCTTTAGTAGTAACCCAATTAAAAGTTGTACTTGATAGAACGAATTCTTTTATAGAAACCGGAGTACAATATCGAGTTGAAGGTTTTAATGGTTCAAGTTATGAAGATTTAACTGGAACAATTACTGCACCAAATAGTACAGCTACTAATGATGAAGAAGTTTTTGATTTAAGCTCAAATACCAATTCTTATATAAGTTATAGAATTCTTTGGATTGGTGGTGGACAAATTGGTTGGGATCCTTGGATAGAAGAAATTGAATTCACAGCAAATCCTTGTGTGGAAGAAGTCGATACTGATGGTGATGGAATTATAAATAGTTTAGATTTAGATTCTGATGGCGATGGAATCTTAGATAATGTAGAAGCGCAAACCACTGCTGGTTATCAAGCTCCTCCAACGACAGGTATTGCTGCCGCAGTTGGAGCTAATGGTTTGTTTAGTATTTATGAAAATAATGATACTCCTGGAGCTACAGGTTTAACTCCTAATGTAACTTCAGCCACAGATACAACCCCTGATTATTTAGATATTGATACCGATGATGATGGTATTCCAGATAATGTAGAAGCACAAGGAACTCAAGGGTATACTCCTCCTTCTGGAACTATAGGGCTGAATGGTGTAGACTCAGCTTACGAAAACAATGATACGTTTACTGCAACAGGATTAGATCCTAACAATCATGATGGCACTGATGAACCAGATTACAGAGATACAGATTCTGATAATGACGGAACATCAGATGCAGATGAAAGTGGCATCACATTAAATGGAGGTTCCTTAGGAACTGATTCTGATGGTGATGGTTTGGATGATATTTATGAAGGCTCAGATGCTACTACTGGTGAAACCTATGATGTAAACGATGAAATTAACACTCCTATAAGCAATTTATTAGATGCTGATGGAGATGCTAATTCTACAGGAGATGTCGATTATAGAGATGACCTTATTTTTATTGATACTGATGGTGATGGAGTTGGTGACGACGTAGATTTAGATGATGACAACGATGGTATTTTAGACACTGAAGAAGATGCCAATGGAGATGCGGATAACGATCCGTTGACCAATCCTACAGATACAGATTCTGATGGTATTCCTAATCATCTTGATATTGATGCTGATAATGATGGAATTCCAGACAATGTAGAAGCACAAGACACCTTAGGGTATATCGCTCCAAATGCAGATAATGCAGCTACCTATACTACAAATAATGGAGTAAACTCTGCTTATTTAGGTGGTTTAACTCCTGTAAATACAGATGACATTACAGGGAATAATACAGATACACTTCCAGATTATTTAGATTCAGATTCTGATGGTGATGGAATCGATGATATCTTAGAAAATGGAAATGCAAATGCATTAACAGGTACAGACACCGATGGTGATGGTTATGACGATGCTTTTGAAGGAGTATTAAATGATGATGATGTAAATGATGATGTCAATACACCTTCTACAGATTTACCAGATATCGATTCTGATGTGAATACTGCAGACAGCGCTCAACCTGATGCTGCTGGTTATAACGACATAGACTATCGTGATATTGACGATGATAGAGCTCCGCCTTCTGTAGTTGGTAACATTCTATGGCTACGTGCAGATATTGGTGTGACAGGTGTTGGTGAAGTAACCAATTGGGCTGATCAATCTGGTTCTGGATTCAATGCAACCAATACAGGAACAGGTCCTGCCAAATTAGGAGATGGAACAGCAACTGATGGATTGAACTTCAATCCTGCACTTCAGTTTACAGAGGCTTCTAGTCAAAATCTGGAAATTGTTAATGGAATCCTTGGAAATTCTACTTTGTACTCTAGCCTATGGGTTTATGCAGTAAGCTCTTCAACTTCTGCTACCAATGCAAGCAATATAGTAACACATGATGTCTCCGAAGGCACCATCTTTTTCCAAGTTCCTACACCTGCTAGTAATTTTACGTATAATGTAGCTAGTAATGGATCTACGCTTTCCAATCCTTGGGGAGGTACTGCCAATGTATTCAATATATGGAACGCTGGATTTAGTAATTCTGAGACAACTCCTTCAGGAACAACGAAAGCCATGTATAGAGATGGCGCACTAATAGGAACTCTTAACGATGGAACAAGCTTTACTTCAGATAATTCCAGTTTATTTATTGGGAGTAGTCCAATCCCTAATACTTATTTTGATGGTCAAATTACTGAGTTGATGGTATTTACTAGTGTTCCATCTGCTATTCAACAACAACAAATACAATCCTACTTAGCCATTAAGTATGGAATTACTTTAAATCAAACAGATAATGATGCTACCATTGCTGAAGGTGATTATATACTTGAAGATTTAACTACTGTAGTTTGGGATCAATCTGCCAATAGCACCTATCATAATGATGTGGCAGGAATTGGACGTGATGATGGAATGTTCTTAAATCAAAAACAATCTAGGTCAATTAATACCGATGCTATTGTAACCATTGGAAATGGTGCAGGACAAAGTATTGCTGCTAACAATGCAAGCAATGGAAATTCTTTCTCTGCTGATGGATCTTTTCTAATGTGGGGGAATAACAATGCAAGTCTCTCCAACACTTCAAGTGTTACCTTGCTTTGTGAAACGGAATTACAAATGGATCGTGTTTGGAAAGTGGTAGAAACTGGGTCTGTTGGAACGGTAGAAATCGCTGCTATTGCATCAAATATTAATGCAGTATTAACCTCTGCTTCTTCTGAAGTACGCTTGTTAAAAATAGCAGATGATGCCAACTTTACAACCAATGTAAAACACATTCCTTTAACCACTAGAACTATTAATGGGGTATCTCATTATGTAGCCAACTTCGATTTTAATGGAACTAAATACTTTACCTATACCGAAGTTCTTGGAATCTTCTGGAATGGGGATACTGCCATTTGGACTGGTGGGGCTTTTGCTGGTGGTCCTGCTACTGATAATATTTCGTCTGCTATTGATGGATCAAAAGTATTGGTCATTGATTCGGAAACATCCATGAAAAATGCAATTATGATTGCTAGTGCGAATGTTGAATGTGTATGGGTAAAGCCTAACTCTAAATTAATTATCAATAATGGTCGATTCTTAGAGTTTGATCAAGATTTTAAACTAGAAGGTGAAATAAGACTTATTGGAGATGCTCAATTGGTACAATCACATACAGGTCTTTCTAATGTTACTGGTAATGGAGTGATCTATAGAGACCAAGCTTCCAATACAGCCAGTGTATATCGATACAACTATTGGTCATCTCCTGTAGTCGCTGCTCTTGGAAATACAAATTATTCTACATCTACTGTAATGTTTGATGGAACCACTCCTACTTCGGAGAATTCTACTGCCTTACCTATTGTATGGCAAGATTATAACTTTACAAACGAGTCACTCAATAGTGCTCCTACAACTCCTGCAATTACCATTGCTACTTGGTGGATTTATGCCTACTTCAATGGAGTCGATAGAAATGATTGGCAACATAGATTTAGTGATCAAGCAATTAATGTTGGTGAAGGGTTTATTATGAAAAGTACCGGTAGAGCTCCTCAGAACTTTACCTTTATGGGTAGTCCTAATGATGGAACTATTACCAAGGTATTAACTCCTAATACAACTTCACTTCTTGGAAACCCCTATCCTAGTGTGATTGATACACAGCAGTTTATCTCGGATAACTCTAGTGTTATTGATGGAACTTTATACTTCTGGGAGCATCAGGGAGAAGTAACTTCAGCAACCATTATTGAAGGACATGGTGAATTTGGATATGTTGGTGGATATTCTCAGCGTAATTCTGCCATGGGTGTAGCCGCTAATTCTGTAACAGAAGAAACTGCTGGGTTGGGTGATGGAACTTATACTGCTCCTCCTCAATATATTGCTGTGGGACAAGGATTCTTTGTCTCTGTACCTGGTACAAAAGGAGGAACACTAACTTTTGAAAATTCGCAAAGAGCGGCAAATACAGATAATGTATTCTTCAGAAATAACACCAATAACAACCTTCCAAACTTTAAGATTGGAATGGATTATGTTGATAATGGTGCTCGTTATAGCGCTTTTGACGGAAGCTTATACACTATTGCAAATTTTGGATCATCAAATGTTCATAGACAATTAGGTGTTAACTTTAAACAAGGGAATACCTTTAAATATGATAGTGGGTTTGATAGTACTATCTTCGATCTACAACCTACTGATATGTTTTGGGATTTTGATAAAATCGATCAAAATTTAGTCATTGCTGGAGTTGGTGAAATATCTACTGAGCTTCAAGTGCCTCTTGGATTTCAAATAGAAACAGATCATCCTATTAAGATTACACTAGATGAACTAGAGAATATGGATGGTTATAATATCTATTTGGTAGACTTAGTAACAGGTAGATTTTTCAATATGGAAAACCCTGTTGAACTAAATCTTCCTAAAGGAACATACACAGATCGTTTTATTCTTACTTTTGGTGGAACGGCTCTTTCTAATAATGAAAATCCTTTATTACAAGAATTTGTTGTCTATGCTGACAATGCTAATGATCAAATTGTGCTTCGTAATAACAACAATACCATCATTAAAAAAGTAGAGTTATTCAACATCCTTGGACAACCAGTGAAAACTTGGAAAAAACTAGATGCAAGTACATTGCAAAGACTTGATGTTAATGATGTTGCTTCTACAATTTACATTGTAAAGGTAACTACTGATAAAGGTCAAATTACTAAGAAAATTGTGGTCGAGTAAGGCATCTAAAAAACAATCTTAAACTAAAAGAGCTGCTTTAAAGCAGCTCTTTTAGTTTCTTCAATGTATAATTAATTTCTTCTTTTGTGGTATATCTACTAAATGAAAAACGAACAGATGTAAGGTAATCTTCTTCTTCATTCAAAATCTCATTCAATACATGAGATCCTGTATTACTTCCACTCTGACAAGCACTTCCTCCCGATACAGCAATTCCATTCAAATCCAAACTAAATAAAAGCATTTCATTTTGTACAGGAAGCAACACACTTAAAATAGTACAACTACTAAGTGACAAGTCAGAAGAATTTCCATTAAATCTAATTTCAGGATTTAATTTCTTCAACTCTTCAATAAAATAAGACTTGAGATTATTCATCTGAATCTTATCTTTTTCTAAAGACTCAGAAGCCAATAACAAAGCCTTTTCCATTCCAATAATACCATGAACATTCTCTGTACTAGACCTAGCTCCTTTTTCTTGTTCACCACCGTGTAACATAGGTTTAATTCCAAATCCTTTTTTAAAATAGGCAAACCCTACTCCTTTAGGTCCATGAAATTTATGAGCACTTGCGGTAATAAAATCAACAGGAACAGTTTGTAAATCAATTGTGTAATGACCAATAGCTTGAACAGTATCTGAATGAAATAGAGCATTGTACTTCTTACAAAGTTCAGTTACTTTATCCCACTCTAAAATATTTCCAATTTCATTATTAATGTACATCAGGCTTACCAAAGTCTTCTTATCCGACTTCTTTAAAATCTCTTCTAACTGATTCATATTGATGTCTCCATTAGGATGCACATCAACATATTCAGCTTCTATATTATATTCTTTTTTTAAAAAATCTATTGTATGTGTTACTGCGTGATGTTCTACCTTAGAGCTAATAATTCTTGTTACTTCTAAATTAGTAACTGCATTATGGAGAATTAGGTTGTCAGCCTCAGTACCTCCAGCGGTAAATATAATTTCGGAAGCAGTGACATTAAAAACACTGGCAATTTTCTTTCGTGCGTTCTCAACAGCATTCTTAGCCTTTCTTCCAAACTGATGGGTAGAAGACGGATTTCCGAAATTTTCTTGCATAGACAATTGCATCACCTGAATAACTTCAGGAGCTATTGGTGTTGTAGCTGCATTGTCAAGATACACTCGTTTCACACAAATAAGTTTATATTATTTATTTAATATTATTTCACACTAATGAGAAATTAATACTGCTTTACCAAATCCCTCAATGAGGGTTTCATGTTGCAAAAGTATCTATTAATTATGACTTTGGGTTTTGATAAATATAAACTTCAGTAGCTCCTAATCCATATTTCTGATATGATGCATCATAATAATCAACAGGATATTTTTTAAAAAGAAAATGAAGTTCACTTTTTAACACCCCTTCACCTACTCCATGAATGAAAACAACTTTTGAAAACCGTTTAGAAATTGCAAATTCTAATTTTCTTTTTGCTGTTTCTATTTGTAGCGTTAATATATCATAATTATCCATTCCTTTACTAGTCTTGGTAAGTTGATTGATATGCAAATCCACTTCAAAAACAACATTATTCTTTTCCTTGGAAAAGAGTGTTTTCTTATCGTCCCTATTTTGAATTTTATCTTTTAAGATCGGATTATCAATATCCGAAAATTTACTCAACTCATGCTGATCTATATCGATAATCACTAATTCATCCTTTCTAAACTGATAAATCATACCTTCATTATCTTTAACTCCAATAATGTCTCCATCAATAGATATCACGATCCCTTTTAGAACATCATCAAGAACAGCTACACGTTTACCTATTTCGAAATACATTTTTAACCTTTACTTAATGCTCCTTTTTAATAGGAAACATTAACTTTGCTGCAAAAGTAAGAAGATGATTAAAACTGGAGTTGTTAATACAAAGGATTTCTTTGAAAATAGTCATAAAAGCATTGTTATTGATGAAAGTCGAAAAGAACTTTTATTAAGAATTGCTGATAAAATTACTGATACTTATAAATCAAATGACGAACAGGTAAATATCAATTTTATCTGCACACACAACTCTAGAAGAAGCCAACTTGGACAAGTATGGACATTCTTTGCAGCAAATTATTTTGGGCTTAACATCACTGCGTTATCAGGAGGAACTGAAGTAACCGCCTTTCACAGAAACACAGTTGCTACTCTTAAAAGTGTAGGGTTCTCATTTAATGTACAGGAGTTCTCACATCAAAATCCCGTATATCAAATTTCTTTTAATGAGACCGATGATTTTCTTCTAGGTTTTTCTAAAATATTTGACAACAAAGCTAATACAACTCCTTATATTGTTATTACTACTTGCGATAGTGCTGATGAAAATTGTCCATTCATTCCAGAAGCAATTTATAGATTTCATCTTCCATATACAGATCCAAAACATGCAGACAATACTACAGAACAAGATGAAGCTTATCTAAAGACAAATGAAGAAATTGCTTCAGAAGTTTATTTTATTTTTGATCGAGTAAAATCTTTACTGTAAATTATATTTTAATATTCTTATCGTAAGGAATACTCTTAAGAATATGGTTTATAGCATTCACTCTAGCCTCTGTTTTTCTATTGGCTTTAATAACTTTCCATGGAGATTTCTCAATGTCCGTTTTCTCAAACATTGCATCTTTGTACTCAGTATAATGATCCCATAATTCTTGTGCTCTTTCATCTACTGGTGATAGCTTCCATTGTTTTAAAGGATCATTCTTAATTTCTTCAAATCGTTTTGCCTGTTCTTTTTTAGAAATAGACATGTAAATTTTTACTAAGTGAATTCCAGAATCTAAGATCATTCTTTCAAAATCATTCACCTGACCCATAAATATTTCATATTCACTTTGAGTACAAAAACCATTTACAGGTTCTACAACGGCTCTATTGTACCAACTTCTATTGAAAAAAACCATCTCTCCAGATTTAGGCAATTGCTGTACATATCTTTGAAAATACCATTGAGATTGTTCATCTTCAGTAGGTTTAGGAAGCGCCACAATACGAATATGTCTTGGATTAATTCGTTCTGTAATCCTTCTAATAGCACCTCCTTTACCAGCAGCATCTCTTCCTTCAAAGATTATGGCTATTCTTTCATTATTTTCTATTGCCCAAGTCTGAAGCTTTATGATTTCTATTTGTAACTTTTTTAATTTACGTTCATAATCAACGTAACGTAAAGCTCTTTCAACACTTAGAGGTTCCTTAGATAATAAAGCTGTAAGTGCTTTATTAGTATTTAACTTTTTTAATTCTAAATCTGTTAATTCTCTTTCCATAATTAATCTATCTGATATGTAGACCTATAATAACGCATAACAACATTCGGATCTGGCGTTAATGTAGTTAATGCTTCGTTCTTTCCTTCGTAATCGAAACTAGAAAGTACATAGCGCATTGTTTCTAGTCTTGCTGTTTTTTTATTATTGGTTTTAATAATCATCCAAGGACAATATGATGTATGTGTCTTGCTAAACATTTCTTCTTTATAATGAGTGTACTCATCCCACAATTCTTGTCCCTTTTTATCTACAGGGCTAAACTTCCATCGTTTTAAAGGATCATCGTTTCTCGAATCAAACCTCTTGATTTGCTCATCTTTAGAGATCGATAGCCAAAACTTAATGATAACCAACCCATCTTCATATAGCATGTGTTCAAATTCAGGTACCTGAACAAGAAACTCTTTATATTCTTTCTCAGTACAAAAATCCATTACAGGTTCAACAACAGCCCTATTATACCAACTTCTATCAAAAAAGACGATCTCACCTGGATTTGGCAATTCTTTTATATACCGTTGAAAATACCATTGCCCTTTTTCAACATTAGTTGGTTTGTTTAAAGCAACCAATCGAGAAGATCTAGGATTTAAATGTTCCATAAATCTTCTAATACTCCCTCCTTTTCCAGCAGCATCTCTTCCTTCAAAAACAACAGCTACACGTTTATTAGTTTTTAATACCCATTGCTGTAACTTCACCAATTCTATTTGTAAATGTCTTAATTGCTTTTCATATGCTAAAGTCTCCGTAATTTTATGATGAGGAATTCCTTTAGCTTTCATTATAGAGATAATCTCTTCTGCTTTTGAGGATTTTAAAAAATCTTCCGAATCTAAAGTGGGTTTTGAATCAATCATATATCAAACAAAATGAGCATTAAAAATATTACTTTTTTTTAACACATTTTAGAACTTCTTGTTTTATTAACATATCTTATATTTGTCTTCATGAGATTCATCTTTTCTGGTATCTTTTTATTCTTCTCAATTTGTATCTTTTCTCAACAAAAATTTTCAAAAGAATTTAATTTTGTAAATGATAATGATTTATATATTTCCACTAGTAAAGATCAGTATTACACTAACGGTATGTTCTTTACTTACAGAACACTAGCCTCTCATTCAGGTAAATTATATAAAAAAATACATGAGATACAAGTAGGTCATGAAATCTATACTCCTTATAGAGCAAATGTTACAAATATTGCCCGTCACGACAGGCCTTTCGCTGCTTATTTTTATGGAAAATTTGGAATCATTAGAGCATATAAAACCAATACTCTTTTAAAAACCAGTATTCAATTAGGAATTTTGGGAGAAGATGCTTTTGGCGAAGAGCTACAAGATTTTATTCATAGTATCTATAACTTTAGATCTTCCAACGGTTGGGATTATCAAATAAGAAATACACTTGCACTGAATTTTGATGCTGAATATATCAAAGCATTAGGAACAGATAAATCGACGCATTATGATATTAATTTTGTGAGTAAATTTAGGTTTGGGACTATCTTCAATGAGGTTACTGTAGGGTTTCTTGGAAGGTTAGGATTGAAAGAATTACAACCAATAAGTAATTCCATTGCATTTAACACACATTTAAACAATGAGAAAACTTCTTGGACAAGAGGTGTAGAATCTTTTTTCTATTATAAACCTACATTAACTTATGTTGCCTATGATGCTACCATACAAGGCAGTTTGTTTAATAATAACAGCCCTATCACTTATAACCCCAAAGCCGTACGTTTTGATCTAGAATTAGGATATAAGTCCACTTTAAATAGATGGAGTTTTGGCTATGCTTTTCATTTTCATAGCAATAAGCTTAGTAACTTAAGAAACGATAATGGAAATTATTATGGTCAACTTTTCTTCAGCTATTTATTTAATTAAAATTAGTTTTCAAAACTATCTTCTGGAAATCCAATTAAATAAAGTTTTTCTTGAGCTCTTGTCACAGCAGTATACAACCATCTTAAGTATTCTTTTGAAATTCCTTCGGGGAGATAAGGTTGTTCTATAAAAATAGTTTTCCATTGTCCACCTTGAGATTTGTGGCAAGTTATCGCATAAGAAAATTTTACTTGTAATGTATTAAAATATTTGTTCTTTTTGATTGACAGTAGTTGCTTGTATTTCGATTTTTCATGAGCATAATCCTCTCTAACAGCTTCATATAATTTATTAGATTCTTCATAGCTCAATGATGGAGTTTCACTAGTTAAGGTATCTAATATAAGTACAGTGTCAAAAGGTTTTTGATCTGGATAATCTATCATTCTTATTTCTACTTCAGCAAATCGAAACCCGTACAATTCTTTAATATGATAGATTCTCATAACTTCACAAGTATCTCCGTTCGCAATAAAACCAGCTTCTGATGAATCTTTTAACCAATAGTAATTGTTTTTAACAACCATGACATAATCTCCTGTAGAGATTTCATTTTCTTGCCCTCTTATTTTTGATCTGATTTGCTCATTGTACTGATTTGCTCTTTTATTGGAGCGTACAATAAATGCAGTATCTTCTACTCCATCATTATCGTATGAACTTGTGATGGCATCTTCTATATCATAACCATCTTCTAATCTTATAATATCAGGAAAATTAAGGTCGAATTGAAAAGCAGTAGCATTGTTCTCTATAAGTAACCTTAATAATGTTGCATTAGCTAAAATACCTGAGTTCTCGTGTTGACGAGTCACTTCATCTAACTCAATCTTTCTTACTGTTTTATGATAATCTATTTCTAATCGATCACTATCTAAAGCCGGGCTCACAGAAAGTTTTACTGGAGGTAACTGAGCCGTATCTCCAATTAAAATTAACCTACATTGATTCCCTGAGTAGACATAAGAAATTAAATCATCCAAAAGTGACCCTTTCTCAAACAACTTAGCATTCTGTGGTTTGTCTGGAATCATAGACGCTTCATCAACAATAAAAATAGTATTCGTATGCTTGTTTGGTTGCAAGACAAAATCGACAGATCCGTTTTTTTGTTTTTTAGGAAAATAGATCTTTTTATGAATTGTTAACGCTTGCCTTTTTGAATACCCAGAAATAACTTTTGCTGCCCTTCCTGTTGGAGCTAGCAAAACTGCTTTTCTTCCTGATTTCCACAAACTATTCACCAAAGTGCTAATAGTTGTGGTTTTACCTGTACCAGCATATCCTTTTAATAAAAAAATAGATTGGTTCTCATTAGAAAAAAGAAAATCGACCAACAAATGAAATAATTCTACTTGTTTACTTGTAGGGTCATGTGGGAACTTTTGTAGTAGTTCTTTGTAAAAATCGGTGGCATTTTTGAGCATCAAAAAATTTAAAAGTTAAAGATACGCTGAAATATATTTAAAAGTTTTTATCATTAAAAAAAAATTGTAGATTTGCGAATAGTGTACAATATAATAAATTCTTAAAATGATCATACTTATTATTGCAGCTGTTATTGTTGCATTTGGTTTAGCCATAGTAATAGTTAAATACTTACCATTAAAACTTAGATGGATTGCATCTGTTGTTCTATTAGCATCAGCTATTTTTTTAGTTTATAAAATTTATGATGGAATCATGAAGCCTATAAACTTTAGCAAAGCTAAAAAAGTACGATTTGAAAAAGTTATCAAGAGCTTAAAAATTATTAGAGATGCTGAAGTAGCATACAGGGAAGTTAATGGAGATTATACAGCTGATAAATCTGTTCTAATTAGCTTTATTGATACTGCACAACGTGCTTTAGTAGAAACTAGAGATACTGTTATTCAGGTAAACAAAGGAAGTAAATGGCAACCTGTTATGGTTCCTGTTGAAAAAAGAATAAAAGACACAATTGGCTATGAACCAATATTAAATAATTTTAAGGATCGTGACTATAAAAACATGTTCAAAGTTCCTGGTGTAGATGGAAAACAATTTGAATTAGCTATCGGTAAAGTTGAAAAAATAGCTGGATTAGAAGTTCCTGTTTTTGAAGCCAAAACTGGCAAAGCAGATATCTTAAAAGGTATGGACATATCATTAGTGAAACAAGAACTAGAGGCTATAGCCAGTGATCAAATTAAAGGAGAATTTGTTTCCGTTGGATCATTAGTTGAAGTGACTACCGGTGGTAATTGGCCTCCATCCTATGACAAAGCTGATAATGCTAAAAAAAAGAATTAATAAAACAATAGAAGATATTTCTAAAAGAAAATTATCCATCCAATTCAGTTTGGATGGATTTTCTTTTTGTGCATCTAATCACAAAAATGAAATTTATTGCTTTTCATCATATCAGTTTGAAGATAAAGTTAATTCTCCTGAACTTACATTAGATCATCTAAAAGAAATTTTTAATAAAGACAAAGTATTACAAGACGATTTTGAATCGGTATTCGTAGTTCATCAAAATAGTTTAAATGCATTTGTTCCAAATGTCTACTTTAATGAAAAGGAGTTAAAAAATTATTTAAAGTTCTCTGTTAAAACAATTGCTACTGATCTAATTGTTTATGATGATCTAGAATTATACAATTACAAAAACGTCTATATCCCATACGTAAATATCAATAACTTTCTATTTCAAAGCTTTGGACAATTTGAATACAAACACCACGCTACCATATTAATAGAGAAATTACTTCTAAAATCTTCTTCTGAAGAACGTTTCTTTGTCAATGTGAATTTAAATACAATCAACATTGTATTTATAGAGGATAAAAAATTGGTATTTTATAATTCTTTTGATGTTGAAACAAAAGAAGATTTCATTTACTATATCCTTTTTACTTTGGAGCAGTTAATGCTCAATCCAGATGAAATAAAGGTAACACTACTTGGGGAAATTGAAGTTGGTTCAGATTTTTATAAAATTGCATATACATACATTAGAAACATGTGTTTTTTAGAGACAAGTAGCGCATTTATAAATACAGCTGATGAAGTATCCGAGCATTCTAATTTTATACTACTAGGATGAGAATTGTTTCTGGAAAATACAAAGGGAGAAGAATTACTGCTCCAAAAAAATTACCTGTACGACCAACTACAGATATAGCAAAAGAAGCATTGTTTAACATCTTAAATAATCATTATTACTTTGATGCTATCTCCGTTATTGACCTATTTTCTGGTACTGGAAATATTTCTTATGAATTTGCCTCTAGAGGAACTCAAACTATTTACGCTATAGATGCTAACTACAACTGTGTGAGGTTTATTCATAATACCTCTAAAGAGTTTGACATGCCTATTAATGCATACAAAAGTGATGTTTTTAAGTTTTTAGGAAAGACAAAACTTACCTCAGATATCATTTTTGCTGACCCACCTTATGGACTAGAAGTATGCGATTTTTTAAAAATAGCAGATCTAACTTTTGAGAATAATCTTTTAATTGAAAATGGAGTATTAATTATTGAGCATTCAAAGCACACAGACCTTTCGTCAAACAAACATTTTAGTTATTCTAAAAAATATGGTGGTAGTGTATTCAGCTTTTTCGAAGCTACTTAGAGAAGTGAATTTATAATTTCCTCTACTGTAATATTTTCAGCTTCAGCTTTATAATTCTTTACAATCCTATGAGATAATATTGGTATTGCTACTGCTTGAACATCTTCTATGTCTGGAGAATATTTCCCTCGAATCGCAGCGTTTGCTTTGGCGCCTAAGATTAAGTTCTGAGAAGCTCTTGGCCCTGCTCCCCAATCCAAGTACTTTTTCACCAAGTCTGTAGCTTGATTACTTCTAGGTCTTGTTTTTCCAACCAATCTTACTGCGTATTCAATTACATTATCAGCAACAGGGATTTTTCGAATCAAATCTTGAATCTCTAAGATGTCCTTTGAAGAAAAAATAGCATTAGCTTTCGATACTATATTCGTTGTAGTATTCTTTACAACATCTACTTCTTCTTGGAAGCTTGGATAATCTAAATTAATGGAAAACATAAATCTATCTAATTGTGCCTCAGGTAAAGGATATGTACCTTCTTGTTCTATTGGATTCTGAGTCGCTAAAACTAAAAAAGGAGCATCCAATTGATAATTGTTTCCTGCTATTGTAACAGATTTCTCTTGCATGGCTTCTAATAAAGCTGCTTGAGTTTTTGGTGGAGTTCTGTTAATTTCATCAGCAAGTATAATATTAGAAAAAACTGGCCCTTTTATAAAGGTAAACTCTCTATTCTTATCTAAAATCTCACTTCCTAAAATATCAGAAGGCATTAAATCTGGAGTAAATTGAATTCTCTTAAAATCTAACCCAAGAGCGTCAGAAACTGTATTTACCAATAAGGTTTTGGCTAATCCAGGAACACCTATTAATAAAGAGTGTCCACCACAAAAAACAGAGAGCAGTACATAATCAACTGCTTGTTCTTGACCTACTATTACTTTTCCAATTTCTGACTTTAGAGCTTGAAATTTAGTAACTAAATTGTCTATTGCAACTACGTCAGACATTATTTAGAAGCTGATTTTTTCCAGTTATTATCGAAAGTGCACTTTTTTAAGTCATTACTTATTTTAATATAAGTATCATTAATTTTTTCTTTAGACCATCTAGTAATTGTCTCTTCTTTTTTCTTTTGAAGAGCTAAGCGTTGAACTTTCACATAATCATTTACTAAATCAGCTTTATGTGTATTAGTTCTATCTTTCATTAGGATGATCTTAAACATCTTATTGCCTTCTCTAGTTTCATCGTAAAAAACATCTGTGATTTCACTCTTTTTCAAGTTATTCACTCTACCATACAATGCTGGATCCATTCTATTAAGATCAAAAGTAGTTTCACCAGTAGAACCATTTACCATTAAACCACCACTTAATCTAGTAGCCTTATCTTGAGAATATTTTTTTACTGCTTCCTCAAACGTAAGTTTTCCACTTTGTATATCTTTCTTTACGTCTTCCACTTTTTTCTTTGTTTCCTCCAATTTTTGTTGAGGAACATCAAGTTCCATTAGAATATGCGATACAATTCTAGTGTTTCCTCTTATTTCATGTAACTGCATAATATGGTATCCAAAATCGGTCTTAAAAGGCTCAGAAATTTGATCTATGTCTAAAGAAAATGCTGTTTCTTTAAATTCTTTTACAAGGTTAGCATCCTTAGAAACTGGATATCGTCCTCCATTATCAGCAACACCTGGATCATCTGAATTAATTATTGCTTTCATTCTAAAACTAGAACCTTCTTCAATTTCCTTTTTTATTTCTTTCAGTTTATTAATAACTCTCTCCCTTTCTTGTTCAGTAGGTTCTGCATTAATAGTTAACTGGGCTAATTGAATTTCAGCAGGAAATTCTGGTAATTCTCCTTTATCTTTTAATCCATTGTAATAGATTCTTACTTCTTCAGGAGTCACATCAATACTTTCTGTAATTTTAGCTTGTTCTCTCTGAATTAACATGTTCTCTTTCTCAACATTAAATAATTCTTTTCTGAAGTTTTCTACATTACTAAATCCGTACTTACTTGCTATCTGTGTTAGATCAGTTGTATTATATTGTTGACCAAAAAACTGAATATTATATTCTACTCTACTACTTATTTCAGCATCTGAAACTACAATACTATCAACTACGGCATGATGTGCTAATAATTTTTGAAGCATTAATTGTTCTAACATTTCACAATCAGAAATCTTAATTTTTCCTTCGCTATTGTTTTCAACTTCTAACTTAAATTTTTCAATATCAGAATTTAATACAACATTCTTACCTACAACAACTCCAACTCCATCAATTTTTATTTTCTGAGCGTTAAGATTTGTTATACATATCAGTGCGAAAAATAATGCACTAATAAATTTTAAAGCTTTTATTTTGAATTCCATCTTTCACTATTATTTTTTCTATATCTCTAATCAACTGTAGTTTTCTTCGATGCAAAATCATCTGTTTTATTGTAGGTTCTATATAACTTTTTGGAGCAGTATCACCTCTTCTTAAAATGTCATTTATCGCGACCAAATATAACCCTAATGAATCTTCTTTCTGTAGGAATTTGGTTTTTTTTAACAAATTTTCACGTGAAAATGATGTTTTTAACAAAACCTTTTCTAAAGGAGTCCAAATAGAGTCATTTAAGATCATTGATTTAAAACTTAACTGTCTTCTTTCCAATTCTTCTAATGATTCTATAGTAGCCTCTTTAAAAAGCTTTATCACTTCCTTTTTATCTAACAAATCAGTTGAAAAATGTAAATACCTAACTTTAATTAACTCTTCATTAAGTCTGAAATTATTACTGTTTATAGTGTAATAATCAGAAATTTCTTCTTCAGATATTATGGTGTCCAGCTGTTGCTTAATCAATCTTTCTTTATAACCATTGATTAACAATGCTTGCTTATAATCTGTAACAAGTTTGTTGATTTCAGAATTATCTCTTTGAGAATTATTTTCTTCTGCTTTTTTTAATAACAATTGCTTCGTAGCCCAGTCATTAATAATGCTTCTTACTAAAACTAGACTATCTTCTTTCGTAATATTTTTAGGAAATAAATCAAGGATATCATCTATAAATAAACTTTGATTATAAACTTTAGCAATAGACTTTTTCTGTGGAACCTCTTTCTTTTGAATCCCTAAAAATTCACATGAGCTAAAGCATGCTATTACCAATATGAACAAAATATTTCTCAAGATTCTTTTCTATAATATTTGATTATTTTTTTTAATGCTCTTTTATTTATTTCTATAGTACTCTTAGTACGCAAATCTCTGATCCATTCTTCCTCTAAGAAAGTTTGAAAGTCATTCATCACCTTTCCTCGAATTTTTGATAAATCTTTACTAGTATACCTATCTTTTTTAACTTCAAAATATTTTTGAAGCAACACTGAGTCTTTAGATTTATTCCAAATTTTTTGTTGCATCAATTCAAACAATAATAAACCATCTTCGTATTCTTTTAAAACAAAAGCAAAATCTGGCTCTGTGTTCACCAAATTCTCTTTGTAGTATGTCATTACCTCCTGATCTATAAAGTTTCTAAAAAGAGATTGAATTGGTAAGTGCCTTCTGTTTTGAATATAGGAAACAAAAAGTTCTTGCTTTATCTTCTTACCATTAATAGTTAATAATACATTCTGAAGAGAATCTTTAGTTATTCCTCGAATATCTTTTCGTTCAAAAATTAACTTCCCAATAGAATCTTGATAAATGGTATATTGTTTTTTTAACCTATTCAACACTGCTATATCCGATAATCTACCTCTACCACTTTGCTTTATTTTACTTTCTAACTCTTTTTTTATCTCTTCAAAAGGAAGTACTGGATATTTTTTTATCAATTTTACAATATGCCATCCAAATGTAGTTTTAAAAGGGGTACTCAATTCCCCTGTTTC
>Ga0209223_10001658_pt1 | contig 23816 bp, 25 predicted proteins | sample COG_06_FD_184750 | JGI IMG/M metagenome (GOLD analysis project Ga0209223, IMG submission 184750) | Pelagic Microbial community sample from North Sea - COGITO 998_met_06 (SPAdes) (version 2) | ecosystem: Environmental > Aquatic > Marine > Neritic zone/Coastal water | place: Helgoland, sampling...
TGGATCACTTCACTTACGTACGCCAATGCTTTTCGCTATTGGTTTTATTTTTCTCTTTACGCTTGGTGGATTAACCGGAGTTATTTTAGCAAATGCAGGAATTGATATTGCGCTTCACGATAAAGTTTAAAAAATATATCTCCCACTCTATGAATCTTACGCACTTCTTTCTAGGATTACTCGAAGGCGATGGATCGCTTCAAGTCAATCATTGGAAAAAAAGAATCTTACAATTTCGAATTGTCATTAAACTCAAATATACACAACACAATTATCAGATGCTTGTGCAATTACGTGATCATCTCCAATGTATGAAAGTCCATGTGAGACATAACGCTGTCTTACTTATTGAAAATGATCAAAAAGCCATCCATAAATTATGTTTTCTCTTTGAAAAATTTCCATTTCTTACACAGCGCAAAAGACAGCAGTATGCTTTTCTTCACTATTGTCTCACCCATAAACCAAGCATTTCTGAATATATGTACTTGAAAACAGGGAAATTACACCTTCCTGGAAAGATACTGCATCCGCATGTGGATGAGATTCTTGCACGCGTGTATTATCCAAGTTGGTTGAGTGGATTTATTGAAGCTGAAGGGTGTTTTTGTGTTCGACAAAATGGGCAACAATCTTTTTCAATTGGTCAAAAAAATGATCCTTGTATTATTTTAAGTATAAAGAAGTATTTTGCCTTTCAAAATAAAATCCAAGAAAAAAAAAATCAGATGTATGTTCTTGAAGGAGGTCATCGTCAAGTTCTTGGTCGTATGATTGCATTTTTTCAGAAGTATCCGTTACTTGGTGAAAAACATCGTAGTTTTCTCACATTTGTAGAAAGATATACTACACCAAAACCTTAGCTCCAAGGTTTAGGAGGTGTCGTGATAAAACTTCGCTATATGCAAGAAACCCCTAAAGATTTTTCAGTCTCACCCTTGTGCTCTAGCCAAGGATAGGAGCGCCTGATCATAAATATAGTTTTTTCTTTCCATGAGAAAAAGAACATGGGCAATTTGCAGGAAACCTTCAAGAAAGGGCTCCTCAGAGACTACACGCGAAGCATGATTCAGCCTTTTGAGAAGGCATGACATGGTGACATAGTCCAGCTTTGAATGAAAGTTCAAAGGTTTTGACCTATTACGTGGTAGCACACTTTCATTATGTCCTTTCTATGGGGGCAGTCTTTGCATTATTTGCAGGATTCTATTATTGGATTGGAAAAATTTCAGGCTATCAATACCCTGAAACACTTGGGCAAATTCATTTTTGGTTATTCTTCATTGGGGTGAATATCACCTTCTTTCCAATGCACTTTCTTGGTTTAGCTGGGATGCCTCGTCGTATTCCGGATTATCCAGATGCATTTGCTGGATGGAATGCAATTTGTAGTTATGGGTCATATCTGTCCATTCTTGCAAGTGTCTTCTTTTTTTATGTGGTCTTTTTAACACTAACCAGCGAAGAGAAGTGTAGTCGTAATCCATGGCAATTTGATGACACAGATCAAACTGTTTCAACATTAGAATGGACCGTGGCTTCACCTCCAGCATTTCATACCTTTGAAGAGATTCCAGCTATTAAAGAAACAGCATTTCCTGCGCTGCAAAAGTAATCTTATTTTTCTGGGTCTTGATGGAAACGTCAAGACCCTTATTGATTCAAAAAAAGTATTGTTTATGATAAAAAAACAAGAAGATCAGTCGCGATTAGAACTGCTTGAAAAAAATGTGAAGAGTCTTCAATTTAAAGGAGACCTGTTAGCTTTTTTTGGTATTATTCTTTGCCTCGTTTTTGTATATGTAACATACGCTGAAATCAATCAATTATATAGAGAGCTTGCTAAGGTTAATGAAGAGATGAACACTTTCCGCAGCACGTTGTTTTCTCTGGCCAGTTTAGGAAAACAACAGAGTGAAAGAATCGTGGCTGCTTTCAAGATAATGCGAGAACATGGTTGGAAAATGCCTCCAAAACCTTAGGTCCAAGGTTTGAAACATGTTTTGATAGAACTCCGATGATCTGCGTTGAAGGAATTTTATTTATTTTTTCAGACGTTTTTCGCAGCAGTGCTCTGAAAAAAGCTTTGAAAAGTCCCAAGAAATGGAGACAGTTGTAAAAGACGTTGGAAAAAATACAAAAAAGTCAGAAAAGTAAAAGTATTGTGAGCCATTTGTTTGGCTTCTTTTCCACTGGTGAGCAGAGTATTTTGTTCCGACCAAGTACGAAAATCAAAGTTTCTCTATATTGGGAAACATTTAATTTGAATAAAAGAATCTATTTATGTCACAACTTGACAAAAAAGCATTAGAAGAACAGGTTAACTCGCTTTCTTCAGCAATGAAAACGCTTTCTGAAAAAATGGAAGTGGACACAGTTGATTCAAAAGTTCAGGCATATAACTATCTAAACTCTTTTCTGTTTGTATATATTTTCTGTTTTTATATATTTAGGTAAAATTGTAGGTTTTATTGGTTACGTTATACTGAAGCATTTCATACATTTGAAGAGATTCCAGCTATCAAAGAGACAGCATTTCCTGCACTTCAAAAGTAATCTTGTTCTTCTGTGTCTTGGCTTTCCGTCAAGACACATTTTCACCACAATGTTTCGGTTTTTAACACAACAGAACGAAAATAGAATATTTTCGTATGCTTCATGCATTGAGTCTGTGAGTTTGAAAAACAATTATTTGGTGATCTGTTTTGGAAAAAATCACCTCTTGTAAGGAAAGTGAAAACAAGACTCTGTTGTGCTCTAGAGCATACGGGTGTATGAATCAGAAATAACATCTTTTCTCCAAAGCGTTGAGGAGAGATCTTAAAACATGTGGTCTAAGAAAAATCTAGAAGCACGTATTCTGTACACCTTGAAAAAAATTGTGCGATATCTTTTACCAAAAAGACATTCGAAAAAGGCTTCATTGTCTCGAAATACATTTTTGATGAAAAAGTGGCAAGATGTTTCTCTGCCGAAGGGCTGCATTCATGTTTTTCTACGCCATGTTAAAAGACTCTGCCATCTTTTTTATTTTGTTTTGTCCCCATACTCAAAAGTTTTTTCCTATAAGGGAAAAAATGCAATTTTTTGACACTTTTCTGTGAAAAGATAAAAAGAAATAATACTAGATACTTTTTTGTCAATATTTCAGAAAGTGAGCTAACGCGTGAAATCAGCCGCCTGGGGACTACGGCCGCAAGGCTAAAACCCAAAGGAATTGACGGGGGCTTACACAAGCGGTGGAGCATGTGGTTTAATTCGAAACAACGCGCAAAACCTTACCAATCTTTGAAATATGCATTGAAAAACATGTTACTTTTGTTTTTCTTTTTGCATACAGGTGCTGCATGGCTGTCGTCAGTTCGTGGTGTGAGCTGTTGGGTTAAGTCCTAGAACGAACGCAACCCTCATTTTAAGTTGTTTTTTTTAATCTCTTAAAAAACTGCCAGTGATATACGGGAGGAAGGTGAGGATGACGTCAAGTCCGCATGGCCCTTATAGGTTGGGCTACACACGTGCTACAATGGTGATGACAAAAAGAGGCAATATGGCGACATGGAGCAAATCTTGAAAAATCATCTCAGTCCGGATTGTTCTCTGCAACTCGAGAACATGAAGTTGGAATCGCTAGTAATCGTAGATCAGCATGCTACGGTGAATTTGTATCTAAGCCTTGTACACACCGCCCGTCACACTACGAAAGCGAGTTTGCCTCAAAGGAGGTTTTCAAAAAAACCTAAAATACAAAGAAAAAAGAACGATTCCCCGTTTTTCCATTTTTGTATAGTTTTTTTGCCATCTCTCACAGTCAATCATGCAATTGTAGTGAAGTCGTAACAAGGTAGCTGTAGGGGAACCTGTAGCTGGAGAGACTCCTTTCTTTATTTTTTTTTTTAATTTTTAGAACTAGATAGCAAAAACTTATGAGTTTGATCCTGGCTCAGAATGAACGCTAGCGATAGGCTTAACACATGCAAGTTGAACGTGTTTTTAATACGTAGCGAACGGGTGAGGAATATGTAAGAATCTACCAAAAAGTTCGGCAGAAATTCCGAATATTGAAAGAAATCTTTTTCGCTTTTTGATGAGCTTGCACAAGATTAGATAGTTGGTAAGGTAAAGGCTTACCAAGTCAATGATCTTTAACTGGTCTTAGCGGATGATCAGTCACATTGGGACTGAGACACGGCCCAAACTCCCATGGGAGGCAGCAGTGAGGAATTTTGGACAATGGGCGAAAGCTTGATCCAGCTATATCGCGTGGGTGATGAAGGTTATTTTGATCGTAAAACCCTTTCGTCAAGAAACCATATTTTTTATATGGGAGAGATAATGTCATGACTTGAAAAAGAAGCTCCGGCAAATTCTGTGCCAGCAGCCGCGGTAATACAGAAGGAGCAAGTGTTATTCGGAATAATTGGGCGTAAAGGGCGTGTAGGCTGTTGTTTGCTGTTGTTTGTGAAACTCCAAAGCTCACCTTTGGCGGTGCATGCAAGACGAAGCAACTTGAGTGTGAGAGGGGAAAATAGAATTTCTAGTGGAGAGGTTAAATTCTTAGAGATTAGAAGGAATACCAAAAGCGAAGGCAATTTTCTGGCTCACTACTGACGCTGAGGCGCGAAAGCGCGGGGAGCAAACAGGATTAGATACCCTGGTAGTCCGCGCCGTAAACGATGCTGATTCCTTTTTGGAAGACAAAAAAACATTCCCAGAAGAGTCCTAAACCACTCTTCTGGATATCTCATTAACTCGTTAAAAAACTCGTTAGAAAAAAAAATCATCTATGAACTTTTTAAAACAAGAATATCAAATCCATAGTACCTTTCTCAGCCGTCTATTGACATCTTCGGATAAATTTCTTCTCAAACTTCTCAAATTTACTATCTACGTAGAATTCTTAGCTCCTTCGAGGTATTTAGCATCCAATACATGGGCTCCCGTTCTAGCCCCATTTGTAACTGTTTTGTATTGGTTTGCTTTGCGAAGTCCAAGCGTTTCAGTTTGGTTCAAGCTATTCATCTTCTATCATTTTGCTCTTCTAATTGAAGGAACCTTTATTCATTTTGTTGTTCGTTTTTTTCCAAATACGAAAAGCCAACTAGATACTTTTTTTTATGGTGCCGATATGACAGAAGCTTTTCTCGGAAAATAAAAAAAACTGGAATGAGATAGTTCAGTTGGTTAGAACATCGGACTCATAACCCGAAGGTTTGGGTTCAAGCCTTCCTCTCATTATGTGCATACTAGATCCTGTTTACAAAAACTTTCCTAAGAAAGCAAACAAAAACTTAAATATTTTATGAAATATACACCTATTAAAAAAAAGTAATTTTTGTTTATGAGCGTATTAAAAAACTTATTTAAGGCGGAATGGCGCCTTCATGTCACATTTTTTGAAAGACTTTGGAAGTCTTCCGATTTGTTTCCTGTAAAAATTCTCAAGCTGGGATTTTATCTTGAGTTTTTAGCACCGTCAAGGTATCTGTCCGCAAATAATTGGGTGCCATATCTTGCAGCGCCCGTGACTGTAATATATCTTTTGGTTCTCAAAAGCCCTGATTGTCCTTCTTGGCTTTTTTGGTTTATTGTATATCATTATATTCTTATGATGGAGGGAAGTGTAGTTTGTGTTTCGCTGTATTTTTTTCCTTCACTGAAAAAGACCTTAGACGATTTTGTGTATGGTCCAGATATGACGTTTGGTTTCCTCGGAAACCCAAATACAAAAACGCTTAGTGGTTTAGCTATAGGCATTGCTACAATGGGTGCCACGGCTGGTGTTTGGCATGCCGAAGGGCAGGCCGCGACAGTAGAAGTTGCTCAGCAGATTAAAACGTACAAGGCACTCCACCCAAATACGCCAGACATTTCATTTGACACATTCCAAGAAAAAATCGGCCAAAAAGTGAGGACATATCCTCTGCATTCAGCCTCGGAATTGGTGGATATTCAAATTTCTTTAAAAAAGCAAGGGGGTGGCTTTGCTTCTAGCGGGCTTCAGAAATAACATCACATGTCAGGTTAATGGTGTATTTATGAGCAATCATATTATATACTATGAAGGAAAATATCGAAAATCTTATGAATTTTCGATATTTTCCATTCTATAAAATCAGAAAAAAGACCTAGTATTATGAAAGATTTTTTGATCACTGTAAAAAAAATGTTTTCCCTAGAACTTGAGTGGCATTTTTCTACCGATCAAGGCACAGTGAATACTAATTTTGAACATCAAACCAAAAATAAAGGTTTTGCTGTGAAAGGTTTAATAAACACTCTTCAAAAAGATGAGAAATAAAGAAAAGTTTTTTTTCTTTAGAGTATCAGGATAAAATGTATACATGAGGAGAATAAAAAAACTTGAATGAGATAGTTCAGCTGGTTAGAACATCGGACTCATAACCCGGAGGTCGGGGGTTCAAGTCCCCCTCTCATTATGTACATACTAGAGATATTTATTTTAAGATAAAAGAAAAGCATATGATGAGTCAACCGAAGGCTTGATATTTAGAATTTAGAAAGCTAGCACTTTTATATTTATGAGGTTTTGGTTTGTTCTCTTCTGATTGTTGTTTAAAAAAGTGTATTATACTTGATATATAAGTTTTGCGTGGATGCCTTGGCTTGAAAAAAAAGCGGACGTGTAACGATGCGAAAAGTCGTAAGGAGACAAAATTCTGAGAATTACGAATATCCGTTGTGGGAAACCACACAATGATAGAACTGGGTGAATTGAAACATCTTAGTAACCCAAGGAAAAGAAATCAACCGAGATTCCGTTAGTATTGGCGAAAGAACGCGGATGAGGCGAGAAAAAAGTGTCAAAGAAAGATTTGGGAAAGTCTACCAAAGATGGTAATAGTCCAGTATTATGCCACTTTTTTTTTACAAGTAGAACGGTTTATCTGTTTGAATAAAGGAGAACCACCTTCTAAGCCTAAATATGTTTTCAAGACCAATAGTGAACAAGTACCGTGAGGGAAAGGTGAAAAGAACCCTAAACAAGGGAGTGAAATAGAACCTGAAACAAAAAACTTTCAATCAGTCGAAGCTTCTTTGAAGAAGTGACGGCGTACCTTTTGCATAATGGGTCAGCGAGTAAATGAAAGAAGCAAGCTTAAACGATGACGTGGAGGCGAAGCAAAAGCGAGTATGAATAGTGCATGAAGTTTTTTTCATTTGACCCGAAACTAAGTGATCTAGCTTTGACCAGGCTGAAGAAAGCGTAATTTCTTTTGGAGGGCCGAACTGACGTCTGTAGCAATAGACGCAGATGAGTTGATGCTAGGGGTGAAAGGCCAATCAAACTTAGAAATAGCTGGTTCTTCGCGAAATTTATTGAGGTAAAGCGTTTTATCTTGCACAAAGGGGGTAGAGCACTCACTGGGCTAGGGGGGCCCAAAGCCTTACCGATCTCAATGAAACTCCGAATACCTGATGTGATATATAAAGCAGACAGACTTAAAGTGCTAAGGTTTTAAGTCAAGAGGGAAACAGCCCAGATTGTTCGCTAAGGTCCCGAAGCAATAAGTGAGTGGGAAAGGAAGTTTAAAAGCAAAGACAACTAGGAGGTTGGCTTGGAAGCAGCCATTCTATAATGAAAGCGTAATAGCTCACTAGTCAAGTTTTTAAGCGCCGAAAATGTATCGGGTCTTAACTTATTCACCGAAGCGACAAATATCAGATGGTAGCGAAGCGTTTTGTATGCCAATGAAGAACTATCGAAAGATATTTTGGAGGTATCAAAAGTGAGAATGCTGACATGAGTAACGAAAAATCATGTGAAAATCATGATCGCCGTAAGTTCAAGGGTTTTTGCGTTCTGGTTTTCAGCGCAAAGTAAGCCGGTTCCTAAATTTCTAACGAAACTGTTGAAATGATGGAGTATCTTTAAAAAGACGAAAATATTTTATACTGCTCTACCCATTGGATAGTAGAAAGCATAAAAATTTTCCAGGAAAAAAAAAAGAGATCTACCGTACCCGAAACCGACACAGGTGAACGAGTCGAATAGACTAAGGCGTTGAGAGAACCATGCTGAAGGAACTCGGCAAAATATTCCCGTACCTTTGGAAGAAGGGAAACCGTAATATGGTGACACAAAAATGGGGGTGACGACTTTTTACTAAAAAATTAGGACTCTGCAAAATGGAAACATGAAGTATAGGGTCTGACGCCTGCCCGGTGCTAGAAGCTTAAAAGGAGTTCTGCAAGGATCGAATCGAAGGCCTAGTAAACGGCGGTTGTAACTATAACAATCATAAAGTAGCGAAATTCATTGCCAGCTAATTCCTGGCCTGCATGAAAGGCGTAACGATTGCCCCACTGTCTCCAGCATGGACTCAGTGAAATTGAATTCTCCGTGAAGATGCGGAGTACGTGCCCCAAGACGAGAAGACCCTGTGCATCTTTACTGTACATTTGCATTGGAAAGATGATTCAACTGTGTAGGATAGGTGGGAGTATTCACAATCTTGAAATACCACCCTTTTGATCAATGTTTCCTTATTTTTTGAAAGACAATGCATGTGAGGCAGTTTGACTGGGGCGGTCGCCTCCCAAAGAGTAACGGAGGCGTGCGAAGGTAAACTCAATGTAGATCGGAAACCTACTGTAGAGCGTAATGGTATAAGTTTGCCTGACTGCAAGACGGAACAGGTCAAGCAGAGACGAAAGTCGGTCATAATGATCCAAGAGTGCCGCGTGGAAGGACTCTTGCTTAACGAATCAAAGATACGCCAGGGATAACAGGCTGATAATTCCCAAGAGTCCTTATCGACGGAATTGTTTGGCACCTCGATGTTGACTGATCATATCCTGGGGCTGAAGAAGGTCCCAAGGGTTCGGCTGTTCGCCGATGAAAATGGTACCTGAGTTGAGTTTAGAACGTAGACATACTGCGTTACACTTTAGTAATAAAGTGAAAAGCATTGGCTTATATCGGTGAAACCTTCTATCACACACAAGACAAACTGCAATGATAAAAGGCAATACCGAGGGAAGACACACAGAAAAAGATGACAACATGACAACCACACAAACATTGAAACATCTGACACCTACACAATGCGCATACATTGCTGGATTCCTTGATGGAGATGGCTCTATTAATGCACAAATTGTAAGGCAACCAGAATATATTTTAAAATTTCAAATTCGTGTCACACTCACATTCTTCCAAAAAACCTCTAGATATTGGGTTCTTCTCCAACTTCACAAACTTTTAAAGTATGGAACTTTGAGAAAACGCTCGGATGGAATGGCAGAATATGCGATTGTGGGAAAACAGGCTGTCAAACATTGTATTGAATTACTTCAACCTTATCTTAGAGTGAAGAAGCAACATACGGTGTGTATCTTGCAAATTATTAAACAATTACAGAAAAATATGGAGCCAGAAGCTTTTGTAAAGCTTTGTACATTGGTGGATAAGTTTAAAGTTTTGAATGATTCAAAGAAACGAACTCTTACATCAGAAACAGTCCAGAATCACTTTCTGTCGTTGAATTTGCTGAGTGTCCCTGTAGAGACTATTTAAAGAACGGTGAAAAACTGTATTTAAATGATGGAGAATTCGGTTGAATTGTCCATAATACGCCAACTCCTTATACTCAAATAGAGAGAGAGATAAGGATGAAGATATAGTCCATGCCTTTCGTGAGAAAGGGAAATACATTTAAAACTTCTCTAGTTTGGTAGAGCTAAAGGAGAAATACTGTATAAAACATGCGTGAGACAGTTTGGATTCTACCTGGGGTGCGCGTTATAAGAATTGAGAAAACCACTTCCTTGTACGAGAGGACCGGAAGTGTTCAACCAATGGTGGACTGGTTGTTAAGCCATTAGCATTGCCAGGTAGCTACGTTGAGACAGGAGAACTGCTGAAAGCATATCAAGCGGGAAACTTTTTTCAAGACAAATTCTTTTCTTCGTAAAAGACGATTACGTAAATAGGCGAGATGTGAACTTTTTGGAAAAAAATTAGCTAACTCGTACTAAACACACTTTTTTCATGTATTTTTTCAATCTACAGTTGATATTCTAAAAAAAAGAACTATTTTTTATGCGAAGACTTTCTCTTTTAAAACAACCTTTATTATCAACAGTGAATGACCATTTAATTGATTACCCGACTCCAAGTAATTTAAGCTACTGGTGGGGGTTTGGTTCTTTAGCAGGTATTTGTCTTATTGTACAAATTCTTACGGGAATTTTTCTTGCAATGCACTATACCCCGCATATAGATCTAGCTTTTTTAAGTGTAGAGCATATTATGCGAGATGTGAACGGTGGATGGTTTCTTCGATATGCGCACGCAAATGGTGCAAGTATGTTTTTTATTGTTGTATACCTTCATCTTTTCCGAGGTTTATATTATGGAAGCTATGCAAGCCCAAGAGAACTTGTTTGGATTGTTGGTGTTGTAATCCTCCTTTTAATGATTTTGACAGCGTTTATTGGGTATGTTTTACCATGGGGTCAAATGTCTTTTTGGGGTGCTACTGTGATTACAAGTTTAGCTTCCGCGATTCCACTTGTTGGTGACGAAATTACTCACTGGCTTTGGGGAGGCTTCTCTGTAGATAATGCCACATTAAACAGATTTTTTAGTCTTCATTATCTTCTCCCATTTATTATTGCTGGTGCAAGTATCGTTCATATTGCGGCACTTCATCAATATGGGTCAAATAACCCATTAGGCTGTCTTGCAACAGTAGACAAAGTATCATTTTACCCTTACTTTTTTCTTAAAGATTTAGTGGGTTGGGTGTGTTTTGCTATCTTTTTTGCTTTCTTTGTTTACTTTGCACCGAATGCTCTAGGTCACCCAGACAACTATATTCCAGCGAATCCAATGTCTACTCCAGCTCATATTGTACCAGAATGGTACTTTCTTCCAGTGTATGCCATTCTTAGAAGTATTCCAAATAAACTTGGAGGTGTTGCGGCAATTGGTCTTGTGTTTGTATCTCTTTTACTTCTTCCTTTTATTAATACAGCACAAATCAGAAGTTCTAACTTCCGTCCGATCCATAAAAAACTTTTTTGGCTTCTTGTAGCTGATTGTTTACTTCTTGGATGGATTGGTTGCCAACCGGTAGAAGATCCTTATGTCATGATTGGACAACTTGCTTCTGTCTATTTTTTTGTCTATTTTTTAGTGTGTATTCCATTCTTAGGCAAACTCGAAACAGCTCTCCTTCGCTATAAACTTTCTTAATTTTACCATGAGCTCTTTTACACATCAGAAAAGAGCTCATGCTAGTTTACTTTTAAAAAATAGAAACATGTTTAAACAAAAACAGCAAAACAAAAAGTTCGTTGAAACATTTGAAAAAGATATAAAATCTATGCCAACTTTAAACCAACTCGTTCAGGAAACACAAAAAAGGACAAAGAAAAAAACATCAAAAAAAGCGCCTGCATTAGTTAAATGTCCACAAAGAAGAGGTGTTTGTCTTAGAGTGTATACAAAAGCTCCAAAAAAACCAAACTCGGCTATAAGAAAAATCGCTAAAATTCGTTTGACAAACAATCTAGAGGTTATAGCTTATATACCTGGCGAAGGTCATAATTTACAAGAGCATTCAGTAGTTTTAATCCGCGGTGGTCGTGTTAAAGATTTACCTGGTGTAAAATATAAGATTATACGAGGAGTTTTAGATTGTCAAGGGATTAAGAACAGAAAGCAAGGTAGATCCAAATATGGATCAAAAAAATCAGAATAAAAAAATTATGAAAAGACACGAAAAAAATATAAGTAGTTTGCAACTATTGGAGCAGCGTAATTCTACTCTTTTACAAAATATTGGCTATGAAGAAAAGATTATTCAAAAGCTTTCAAATTTTATTATGCAAAACGGGGAAAAGACAAAAGCACATCAAATTATAAAAAAGGTCTTTCTTATTTTGGGTCACAAAACTTTAAAACCTCCTTTGACTGTTGTGCGTGATGCTATAGATAACGTTAAACCAATATTTGAATTGAGAAAAGCAAGAATCTCTGGTTCAACTCAATTTATACCTGCTTTACTACAATTGCAAAAGCAAGAAAATGTAGCCATTCGTTGGATTGTTCAATCAGCGAAAGAGAAAAAACGCCGAAAAGGAGTAGCAAGGGAGCATGCCTTTGAGTCTTTTCTTGCTCAAGAGATATTCGATGCTTTTAAATTACAAGGAACAGCAAGACAAAAAAGAGACGAGATTCATAAACTTGCTGAAGCTAATCGAACACTAGCTTTCCAAAGATGGTGGTAATTATTCTATGTTTGTAGAACTTTATAGATAATGTCTACAAACATAGTTGTTTTTTAGCTTAAGGGAGTAAATCAAAAGAAACTAATACGCCCGCAACAAAAATCACCCAAGCTAGAGATAAAGGAAGAAAAACTTTCCAACCAAGTCGCATGAGTTGATCATAACGATAGCGTGGAAAAGCAGCTCTTACCCAAATATATAAAAACAGAAAAAAGATTGTTTTGAACCCTAGCCACATTGAACCAGGTACCCAATAAAAAATAGGAATATTTAAAGGAGGTAACCAACCACCTAAAAACAGTATAACACAAAGAACACTCATCATAATCATGTTAGCATATTCCCCTAAAAAAAATAGAGCAAAACCCATTGAAGAATATTCTACGTTATACCCAGCTACAAGCTCTGCTTCAGCTTCAGGAAGATCAAAAGGCGCACGGTTTGTTTCAGCTAAACACGAAATAAAAAAAAGTAGAAGGAGTGGAAATAAGGGAACTGCAAACCAAACTTCTTTTTGAGCAAGGACAATTTCTGACAGATTTAAAGATCCCACACAAAGTAGAACTGTAATAATAATAAGGCCAATAGACACTTCATATGAAACCATTTGTGCTGTAGATCTCAATGCACCTAAAAACGCGTATTTTGAATTACTAGACCAACCTGCCGTAATAATTCCATAAACTCCAAGTGATGAAATAGCAAATATATATAAAATACCGACATTTAAGTCTGACAAAACCACCCCTTCATCGAAAGGAATCGCCGCCCAGGCAATAAGAGCCAGTAAAAAGGTGATAACTGGTGCAGCTAAGAATACCACTGTATTCGCGCTACTTGGAAGGACAGGTTCTTTGATTAATAATTTTAATCCATCTGCTAATGGTTGAAGGATTCCAAAAAATCCCACAACATTAGGACCTTTTCGTCTCTGCATTGAAGCCATAATCTTTCTTTCAGCCAATGTTAAAAACGCTACGGCAACAAGAAGTGGGACCACAATTCCTAAAATTTTAGCAATAATACTTATAAGAAACACCATGTAAATACATCTTTTTTTTTTGATAAAATCTACCTTTTATAGATAAATAGATATCCCCTACGGGAATTGAACCCGTGTCTTCGCCATGAAAAAGCGATGTCCTGACCTCTAGACGAAAGGGACTTTAAGGAGAATAGTTCCAACGGTAGAACAGTGGTCTCCAAAACCAAAGGTTAAGGGTTCGAATCCCTTTTCTCCTGTAATTTTTCAACATTTATTTACTCATAGAATGTGCTCGTAGCTCAATGGATAGAGCGCCGAACTACGGATTCGGAGGCTGAGAGTTCGAATCTTTCCGAGCATGAAAAAACTGGTATCAATATTTAGGAAGTTAAAGGGCCTATAGCTCAGTTGGTTAGAGCGTACGCCTGATAAGCGTAAGGTCAGCAGTTCAAGTCTACTTAGGCCCATAACATCAGCGGAAAAAGGGATTCGAACCCTCAACCCTAGCCTTGGCAAGGCTATACTCTACCATTGAGCTATTTCCGCTCTCTTCGTGTCATTTGAGGTGAGAAAGATATATCTTTCTCACCTTTTTTGTATTTAGTGAAGATGAATTGCATCATTCAAATAAATACAACTTAAAATAGTAAATACATATGCCTGAAGACAAGCAACGCCAACTTCTAAAAACATTAAAGCAAATACAACTAAAAAGGGAATACTTGCCGCTAGTTTCATGACACCTCCTAGAGAAAGCATACTCCAAGCAAAGCCGCTAAGAATTTTCACTAGCGTGTGGCCTGCCATCATATTAGCAAACAATCGAACCCCTAGACTAATTGCTCGAAAACAATAAGAAACAAGCTCAATAACTACTAGGAAAGGAGCTAAAATTAAAGGTGCACCAGGTGGGAGTAAAAAACTAAAAAAATGTAATCCATGAATTTGAAAGCCAATGATTGTTACAGCAATAAAAATAGACACTGAAAGACCAAAGGTTACTAAAAAATGACTTGTTGTGGTAAAGCTGTATGGGATCATACCAATTAAGTTACTGAAAAGTAAAAAAGTAAAAATGGTAAAGATAACAGGAAAATACTTTTTTCCTTTTTGACCAACTTGTTCGCTCACTAAGCTTACGACAAACTCATAAATCATTTCTACAAATGACTGCCATGGCGTTGGTACTAATGTTCCGCCTTTTACTGTCACTAGAGAAAATAGCGCTAAAAATAGACCAGTTGAAAGAAGCATAAAAAGAGAAGAATTTGTAAATGAAAAATAAAAATTTCCTAAATGCATAGGAATAATAGAAATGATAGTAAACTGCTCAAGAGGGGAAAAATAGATCATAGATGTTGTTCCTTTATATTTTGAAATGTGGTTAATTTCATACAAAAAATAGACAAGTATTTTTGTAAACAACAGTTTTTTATAAGACTCAAAAAAAAGTTTATATAGTTATATGACTGAGCTTAATTTGTTTTATATGTTTTCGTTTTTTGCTATCTTATCCGGAATTATGGTTATACGTGCTAAAAATCCTGTTTATTCAGTACTTTTTTTAATTCTGGTATTTTGTAACGCGGCAGGTTTACTTATTCTTATAGATCTAGACTTTTTTGCAATGGTATTTCTTGTTGTGTACGTTGGGGCAATTGCTGTTCTTTTTTTATTTGTCGTTATGATGTTAAATATCCGTTTAACAGAAATAAATGAAAATATATTACGTTATCTTCCTATTGGAGGTCTTATTGGTTTTATTTTTTTAATTGAGGTTCTCTTAATTATGGATCAAGACATGATTCCAATCTTAGCATTTGAAGGATCAAACACGATTTCATGGTTAGAGGTAACTCAATATTATATCGCTTTCTTTTTTTTAAGCATCTGCAGTTTTCTAGTATCTTTTCCTTTTTATGTTTTTTCTTTTTCTGAGGTAATGTCGCAATGGTCCATTAAATATTCTGAATTTTCTCAGAATCTTAGCACATTGCATACCTTTCCCGAGATGTATACGTATACCTACACAGAATTTACTACGTGGCCAAACAGTATAGAAAATATTACAACTATTGAAGCGTTAGGTCAACTTATTTATACATATTATACGTATTATTTTATTCTTGCCAGTTTTATTCTTCTCATTGCTATGATTGGTGCAATTGTATTAACTATGCATAAAGGAGTTTTTGTAAGACGACAGGAAGTTTTTGAACAAAATACAAGAGATTTTTCAAAAACGTTGATAAAAGTCAAAAACATTTAAATTGATTTTAAAATTAAATCTTGTGTACTTAAAAAGCGCAAGGTTTAATTTTACTCTTCATTCTTCAGTAGCTCAGCGGTTAGAGCGAATGGCTGTTAACCATTAGGTCGTTGGTTCAAATCCAACCTGGGGAGTCTTTGTAAGAGGGCTTTACAAAGCTTTCTCAAAATATATCGAAAAAAAAAAGAACACGTTGTATGAAAAATTTCTTTCTTTTCATTTGTTTATGTTTTTTTCCTAGTGTATCATTTTTAGACGCACCGGAACCTTGGCAAATCGGCTTTCAGGATCCTGCAACGCCAATAGCAGAGGGTATCCAAGATTTACATCATGATATTTGTTTTTTTATGATTGTTACTTTAACCTTTGTTTTATGGATGCTTACCAGAACCTTATGGCATTTTCATTGGTCTAAAAATCCCGTACCTGCTAAAATTATTCATGGGACAACTATTGAAATTGCATGGACTGTGACACCAAGTTTTATTCTTATGATTATTGCAGTACCATCGTTCGCTTTATTATATTCAATGGATGAAGTTGTAGATCCCTCAATTACAATTAAAGCAATTGGGCATCAATGGTATTGGACATACGAGTATTCAGATTATACTACAAATGATGATCAATCTATTGTTTTTGATAGCTACATGATCCCTGAAGATGATTTAGAACTTGGACAATTACGTCTTTTAGAAGTTGATAATCGAGTAGTTGTTCCTACACAAACAGCTGTACGAGTCATTGTGACTGCAGCAGATGTACTCCATAGTTGGGCAGTCCCTTCACTTGGGGTTAAATGTGATGCTGTACCAGGACGCTTAAACCAAACTTCTTTTTTTTTAAAACGTGAAGGAGTGTTTTATGGTCAATGTAGTGAACTTTGTGGCGCAAACCACGGTTTTATGCCAATTGTAGTTGAAGGTGTTTCTTTAGATGATTATACATCTTGGATTTCAAATAAAATGGAAGAAGCATAAATAACTTCTTTCTGATTTTTATTGGTAGTCGTTTCTAACTCTACCAATAAAAAAATACTTTACCTTTTTTTGCAGTCAGTTTAAAAAAGAAAGATTTTTTTATGAGTGGTTCTCAAAAACATCCTTTTCATTTAGTGGATCCTAGTCCATGGCCAATTTTCGCATCTCTTTCAGCTTTCGCTACTACTGTAGGTGCGGTTATGTACATGCACGGATACGCTGGTGGAGATTTTTTATTGTCTTTAGGCTTTTCTATGATTATTTATTCTATGTTTGTTTGGTGGCGTGACGTCATTCGTGAAGCAACCTTTGAAGGGCATCATACAACAACAGTCCAGTTAGGTCTTCGTTATGGTATGATCTTATTCATTGTATCAGAAATTATGTTTTTTTTAGCTTTCTTTTGGGCTTTTTTTCATTCTAGTTTAGCTCCAACAGTAGAAATTGGTGCAATCTGGCCACCTAAAGGTATTGAAGTTTTAAATCCTTGGGAAGTACCTTTTCTAAACACAGTTATTCTTTTGTCTTCTGGAGCTGCAGTAACTTGGGCGCATCACGCTATTTTAGCCGGAGATCGAACTCAAGGTATCTATAGTCTCATTATAACTGTTGTATTAGCGGCAGCATTCACAGCACTTCAGGTGTTAGAATACATTGAAGCACCCTTTACAATTTCAGATGGTATTTATGGGTCTACTTTCTTTATGGCAACAGGTTTTCACGGATTCCATGTATTCGTAGGTACTGTGTTTTTATTTGTGTGTCTTGTTCGACTCTATAACTATCATTTTACAAAGCATCACCATTTTGGTTTTGAAGCAGCTGCATGGTACTGGCATTTCGTCGATGTTGTTTGGCTTTTTCTATTTGTAGCTATTTATTGGTGGGGCGGTAATTAAGATATTTTTGTGTCATTTTAAAGATTTGTGAAATAAAAAGAAGGAAATTTTTAATTAAAAATTTCCTTCTTTTTATTTCACAAGTCTTTAGCCTAAGAAGATAAAAGCTATCTTATAAGTAAAAAGAAATAAACTATTTGGAAAAAGAAAAAAGAAGACAATAAAAAAAGTTGTTATTGCTAAAATAGAAGCCTTCTCTTGGTCAACCTGTTTATATGTTACAATCTTACTCGGCTTTTCAAAATACATGATTTTAATTAAACGAATATAATAAAAGCAACTAATGACACTACTTAATACACCAAATATTGCAAGGGAATATAATGATGAACCTAAAGCAGCAAAGAAAAGATAAAATTTGCTACAAAATCCTGCCAGCGGAGGAATACCTGCCATCGAAAAGAGTGTTAGACTTAACGAAATTGCCAACAAAGGATGTGTTTGTGAAATCATCCCTAGATCCTGAATATATTTTATTCGAGACATATCATTTTGTTCAGTAAGGCAAAGTACAACAGTGAAAATATTTAAGGTCATGATAACATAAATGATGATATAGAGTAAAAGTCCTTGAATACCCTCCAAAGTTCCACAACATACCCCCATTAATAAATACCCCACATGCCCAACAGAACTGTAAACTAAAAGTCGTTTTATTTTTTTCTGCGCCATTGCCCCAAAAGAACCCACGATGAGCGATAGGAGGCTACAAATAATTAACAGATACTGCCAAGAAAAGAGGCAATCATAGAAACTAAAAAGAAATAGGCGAATAAAAAGACCTAAAATTGCAATTTTAGGCGTTAAAGCAAAAAATGCCGTTACCGAGGTGGGTGCCCCTTCATACACATCAGGTGCCCAAAAGTGAAAAGGTGCTGCTGTTAACTTGAATAAAAAACCAACGGCTAAAAACAAGATACCTAATGTTAACATTGTAGATTGAATATTTTGCTCTAATTGAGCGAAACCAGATAAAAACTTTGCTAGAGCTTCAAAATTTGTAATTCCTGTAAACCCGTAAATAAGAGAACAGCCAAAAAGTAAAATACCAGAAGAAAAAGCACCGAGTAAAAAATACTTTAAGCCAGATTCAGTTGAAAATTCAGAGTTTCGCTTACACGCAGCAAGAACATAAAAACATAAACTTTGCATTTCAATAGAAAGATACATAGAAATGAAATCGTATGAGGATACCATGAGAAGCATACTGCACGTTGAAAAAAGAAGTAATACAATGTATTCAAAAACATTGATTGTTTCAGTCTTTAGATAATCCAGTGATATCAATATAGAAGCAGAAGCACTTAAAAGAATCATAATCTTTAAAAGATAAGTAAACTCATCAATAATAAGTGTGTTATAAAAGCAAACCATGAAGGATATTGGACTGTTAAAAAGCAAACAAAGAGTCCAAAATAAAGTTAAAACACCCAACCATGCAGTGGTATGAATAAGAATTGGATACCCGTGATCTTTAGACGTACTAAAAATAACACCAAAAACCAGAAGAACAGTGGTCGCAGTTATCAAAAAAAGTTCAGGTAAAATTGCATAAAAATCATTTTCAAAAAGATGAAGAAAATTCATATAAAAATATCTTTATTGATAAAACATATAAAAGACAGAAATGCTTATATCTAGTTTTTTGTTGCATAAACATGAAACTTTTTGATTTATGCAACAAGGAAAGTATTAAAAGCTACCGTGTTGGATGATGTTTGATACAGATGTATGCATTGGATCTAAGAAGACTTCAGGATAAAAGCCCATCCATAAAACACCAAAAACAAAAGGAACAAAAATAAAAAACTCTCGACGATTGACATCTGAAAAACAGTCAATATAATCAGGCTTGAAATTTCCAAACACAACACGATTGTACAGCCAAATTGAATATGCACCACCTAAAATCATTCCTGTCGCTGCTAACGTAGCAATGAAAGTATTTGTTTGAAAGGTCCCAACAAGAATTAGAAATTCACCTACAAAACTACTTGTACCTGGCAAACTTAAATTACCCATAGTAAAGACTAAAAAGAAAAAAGAAAAAATTGGCATTACATGAACGCAACCTCCATAATATTTTATAAGGCGTGTATGGGTTCGGTCATATAAAGTTCCAACACAAAGGAAAAGTCCAGATGCAATCAACCCGTGACTTAACATTAAAAGTACGGCACCTTCAATACCTTGAGCGTTTAAGCTAAATAAACCAATCGTTACAAATCCCATATGTGCTACAGAAGAATACGCAATAATTTTTTTTAAATCAATTTGACGTAATGTTGTCAGTGAAGCATACACAATTCCAATAATACTCATTGTATATACAAGAGGTGTAAAATATAAACTTGCTTCGGGAAACATTGGAATTGAAAATCGCAAAAAACCATAAGTACCTAACTTTAAAAGAATACCAGCTAAAATAACTGAACCTGCAGTAGGTGCTTCAACATGAGCTTCTGGAAGCCAAATATGTACAGGAACCATTGGAACTTTGACAGCAAAGGAAGAAAAAAATGCCAACCAGAGTAAAATTTGTCTTCTTTCACTAAATTCAGATGCTAATAAAACCTGTAAATCTGTAGTACCGACTTGAAAATAGATAAGTAAAATAGCAAGTAACATAAGTACTGACCCAATAAGAGTATATAAAAAAAACTGATACGCTGCTCGAATCTTTCTTTCTCTTGATCCCCAAACTCCAATAATAATAAACATAGGAATAAGAACACTTTCAAAAAAAACGTAAAAAAGTAAAAGATCGAGCATACAAAACACTGCAATCATAAAGCTCTCTAATACAAGGAAAGCAATAAAGTACTCTTTCACATATTTTGAAATATTCACCCAACCTACAAGAAGACAAACAGGGACTAAAAAAGTGGTTAAGATAATAAAAAATAATGAAACACCATCTATACCAATGTAAAAATTCATATTTGAAGCAGGGAGCCAAGAGAAAGTCTCAACAAACTGAAATTTAGCTGTTGAACTATCAAAGAAAATCCATAAAAAAAGAGAGAGAACAAAATTTAGCAAGGAAACTGATAATCCAATTGTTTTTATAAGCCGTACATTCCAACTTGGTAGAATAGATAAAACTATGGCTCCAAATAGGGGTAAGCATAACAAAGATGATAGGATATAGTTCATAAGTTTTTCTTTCTGTTTAATTTTTGTCATAAATATATACATATATTTATGACAAAAATAGAGTACTTACACCAGTAACTACTGTGTTTCGTGATAAAATACAAACGTCAATACATAAATAAAATATAAACGATTGTCTATCCAAGGAGATATAATATCCCATAACCCAAAAAATGTTACGAAAAATGTAAGTCCACATAACATAAGAAGTGCATAATGATAGATAAAACCGCTTTGTAGTTTAGTTAGTTGTCTTATTGTATGTGTAAGCATTTGCATAATACCAGAAGGCCCTAAAATTTCCAATACACCCTTGTCTATTGACTTAAATGAAATATAATAACCAAAAGATAGAGATTTTTCTCCAATAAAATCATTATAAACTTTATCAAAAAGCCAACGTTTATTCAAAAAAATATATAATTTTCGGCCAATTTCACTTGTCTTCATCATATATGAAAAAGAACTTCCTACAATATTCATATTTAATGCAAACAAGGCACCAAGAAGACTAAAAATAATAGGAATAAACTTAATAGATTGAGGAATATATTCTGATTCTAAAAGAATAGTATTCGTCGGAAGAGTAAAAAGAGCAGTTCCCCAAAAATTGGTTCCAAGTCCAATCATCATGTCCTTTCCTAAATAACCTACAAAAATACTTCCAAACGCAAGAACAATTAAAGGAAAAGCCATAAGAATTGGTGCGTCGTGAACATTTTTTAAAGAGTTTTTAAAAGAGTTGACAGGACCTAAAAATGTTAAAAAAAGTAATCTAAATGAGTAATACGAAGTGAAAAGAGCTGAAATTGCACCTAACCAGTAAGCAAAATTTCCACTTATTGTATATTTAGCATAAGCTACCTCTAAAATAACATCTTTTGAATAAAAACCAGTTAAGAAAGGAAAGCCAATAAGAGCCAAAGAACCTATGACCATCATTGAATAAGTGAAAGGTAGTAATTTTACGATTCCTCCCATTTTTCGCATATCTTGTTCATCTGCTAAAGCGTGAATAACAGAACCTGCACTCAAAAAAAGCAGAGCTTTAAAGAAAGCGTGGTTCATCAAATGGAAAACACCTACAGCATAATTAGAAATACCACATGCGAAGACCATATATCCTAATTGACTACACGTTGAATAAGCGATAACGCGCTTTAAATCATTTTGAACAACACCTGTTGTTGCTGCAAAAAAAGAAGTCATTGCACCAACACATGTGACAACAAGCAATGCTTGAGGAGCAAATTCAAAAATAGGCGAACATCGGGCGATCATAAACACACCAGCAGTAACCATCGTCGCGGCATGAATAAGTGCCGATACAGGGGTTGGACCTTCCATGGCGTCGGGAAGCCATGTATGTAAACCAAGCTGAGCAGATTTTCCTACAGCTCCAACAAACAGAAGAATACAAATTGTTGTTAATGCATGAAATTCTGTATTAAAAAAAATAAAAGAAGCTTCTGAAAATTGAGAAGCACAGGCAAAAACAGTAATAAAGTCTACTGTTTTAAATAAAGAAAATATACCCATAATACCTAATGCAAGCCCAAAATCTCCAACTCGATTCACAAGCATAGCTTTAATCGCTGATTTATTTGCTTGTAATCTAGTAAACCAAAAATTAATCAAAAGATATGAAGCAAGGCCCACACCTTCCCAACCAAAAAACATTTGGATAAAATTGTCAGCTGTGACTAACATAAGCATAAAAAATGTAAAAATAGATAAATAAGACATAAATCGTGGTAAATGAGGATCTTCTCCCATGTAAGATATAGAATAGACATGAACAAGAGTACTTACGAAAGTTACAACTATCAACATGGTAACAGTCAAACTATCAAAGAGAAACCCCCAAGAAGCGTCGAACATTTCACAAAAAAACCATGGAGCAAATTTTATATAACAAGGACTTCCACAAAGACCCACTTCATAAAAAGCAAAAGTAGATAAAAGAGCAGAAGAAGCAACACACCCTGTTGTAATTATCGGCGCACCTCTAAAACCAAGAAATCTTCCTAATCCAGCAGCTAAAAAAAAGCCAAGAAGCGGAAGAAACACTATTAATAGATACATACATGTTTTCCTTTATTTGAAGAATAACAAACATCATCTGAATTTTGTAGAAAATGTATATGTTTAGAAGTGGATTTGAACCACTGACACAAGGATTTTCAGTCCTTTGCTCTAACCAACTGAGCTACCTAAACCCTTATATTTGAATACTTGTACTTTATTTAACTAAAAAAAAAAGAAATAACTATTACATGATAAAACAACTTTATACCATTAAACAATTAGGCGGACATCTTGGTTCGTATCGAGTAAAACCTTGGATGTTTCAGTATATCCTAGGATATAAAAATCGATTTTCAATTATCAATTTAGAAGAAAGTATCAAACTACTTAAAAAAGCACTTTATTTTTTACACAGAATCACGCAAAAGCAGGGGAAGGTTCTTTTTGTGAATACCGATCCTAAATATTCTAAACTTATTGAGATTTTAGCAAAAAAATCAAATAATTATTATATAAATGAAAAATGGATTGGTGGGTTTTTAACAAATTGGTCACATATTAAATATTCGGTGGGATCTTATAACAAGTTTGAAAAACATTTTTTAAACTTTATGCACCAAAATGATATTATTTTTCCAAAATATCTGAAGGCTCAAAAGAGATTCGAAGGTGTCCAATATATGAAAACACTTCCCGACGCTATTGTATTATTTCAGTCGTCTAATCACGCGGCGATTACCCATGAAGCACGTCTTTTAAAAATTCCTACTATAATTTTTGTAGATACCAACGCACCCGAAATGCATGGAGATTTTGTCATACCTATCAATGAAAAATCTTCGCTCGTTATGCACTATCTTTGTAATCTTATTCTACGCATATTAAAAAAATAAACTTGGAGTAAAAGGGTTCGAACCTTTGAATGTCGGTATCAAAAACCGATGCCTTTCCACTTGGCTATACTCCATAAATCCCATCCATAAAATAATGGATGGGATATTAACATACAAACTCATTGAAACAGAAAGACCGATATCTATCATAAAATATATTTCTCTGGATTATTGCAGTAGAAAGTAATATATCTATTAAACACAACAACTAAAACTCATGTATGCTGTTGTCAGGTTCCTTTTTTGTGTTTCCTGAACGAGTTGGTTTAAAGTTGGCATAGATTTTATATCTTTTTCAAATGTTTCAACGAACTTTTTGTTTTGCTGTTTTTGTTTAAACATGTTTCT
>Ga0209223_10001663_pt1 | contig 23776 bp, 22 predicted proteins | sample COG_06_FD_184750 | JGI IMG/M metagenome (GOLD analysis project Ga0209223, IMG submission 184750) | Pelagic Microbial community sample from North Sea - COGITO 998_met_06 (SPAdes) (version 2) | ecosystem: Environmental > Aquatic > Marine > Neritic zone/Coastal water | place: Helgoland, sampling...
ATCGTGTAACAATTTTCTCTTAGCCATGAAGGATCGTATGAGCTTTTGTGATCCCCTTCGCTCCACTCTATTTCTAAGCTTCCATTGGTACCTATATTGTAATTTTTTGGATTAATATTTGGTGAAACATTTAAAATATTAAACATTCTATGTCTTGAATCTTTATCGTGTGCTGTTTGACAATTATCTCTTAACCATAAATAGTTAAACATGCTTTCTTCACCATCATCCCAAATAACTTTTAAATAATTAGAATTTTTCTCTAATTTTGAAATTGAGCTCATGATTAATCATTATATATTATGATTAAAAATTCAATTCAATTTATAGTTGTAAATAGGATTCAGCTCTTGTGTTTTATACTCATTCATTATTAAATCTTGATAATAAAACTTAACCTAAGGAGATAATTTAATGAAGTTTTTGAAAAAATTAGTTCTTTCAGCTTTCTTTGTATCATCATTATTAGCAACAAGTGCTAACGCTGGAGATTGCAAAGCAAGATTGGGGGATTTTGATTGGAGTAGTGCGAATATTCATACTGCTATTACAACTTTTATTCTTGAAAATGGATATGGTTGTGAAGTTTCAGTAACTAAAGGAAGTACTACACCTATTATGGCTGCTCACTATGATAAGCAGTTAGATGTAATCACTGAAGTTTGGTACGACAATATTATTGCAAACTACGAGCCTCATGAAAAAGCTGGTACGATCAAAAATATTGGTGTTAACACTCCAGACTCACAGCAAGCTTTCTATGTAGATAAAACTACTGCAGATAAATACAATTTAAAATCTGTAATGGATATGAAAGATCCAAAAATAGCAGCACTATTTAAAGATCCAGAAAATCCATCTAAAGGTAGAATGACTAGCTGTATTTCAGGCTGGACATGTTACACGGTTAACTTGGTAAAACAAAAAGAGTATGGATTAGATGCTTTCTATACAAATTTTGACCCAGGTTCTGGTGGCGCTTTAGATGCTGCTATTGCTGGAGCTTTTGCTAAGAAAAAACCTATCTTTACTTACTATTGGGCACCTACTGGTTTAATGGGTAAAGTTGACCTTGTAAGATTAACTGAACCTAAATTTGATTCTGATTGCTGGAATAATATGTCTGCAGTTGTTGAAAAAATCAAAGCAGAAGGACCAGACGCATACACTAAATCTTGTGCATGTGAATATAGAGATATGGCTTTAACAAAATCTGTATTAACTGATTGGGCTAAAGCTCACCCAGCTGAGACAGCTTTCTTAGAAAAATATACTGTTCCTACAGCAGTAGTTAATAAAATGTTAGCCTATTACGAAGATGAGTCTGATGGCGATATGGAATTAACTGCTAAAGAGTTTTTAAAAACTCAAGCAATGTGGAAAAGTTGGGTTCCAGCAGACGTAGCTGCAAAAGTTACAGCTGCTTTATAATTCAACAAAATAAAATAATCTGAAAGAGCCCCTCGGGGCTCTTTTTTTAAAAAAATCACAATGTTCAAAAATAAAAAAGATTTATTCAATTTAGGCCTATTAGCGATATTTATATGGTTATTAATTACAAGCTACAGTTCATCAAAAAGAAAGCCTGAAAATATTGGAGAACTGTTTAATGACTACTCTTGGTTAAGTGATTGGCCAAAGTGGTTGGATTTACCTTTAATGCCATGGATCAATAAAGGTTTTAAGGCTCTTAATGAAAATTATGGTTTTATTTTTGAAGCAATAAATAACGTGTTGCTCGCAATGTTGATGGGGTTAAAGAATTTTTTAGTTCAAGCGCCATGGCCTTTAGTGATTATTGGTGTTGTAATACTCGCTTACTTTGCAAGCGGAAAAAAAATTAAAACTACAGTTGCAGTAGGTTTTTGTACATTTTTTATAGGGTTTTTACATCCAAGATTTTGGGATAAAGCAATTGAGACTACTTCTATTATGCTAATAAGCATATTCTTATGTCTTGTTATTGGTGTACCAATTGGAATTTGGATGTCTAGAGCAAATAGAGTAAGAGAAAAAATTCTTCCTATCTTAGATTTAATGCAGACCATACCTGCTTTTGTCTATTTAATTCCAGGAATAATGTTATTTGGACTTGGGGCAGTTCCTGCAATAATAGCAACTTTTATTTACGCAGTGCCTCCTTTAGTTAGATTAACTGACTTAGGAATAAGATTAGTTGATAGTGAAGTGACTGAAGCAGCTGATGCTTTTGGCGCATCTAATAAACAAAAATTGTGGGGAGTTCAAATTCCTTTAGCTTTACCAAATATTATGCAAGGTATTAACCAATGCACAATGATGGCTTTATCAATGGTTGTTATTGCCTCCATGATAGGAACAAGAGGATTGGGCGATGAGGTTTTACTTGGTCTACAACAACTAAATGTAGGAAGAGCTGCAGAGGCAGGAATAGCAATTGTGCTATTAGCAATTGTACTGGATAGAATTACTCAATCTTATGGAGAAACTCTCCAAGAAAGAAATGCTCCAACTAAAAAAGAAAAAAAATAATGTCAAAAATAGAAATAAACAATATTTATAAAATTTTTGGTAACAAACCAGACGCTATAATGCCTATGGTTCAAGATGGAGCCACAAAAGATGAAGTATTAGAACAAACAGGTCATACAGTTGGATTAGATAATGTTTCTTTAAACATTGAAGAAGGAGAAACTTTTGTTTGTATGGGGTTATCAGGTTCTGGAAAATCTACTCTAATAAGACATTTAAATAGATTAATTGATCCAACGGCTGGAGAAATTCTAATTGATGGTGAAAACGTTATGAGCTTTAATTCAGAACAATTAATAGATTTTAGAAGACACAAGATGAGTATGGTTTTTCAAAGGTTTGGTTTATTTCCACATAAAACTGTAATGCAAAACGTTGGTTATGGTTTGGAGATGCAGGGAAAATCAGAAGAAGAAAGAGATAAGGTTGCTATGGAAAAAATTGAGGCTGTTGGCCTTAATGGATTTGAAAATCAATTTCCAAATCAATTATCTGGTGGAATGCAACAACGTGTTGGTTTGGCAAGAGCGTTAGCTACTAATTCAGATATTATGTTAATGGATGAAGCTTTTAGCGCATTAGATCCACTTATTAGAAGTGATATGCAAAAACAATTGATAGATCTTCAATCAGAATTAAAAAAAACTATTGTATTTATCACACATGATCTTGATGAGTCTTTAAGACTTGGAGATCATATCGGGATATTAAATGCTGGAAAACTAGTTCAAGTAGGAACACCTGTTGATATTATTATGAACCCTGCTGATGATTATGTAAAAGCCTTTGTTAAAGATGTTAATAGAGCAAAAGTAATTAAAGCAAAAATAATTATGACAAATGTTAATGAAACCAATGGTATTGATAAATCAAACCTAATTAAAGTAAATGAAGATCAATTTATTGAGGAGTTTTTACCACAAATAGTTTGTTCGAGTGCCAATTGTGAAGTGGTTGATAAAAGTGGAAACACCAAAGGATATATCACCAATAAAGAGCTTCAGTCATCATTAACTAAATCCTAATTAATGGTTGATCAATCATTAAAAAATAAAAAAATTATTATATCCGCAGGAGCATCTGGAATAGGTTTAGCAACAGCTAAAGTTTGTCTTTCAAGGGGAGCTTATGTTTATCTTTGTGATATAGATAGTAAATCTCTTAATAAATTAAACAAACACCCATTAAAAAATAAAAGATTATTTTCCTATCTTTGTGATGCTTCAAATGAATATCAAGTTTCAGATTTTTTTGAAAAAGTAAAAAAGAAAACTAAAAAAATTGATGCTTTAATTAATAATGTTGGAATAGCGGGACCCACAGGCTCTCTTGAAAAATTAAAATCAAAAGATTGGGAAAATACTTTACATGTTGATGTTAATAGCCATTTTTATTTTACAAAGAAAGCTATCCCTCTAATTAAAAAATCTAATAATGGATCAATTGTAAATATTTCATCGACAGCTGGGATACTTGGTTTTCCCTTACGTTCTCCCTATGCAGCAAGCAAATGGGCTATTATTGGTGTTACAAAAACTTTAGCGATGGAACTTGGAAAATTTAATATAAGAGTTAATGCAGTATGTCCTGGAACAATTAAGGGCGAAAGAATGAAAAGAGTGATTAGAGATAAAGCAAAATTTACTAAAGTTTCAGCTAAATCTATTGAGAAAGATTTTGTTTCGATGAGTTCAATGAAGCAGTGGATATTAGAGGAAGATATTGGAAAAATGTGTTCTTTTTTAATCTCAGATGACTCTAGCAAAGTTTCTGGTCAAGTAATCTCTGTAGATGGTCATACAGAAAGAAACGATTGATCTATCTTAATTTTTTTTCATATTTTTTTCTAAGCTTTTGAAGTTCAACTAAATATTCATCTCTTATATTTGAAATCTTAGTAACTGATTTTCCTTTAGATTGTTTTTTTGTTCCTTCAACTAATCTATCAATTAGTTTTTTAGATAAAGTTGGAGCTTTTAATTTTGTCCATGGAAGCTTTAATGCTGGTCCAAACTGTTCTAGCATATGTCTCATACCAGCTTTTCCGCCCGCTAAATGAAAAGTTAAAAAAGTACCCATTAAAGACCATCTAAGACCCGGACCATCTTCAATGGCTCTATCCAAATCTTCTGTAGTTGCGTGACCTTCTTTAATAATATGAAGTCCTTCTCTCCATAAAGCTTCTTGTAGTCTATCAGATAAATAGCCAGGCAACTCATGCTTGACCATAATCGGATTCATCGAAATTGAATTATAAAATTTTTTAGCCTTTTCTAAAAACTTTTTTGACGTTTTTTTTCCTGGAACAATTTCAACAGCAGGCAATAAATAAACTGGATTAAAAGGATGTGCAATCATTGTTCTTTCAGGGTTTTTGCATTTAGAATAAATTCTTGTTGGTAGCAAACCTGAAGAACTAGATGCAATTATTGCATTAGGTTTAGCATATCTTCCAATAGTACTCATCAATTTAGTTTTTAAAGTATAATTTTCACTTACACATTCTTGAATTAAATCAACATCTTTTAAAGCTTTTTCAATAGACGTAAAATATTTAAAATTTTTAAGATTAAGTTTTTTTTTATTAAAAAGTTTTTTTACAGATGGCCAAGTTCTTTTAATCTCAGCAATTAAATTTTTTTTTAATTTAATATCTTTATCGTAAGCATATACAATTTTGTTATGTGCTAAACATCTAATGATCCAGCCTGCACCAATTACCCCAGTGCCAATTACTGCAATTTTTTTGATTTGGAACATTACTTGTGTTTAACAAGTTTTAATTTTTCTCTAGTTTCTGCTGGTGTCATTGGAGTATAGCCAATCTCATCAACAATTCTTATAGCTTTTTCAACTAATTGAGCATTAGTAGCAAGTTTGCCTTTTGATAAATATAAATTATCCTCTAGTCCAACTCTTGGATTTCCTCCCAATAAAACTGTTTGAGCAACAAATGGCATTTCATTTTTTGAAATTGCAAATCCAGACCACACACCTTCTTTAGGCATAATATCTTTCATGGCTTGCATTGCTAAAGTCGTTGCGGGTGCTCCCCATGGTATTCCTAAACACATTTGAAACATTGGTGGATCACTCAATAATCCTTCTTTATATAATTGAGCCCCAAACCACATGTTACCTAAATCAAAAGCTTCTATTTCTGGTTTAACATTAATTTCTTTTAATTTTTTTGCTGCTTTTCTTAAATCATTTGGAGTATTAACTGTTATTGTTGAACTGTCCCCAAAATTTAAAGTTCCAGCATCTAATGTGCAGATTTCAGGAAGAAATTGTTCAGCATTTGCTATTCTCTCCATAACATTTGCCATATCAGTCATCGGTCCAAAATCTAATGGGTTATCGCCCTGCCCTATATCAAGATCACCACCCATACCTGTAGTTAAATTTATAATAACATCAGTTTCACTTGAACGTACTCTATCGACTACTTCTTTATACAATTCTAATCTTCTGCTTGGTGTACCATCTTCTTCTCTAACATGAATATGTGCTATTGCAGCCCCCGCTTTTGCAGCTTCAATTGAAGCTGTAGCAATTTGCTCTGGTGTTTTTGGTAAATCTGGATGCTTACTGGCTGTATCTCCTGATCCAGTTACCGCACACGATATGAATACTTTATTGTTCATTTTAATAATGAAAAAATATACTCTAGATTAATAAAAATGAAAATAAATGAATTAAAACACGATTTAGCAGCAGCATTTAGATGGACTGCAAGACTTAATATGAACGAAGGTATAGCCAATCACTATAGTGTATGTCTTCCAAATTCTAATGATTTTTATGTTAATGGCTCTGGATTACATTTTAGCTCAATAAAGGCAAGTGACATGGTTTTAGTAGAGCAGGATAAAATAGAAGAAATTAAAAATAATCCTGAACTAGTTGATCCTACGGCATTAAATATACACGGAACAATTCATAGAAAAGTGCCCCATGCAAGATGTATACTTCATGTTCATTCAAAATACGCAACTGCCTTATCAACATTAAAAGATCCAGTATTAAAACCAATAGATCAAAATACTATGCGATTTTTTAATCGTATATCAACGTTCAATGACTTTGGGGGACTGGGATTTGAGGAAGAGTCTAATAAAATGGCCTCAGCTATTGGTAATAATTCTTTATTACTTTTGGCAAACCATGGGATACTAACCGTAGGACAGACTGTTGCAGATGCGTTTGATAAATTATATTATTTTGAAAAAGCTTGTGAAACATATATGACAGCACTATCAACCAATGCTGAATTAAATGTTGTAGATTCAAAAATTGCTGAAAAAACCGCTCAAGAATGGGAAAATTATCCAGTAAATATGGGGCAACAACATTTAGATGAAATAAAAAAAATTCTAGATAAAGAAGATATAAGCTATAGAGAATAAAATGAAAAAATTATTAATTATATTTCTATTATTTTCAACAACAGCTTTTGGAGAAAAAATAGAACGACTAGGTTTTTATAATATACAAGAGCTTCTAGAAGATGATAATTTAACTTATAAAATTATTAAAAGTTGTGTCTCCTTAAACTCTGCAATAACAGAGATAACAAGAAAAGATCACCCCAATTTATCAAAAAGTTTTTTTGAAACTGCTAATTACTTGTATCCTTTTGGCATCCTTACTTTGGCTAAAATAAAAAAGCTAAACTATGAAGATGTAGAAAAAGAATTTTTAAATAGTGTCAACTCTCAGGTAACTGATTATATGGACTTCATGAAAAAAAATGGAGCAGCCAACCAAAGCTTTATTAAAGGAACTTTTATTGGTGATGATCTTAATTTTTGTAATGAAATGAGATCAGCTATAGAAATAACTATTTCCGAAACTAAAAAATTAAAGTCCAATAACTAAGATAAAATTATTCAGATTTTTTCTTAAACTTTGGAATTTTAGATTTCTTTTTTTTATTAAATTTTGGAATTTTAGATTTTTTAGATCCTGTTGCTTCTTCTGTTGTAGTGCCCTCTAGCGGTTGCATAATCTGTTTACAGCTTTCTAATTCACAAAAATATGTTTCTCCTGTCTTATTATTAAATAAATAAGCACCACAATTAATTTGTTTTTTTAAAGTACAGTTTGCTGGTTCTAAAATATAATCTGCAAAAGCAGTTGTTGAAGATATAAAAAAAATGATAAAGATAAATTTTTTCATAAAATGTTTATTAAATGTTAAAATTGTTATTCAACTCTTAATAGAAATTATTTTTAACATATACTTAACCTAATTTAGACCATTTTTTTCATTCAAAACAAATGAAAATTTTATTAATAAAAAATATATATAAAATATATAAACTTATAAATTATAGATAAATTGTCCCATACATGGCAAGGTTCAATATTAATAATTAAAACAGGAGGGGTAAATGAAAATATCTAAAATCATCTATATGTTTATGTTTTCTATCATTCTTGGAATATTTAGCACTGCCAATTCCGGAGAATTGTGTAAAGAGTGTTTAAAAAAAGTTCCTCAAGAAATGAGAGATTATGTTTATAACATGGACTTTATGGATAAAGATCAGCCTTTAGGTCCTGCGGTAATGAAGGGATGGAAAAGTCCTAGAAAACCACCGTGGACAATAGGTTATGCGAGTACATATGCTGGAAACACTTGGAGAAAAGGTGCGATGGAACGACTTATGGAAGTTGTATATCCTAAGTGGAAAGCTCTAGGAATGGTTGATGAAATTGTAATTACTCAATCAAACTTGGATGATTCATTGCAAATTCAGCAAATGAGACAAATGATTGATGGAGGTAAAGTTGATGCAATTATTATCTGTTGCTCGAACATTACTGCCCTTAACACAACTATTAAATATGGTTGGGAAAAAGGTATACCTACATTATCATTTACTGGCTTTACAACATCGCCATATTCAATCAATACATCTGTTAACTACAGACTAGTTGGTTATTATGTTGGTGCGTGGATGGCTGAGCTTATTGGCGAAAAAGGTAATGTAATAGTTATAGAAGGAATACCTGGTTATTCAGCTTCTGACCAACAAAACAAAGGGGTGCTAGCTGCATTGTCAGAATACCCTGGCGTAAATGTTGTTGGACAATTAGCTCATAACTGGACTTCTCAAGTTGCTCAAAAAGAATTGTCTCAATGGTTATCAACAAATACAAAAAAAGTTGATGGTATTGCAGTTCAATCTTCTGGAGAAACTGGAACATTACAAGCATTACTTCAGTCTGGACTTGATCCAATTCCACCAATAGCTTTAGGTGGAGAGTTAGGTGCTTTATGTTATTGGAGACAGAACCCGGGATATATTGATGAAGCTATATATGCATGGCCTCCAGGAGATGAAGTAGAACTAGGTATGGATGTAATGATTAGAACTTTACAAGGTCAAAGTCCTATGATTCAATCTATCTTAGTTGGTCCTGCTACAAAAAATTTCGATGAAATTAAAGAAATCTTAAATGAAGATTGTGATCGAAATTCTACTGGCTGGGATAATCCAGGAATGGATAAATGGGCTCCAAAAGAATACGTAGATGCATTCTTTGAGAATCCAGCGGATCCTACTAAATACAATCCAAAATCTCACTAGTACTTTTAATTAAAGTATGAGTGCAGAAAAAAATATAGAAGACAACACCTCTAAAGAGGTGTTGTCTGAAAGATCCAAAACTGTCCAGGGTGATATCTACGTCCAAGATGTTCATAAATATTTTGGAGTAACTAAAGCTCTAAACGGAGTAAATTTTAATGCAAATTTTGGTGAGATACATGCAATAGTTGGAGGAAATGGCTGCGGAAAAAGTACATTAGCAAAAGCAATGTCTGGTGTATTACCAGTAGATAAAGGTAAGGTTTCAATACTTGGACAAACCCCAACTTCACCAGTAATGGCAAGAAATATGGGTATTGCAACAGTATTTCAAGAAGTAATGATTGCAGAAGAATCATCAGTTGTAGATAACTTATTCGTTGGATCAGATGACTTTTGGTATAAAAATTTAACTCAAAGAGAAAAAGTTTTAAAAGCCCAGGAAATTATGGAAGATCTTGTTGGTGAATACGTTGATCCATATACACTAGCTTTTAATTTGTCACTTCCAATAAAAGCTTGGATAACTATTGCTAGAGCATTTCTAAGAGAAAATACTAAAGTATTAATTCTTGATGAGTCCTCTGCAGCTCTTGATTTTGATTCAACTGAAAGACTATTTAAAAAAATGAGAGAATTGCGTGACAGAGGTGTTGCAATATTTATTGTTACTCACAGAATAGCTGAGCTAGTTAGAATTAGTGATAAGGCAACAGTTATGAGAGATGGTAAGGATGTTGGTGTATTAGAAAAAAAAGATCTTAATGAAAAAAATTTAATAGGCTTGATGACAGGCAGAGAAGAAACTGGAGAAAAATCTACCTCAGTCGCGATGCAGACTAAAACTGATAAAGTTGTAATGAGGGCAGAAAACTTAGTGGTTTGGCCAGATAGCAAACCAGTAAATTTTGAAGTTAAAAAAGGAGAGATAGTAGGTGTAACAGGTTTAGACGGAAATGGACAAGATGATTTTGTCAAAATCTTAGCCGGCGTTCAAGAATCGCATGGTGGTACTTTAGAAATTTTAGACACCAATGAAAAATTTCTAAAATTTAACTCACTAGATGGTGCAAAAGAAAATGGAATATCGTTTGTTTCTGGTGATCGTAAAAAAGAAGGAATACTTCCCAACTTAAGTATTTATGAAAATTTAGTTGTCCCTCTTTATAAAAAAACTAGCAAAGCAGGTTTTTTAGGATTTGTTAATTGGATGGAGTTAAATGGAATTTTTGATTGGGAAGTAGAAAGATTAAATATTAAAACTGGTCCAAGGGATAACCTAATTGGATCGCTAAGTGGAGGAAACCAACAAAAAGTTATGATTGCAAGATCCTTTGCACAACACCCTAAGGTTCTTATTCTAAATGATCCTGCAAGAGGTATCGATATAAGTACCAAAAGAGATCTATATATTCATTTAAGAAAATATGTTGAAGAAGGCAATACGGTTGTTTTCTTATCTAGTGAATTAGAAGAATTCATTGGATTGTGTCCAAAAGTAATAGTTTTTAGAAATGGAACAATATTTGATATATTTGAAGACGACAGAATTAATGCAGATACTTTGCTTGAAGGAATGTTTGGTCAAACTGCAGGTGTTGGTGAAACAACTATTTCAAATAAATCAAATTTACCCTCGTCACCTATTCAAAATCAATCTACCAATAATAATGAAATAAAGTTAACAAAAAAAATAAAGGTAGTAAATTTTGATAATGAAAATATTGATAAAGACAAACCTAAGATAAAGATTAAAACATTTTAATGAAAATAGAAAATAAAAATAATTACTATAACGATGAGGATGAAATTAATTTTGATAAATTAACAAATTTTAAAAAATTTAATTCTAATACTAAAAGTAATACTCAATCTAAAGATCATAATATCAGATATGCCAATTCTGATAAAAATTATTTTAATGATATTATAAGAACTGATGAAAATTTAACTTTATCTAAAAAAATAGATACTGAAAAAGAGGTAAAATATTATAATTCGTCAGATTTTCAAAAATTTGATCAATTTAATAACTTTTTGAACTATGAAGATAAAACAGAACACAAGTTAAATAAAAATAAAGATACTGAGTTTAATTATTCATCAAGTGACTATGGTGAATTTAACAAAATAATTCCAGTACAAAATTCAGAAAAAAAAATAATTAGTAATAAAAACTCAAAGGTTAAGATTGTTGATTATGGTAAGCTAAAAGATAATGAAAAAAAACTTAAAAACAAATTACAAATAGAGAAAATAAAAATTGTTTATTTTGATTAAAAAAAATGGAAGTAATTGATAAATTAAAAAAAACCTATAGATCGAGTACTGATACTTCATCAAATAAGTATCTAATGGTTCCTATTTTTATTTTTTTTGCTTTATTAATTTTTGCTCTAATAAGAAGTCCAATACTTATTTCTCAGTCAGGTATAGGGAGCGCAATAATGCTTACTGCTCCATTAATATTAACTACATATGCGTTGACATTTATAGCAATGGCAGGAAGAGGAGGTGTCGATTTATCTATTGGACCTTTTATGGGTTTTATAAATGTAAGTAGTATTCAGTTATATGCTGCAGGATATTTACAAACACCCATCACATGGTTTGTGTATGCAATTGCGATGGGTTTGTTATGGCAACTTTTTTATGCTCTAATAGTATGTTTTGTAAGGGTTTCCCCTATCATTGTTTCACTAGCAGGATATTTAGCATTTGCAGGAATTAATATTGTAATTTTACCAAGACCTGGAGGAATAGCTCCTGATTGGCTTCTTCCTTGGGGAGAGGGTTTTACTATTTTAAATCCAATATTTCTTCTGATGATTTTAGCAACAATATTATTTTATATAATCACTCACACAGCATTTTGGGGTCATTTAAAATTAATGGGTTCAGATGAACGTGCCGCCTTTACAAGTGGTGTAAAGATTAATTTAGTAAGAATAGTTGCTCATATGATAGCTGGAATTTTTGCAGCTCTTTCTGCAATATGTTTTACTGCTCTAGTTGGGTCTGGAGACCCTTTACAAGGAACTAAATACACGTTGTTAGGTATTACAGCCTTAGTTTTGGGAGGTGCTAGTTTAGTTGGTGGACGTGGTGGTGCGTTTGGTGCAATTCTAGGTGCTTTAAATTTATATCTTATAAATTATATCTTAGTTACTTTTAGGTTTGAAAGACTTCAAAGCTTTGTGTCGGACTTATCTTACGGTGCTGTTTTAGTTGGAGCCTTGATGGTCAGCTTGATACTTCCTTATGTTACAAGAGTTACAAAAGGTTTATCTGTAATGGTTTTTTTCATTATAATGGCATTTGCTGGTTTGTTTGTAATGTTGCATCAAGTATATGATCAGCCTATTGTTATTGAACAAATTGTTGAAAATGAAACAAATAGCTCAATAGAAAGAAAAGTAGACTCAACTGGAAATATTATTGTTGAAGGTAATTCAACTACAGGACAAGGCACCTCTAAGGGTGGTTCACTTGCAGGGCATGGCGTAGTTCAATTAACTGAAACGCCAGGAACAATTATTTTTTATATAATTATAGGAATAGCATTTGTTGCGCTTTTATTTTATCTGTTGTCAGCTCACAGAAGTCCGTCTACTATCTCTTTTGTGGTCATTGTCGTAATAATGGCTGCAGGTTTAATTTTTGATCCAGATGATAAAGCGAAAGATCTTGTAAAAGATACTGAAAAAATAACATTACAATCTAACCAGGTAAGCAGTATTGAAACTTCCGCTCCTCAATATTTTAGTTTGGAAAAAATAAATTATTTACCTAATATTTCAGAGAGTGCCCTTATTTCTGGAACAGCATATAGTATAATTTATTTTGCAGGAGTTGTATTGCTTGCTTCTCTAATTGTAGTAGCAATGTTACCTCAATTTAGCCCTCGAACTAAATCAACAGCAATGCTATTTTTTCTAGCTGCACTATCTTTAATTATACTAAAAGGTATTTCATATAATAATTTAATTGAAAATACAGCCAACAGCTATTTTGGAATACAAGGTTATGGTGTAATTCTGGTAGTTTTACTTCTATTTGTTATAACTGCTCCATTTGTTCACTCCAGAATAAAAAACTTAACCAATGTATATATATTTGGGTTTGGTATTCTTGCTATAATTTCTACTTACTTTATAGGTGGAAATACTTTTGTTACCGACAACCCATCTCTTTATCAAGCTCAAATTATAAATGAATTGAATATTGGAGATCTTTCTCAAGTTAAATATGAAGGTACTAAAAGATTTTTCTATGATACTGCAACTTCTGGATATTCTCAAGTTGCCTTTAGTATTTTAGGAGTATTTTTAATACAATATTTTTTATTTTTAAATATGGGAGAAAAGGCAAATTATAAAAGATTTGCTCCATATATTTACATAGTTATGATTGCTGTAGCTCTTTGGTCTTCAATTTTTTATTCTGTTGGATATTCATTTTATAAAATTCTAGCAGTATTAGTCATTGGCATACCTATCACACCCTTAGTTTGGCAGTTTATGTCAATCTATAAAGAAAAAAATGCTCGTGACCAACAATTAAGTCAATGGGAAGAGGTAAAGTAAAATGAAGAGATCATCTTTTCTATTTTTTAAAGGGTTAGGATTAATATTTGCAATTCTTTGTGGTATAGGAACTGCAGTACTTGGTTGGTACGATGGTGCTGATTGGATGAATATTGCAACCTACTCTATTGCAGTAACTGGGTTAATATTATGGGGATGGTATCATTTTTCTGTTAGATGGATTAATGAAGATTTAAAAAAGAATATATTTACTAAATTTCCTGAAGAAGAAAGTAAACAAGATGAAGAAGATGATGAAAATTTCTTCTTTAAAAATATTAGAGAACATAGATGGAAAACAATAGCTTTTCTTGGTGTTATTCTTATTTTTATATTTGTATCTTTTATTTCAGAAAGTTTCTTTTCAGGTAGAACGTTAGTTTCCTTTTTAATCTTTCTGATATTTGTAATTTTTATGGGTGTCATAAGCAGATATATAAAAGGAGGTAAAAGTGTTTTTATTGGTATAGGAGTTTTAATTGGATTATTTATTATCGGATCTTTAACTATACCTGGTTTCTTGACTACCATGAATATGAAATCAATGTTAGTTTTTGCTTCATTTCTTGGTTTAGCTACTATCGGACAAACTTTTGTTGCCCTTTTAGGAGGTCTGGATTTATCTATCCCTTTTGTTATTGGTTCAATGAATGTTGCGTTAATGTCATTGATTTCTAAAGGAGTTTCACCTTGGTTAGCTTGTTTGGTAATATTATTATTAGGGGCTTTAATTGGGTTTGTTAATGGTGTTTTAAGTTTTAGGCTTCAAGGACAAGCATTAATTTTAACTTTGGGCGTCGGATTTTTTGTTAAAGGTGGAGTTCAAATATTAGTTTCTATGGGAACTTTTTCAGCTGGAACTGTATTTGGTGTAGTTCCAGATTGGATGCAAAATTTAGCATCTATGGGTGGAAAAACTCTCGGTCTTCCAATACCTCCCGTAATCATTATTTGGATTGTGGTAAGCATTCTAGTTATTGTTGCGTTAAGATTAACAAAATGGGGTCGACATTTATATGCTTTAGGAGGAAGTAGACTGTCTTCTTCAAGATTATCAATTTCTGAAAAAGGATATTGGATTGGAGCTTATGTAATTAGTGGGTTCTTCTCTGCTTTAACAGGCATATTACTTCTTGGTTGGAGTGGTGGAGGGTATGTTGGAGCTGGAGATATATATTTATTTACAACAATAGCCGCTGTAGTTATTGGAGGCACCTCATTATTAGGAGGTTCCGGAGGATATGGATTAAGTGTTATTGGAGTATTTATTTTACAAATAATAACAACAGTTCTAATTGGGTGGGGTTTAAGTTGGGAGGCACAACAATTTATTCTTGGATTATTAATTATCCCAATGGTAGCACTTTACGCCAGGTCGCCTCACATAAGAAGCCAAATATAAAGGAAGAGATTTATGACAAAATTAAATTGTGACATGGGTGAAAGTTTTGGAATTTATAAAGCTGGTAATGATGAAGAAATAATGCCTTTGATAGATATAGCAAATGTTGCCTGTGGATTTCATGCTTCAGATCCAAATCACATGAGAAAAACTGTAGCACTTGCAAAAGAACATGGTGTAAAAGTTGGTGCTCATCCCTCTTTCCCAGACTTACAAGGTTTTGGAAGAAGAGAAATGAAAATGCCAAGGCAGGACATAAAAAGTATGATTATGTATCAAGTTGGTGCTTTAAAATCTTTTTTAGATGAACAAGGTATGAAGCTAAACCATATTAAGCCTCATGGATCATTATATGTTATGGCTGCAAAAGATGAAAATATAGCGAATGCTATTGCTGATGCTGTTGAAACTTTTGATGTTAGTATTTTTGGTATGGCTCATACATGTCACGAAAAAGTTTACAAAGATGAAAGAGGTTTAAATTTTATTGCAGAATTTTATGCGGATCTAGATTACGATGAAAATGGTAAATTAGTAATTGCCAAAGGTAAAAACGCAACATACGATAGTAAAATTGCAACTGATCGCGTCTTACGCGCTTTATCAGAAAAAAAAGTTACCAATACTGTAGGTAAAGATATAGATGTTGGTTGCGATACTATTTGCGTACATTCAGACACTCCTAACGCAGTTGAAATTATTACAGGCATAAAATTAGCTCTTGGTAAATGAAAAAAATTCTAATAGCTAATCGAGGTGAAATAGCTTGTAGAATTATAGACAGCTGTAAAAATTTAAACTTACATTCAATAGCTGTTTATTCAGATATAGACAAAAATAGTAAGCATGTAAGAAAAGCAGATGAATCAATTCATATTGGAGGTTCTAAAGCTCAAGAAAGCTATCTTTCATCAGTGAAAATAATTGAAGCTGCTAAAAATTTAAAAGCTGACGCAATACATCCGGGTTATGGATTTATGGCAGAAAATGCTGATTTTGCTAAAAAAGTAATTGATTCTGGTATCATTTGGATAGGCCCTAAACCTAGCACAATTATATCGATGGGGAATAAGGACATAGCAAGAGATTTAGCTATAAAAAATAACCTTCCTATTTGCCCAGGCCTAAATAATGAAGATTTAAAAAAAGATGACCTCGAAAAAAAATGTAATGAAATAGGTTTCCCAATTTTAATAAAAGCAAGTGCTGGTGGAGGTGGAATTGGAATGCATATTGCTAACAATTTCGAACAATTAGTGCAGTCAATTGAAAAAACTAAAAATTTAGCAAAAAAGGCATTTGGCAACAGTGATATTTTTTTAGAAAAATTTATATCTAATGCAAGGCATATTGAAATCCAAGTTTTTGGTCTAGGTGAAAAAAAAGCTTTACACTTTTATGAAAGAGATTGCTCAATACAAAGACGATTTCAAAAAATTATAGAAGAAAGTCCAGCGCCAAAAATTGAACAATCTATTATTGATGAAATGGCAGAAAGTGCAGTAAATTTTGTAACTAATCAAAAATATGAAGGAGCTGGAACAATAGAATATATTTACGATATAGATAATAAAAAATTTTATTTCTTAGAAATGAATACTAGAATTCAAGTAGAGCATCCTGTAACAGAAACAGTTACAAATTTTGATTTAGTTGCAATGCAAATTAAATTTGCATTAAATATGAATATTGACTCAATAGAGCAAAGTAAAATTAAAAAATCAGGGCATGCAATTGAATGTAGGCTATATGCTGAAGATCCTGCTAAAAATTTTCTTCCTTCTCCTGGAAAAATTACAAAATTGAAAATTCCAAATTCTGGTTTGCATAACATCAGACTAGACATAGGTGTTGATGAAGGAGATGAGATTTCTTTTTATTATGACCCTATGATTGCAAAAATTATCTCAAAAGGTGCTAGTAGAAATGAGTGTATAAATAATATGATTCAATATTTAAATGAATTAGAATTAGAAGGAATAAGTACAAATAAATCTTTTTTAATTTCTGTATTACAAAATGAATCATTTGAAAATGCATTATATAATACAAAATTTATTGAAAATAATTTATCTTTATTTACAAAAAAAAAGGAAGATATAAAAAAAATAGAAAAAGATATTTCTACTCAAAAAGAAGTTGTTCAAAAATACACTGATAAAGATGTTGCAGCTTTTAAAAAGATAACTGCAGAATCTCAAAAAGATAAATCTTCTAAACTTTATACAGAAAAAGATTTTACAATATTTAAGAATATTTTAAGTAAAGAAAGTAATATTGATAAAAAAAAATTGACTAAAAATGTAATTGGAAAAGTTTACGAAGAGCCAGTATTTAAACCAGGCGGAGATAAATATATGTTCATTGAATTTGGTAGTCTTATGGATCTCGAGATAAATTTTACCGCACAAAACTTGGCCAAAGCTATTTACGATAATAAAATTAAAGGTATTTATGAAACCGCTCCTTGTTTTGCTTCAATGCTTGTTCATTATAATCCTGATGAAATAAAATTTAATGATTTAAAAAATGAGATGAAATCACTTATTAAATCATTAGGGCCGACTGATGATATTGAGATTGATAGCAGAATCTTCTCATTTCCTACTGTTTACCTAGATAAATGGACAAAAGAATGCATCGAAGATTATTCAAGTAAAATTGCACAAAAAACTCCTGACCCTGAGTTTATTGTAGAGTTGAATAATCTTGAAAATACAGAACAATTTGTGAGGGTACACTCTGGAACAGAATACTGGGTATCAGCACTTGGTTTTTGGCCTGGACTACCATTCATGATGCCTCTTGATCCCAGATGTAAATTGACAGCTCCAAAATATAATCCACCAAGAACATGGACTCCTAAAGGTGCTATTGGCATGGGTGGATCTTCAACATCAATTTATCCAGATAGATTACCTGGAGGTTATCAAATATTTGGTATTATCCCAGTTCCTATTTGGGATACGCAAAAAAGTTTTTCGGTATTTGAAGAAAGTATATGTCTTTTTAAACCAGGTGATAGAGTAAAATTTGTGCCAACTAGCTATGAAGAATTTGATCATGTTTCAAATAAAGTAAAAGATAAATCATATGATTATAACATTATTGAATATCAAAAATTTTCAGTAAAAAATTATAAAAAATGGTTATCAACAATTGATAAAACTAAAAGATTTTAACTTTTATGGTAAAAGTAATAAAAAAAGGTTTAGAAACATCAGTTCAAGATTATCCAGGGAGAATTGGAACTTTAAATCAAGGATTTCCAGCTTCAGGTCCAATGGATAGCTGGTCTTTTAGACTTGCAAATATTCTAGTTGGAAATAAACCTGGTGATGCAGCACTAGAGTGTCAGTTTATGGGTCCAACACTTAAATTTGAAAATGATCGAATAATTGCTATTACAGGTGCAAATATGTCTCCTAAATTAGATGGGAAAAAAGTTCCATTATGGGAAAGCGTAGAGGTTAAGGCAAATCAAACCTTAGAGATGGAGTTTGCAACTATAGGTGCTAGATCATATATTGCTTTTTCAGGTGGTATAAATAGTGATCCATGGTTAGGTTCTAGGTCAACTTTTCATAAAGCAGGTGTGGGTGGAATAGATGGTAAGGCTATTCAAGATGGTCAGACTTTGCCATTGGGTAAAAATAAAATTATCCCTAAAAGAAAAATCATAAAAAGTTCAATACCAATAATGTCTACTGATAAAAACTGGTCAATTGAAGTAGTATTAGGTCCAAACGATGATTGGGTTGATAAAAAAGGTCATGAAATTTTTCTTAATTCTAAATGGAAATTACAAGCTAAAAGTGACCGAACTGGTTACAGATTGGATGGACCTAAATTATCTTTTACTGATAAAGCAACCAATAAAAGTCTTGAAAATGGATCAGAACCTTCAAATATAATAGACCAAGGTTATCCAGCTGGAGCTATAAATCTAGCTGGTCAAACACCTATAATACTTGTTAATGATGGGCCTAGCATGGGCGGTTTTATCAATCCATATACTGTTCCCTCATCCGCATTTTGGAAATTGGGACAAGCTAAACCAGGCGATACTTTTAATTTTATTGAAGTTTCGGTTGAAAAAGCACAATTATTGAGGTCTGAGCAGTCAATTATTTGTAGTGAAGAAAGTCTTGAAACTTTTAATAATAATAAAAGAATTGATAACAATGTAGTTATTAAAAAAGTTGGTCCAATTAAAGTGATGGATTTTGAAAAAAATAAATTAGATGAAAAAAAAAGAAGAAAAATGATGGAAAAAAAAGGTTTAAAAAATATGAAAGTTCGTTTTTTCAATTAACAATTATGCATGAAAGGAATAATTAAACATGACAACTGAAGTTAAAACAACAGTTCCGGGCAATATATGGAAAGTTTTAGTTAAAGTAGGCGATATTGTTAAAAAAGATGATGATTTATTTATTATGGAGGTTATGAAAACAGAAGTTCATCATAATTCTCCCATAGATGGAAAGGTCATTGAAGTAAATATTGTAAATGATCAAGAAGCAGTAGACCCAGGTACAGTTGCTATAATTATTGAATAAAAAAAAATTATGAAAAATACAAAGCAATACCAAAAAATTATTCATGATCTATCTGATGAAATTGGTATTTCAAAAGAAGATACTAAGAGTTTAGTTGATGTTGCTTTATCTTCTGTTGATTTAAAAAAAATAAATTATGAAGACCTAAAACAAGAAATTTTAACTTTTCTAGTTATAAATATGTTTTCTCTTATTTGTAAATTATAATTTTATGACAAATAAAATAATATTATTTAATGGTCCAAATTCGCCCTTTGGAAGAAAATCAAAAATTACTTCAATAGTTCTAGAAATAGTTTTAGAAGAAAAAATAATTAAAGTCCAAGAAGCTGATTTCTTAGACAAGCATAATCCTTTAAGAAAAATACCAACTCTATTAACTGATGATTTGTCAATTATAGATAGTGATAATATTTGTATTTATTTAGACTCTATTTCAAATAAAAAAACTCTTTTTCCAAAAAATGAATATTTTAAAATTATTTCAATGGTTTCAGTTGCAAATGGATTGATGGAATCTGTTTTAGAGCGACGCATGGAAGTAATCAGACCAGCTAACGAGCAAAGCAATAATTTTATTAATAAACAAGAAATTAGAATAGCAAGGACTATTAAATGGCTTGAAGGTAATTGGGAAAATTATAATGATAACTATTTAACTATGGATCAAATAGCTATTGCTTGTGCTCTAGAATACACAAATTTTAGACTTAATAATCAATGGGAAAAAGATTCACCTAGACTTATAAAGTGGTTAGAAAATTTTAGACAAAAAGATTTTATGAAATCTACAGTTCCCTTGGAAGCCAAATAACTTTTAAACTAATCATAATAAAACATTGGTGCCTTATTCCAATCTAACCATGTGACTGGATCATGACCCCAAACAACTTTTGCATTAGTTTCTTTCGCAATTTTTCTTAATTTTGCCACTGAATCTGCTGCATCAGAAGCTGATGAAACAAGACCTGGTAAACATCGATCACACCAATGATCACCTGTATAACAAGCATCTCCAGTTAACAGCATATGACCAGTTTTTGGGAGATTGAGCAATACTGATTGGTGCCCTGGGGTATGGCCTGGTGTAAATATTATTTTTATAACTCCATCACCATACAAATCAAAATAATCTGTTTTTTTTCCCTGTAAAAATTTCCATCTAATATTAGGTTTATCAAAATCTTCTCTTACATAGGCTGGTTGAGAAAACCAATCAGGGTTAAATGCATAATCATATTCTATTCTCTGAGTTATATGTGTGGCATTTGGAAAGTGCCCTATTGCGCCTGAGTGATCTAGGTGTAAATGAGTTTGAATAACATTTTTTACATCTTCTGGATTTGTATTGACAGTTTTTACTTGATCTCTACACCATTCTGATACTTTCATCACTGGATCATAAACATCTGCTACAGAGCCCCAATGCTTATGCTTATCAAGAGCAGCTTCAATTGGCATGCCACCATCAATAATAACATCACCTTGAGGATGTTTAATTAAAAACCATGGAACAGGAATTTCATAAGGTTCTTCTCCTTGATTCATTTTAATAAATTTTACTTTAGTTTTAATAGAACCTGTCTGGAACATATATAGCCGAATACCTGTATTAAACTTTGTTGTATGTTCAAATATATCTTTATTATTTTGTTCCATAAGAATTACTACCAGGCCGCCTCATAAATATTAAGTGCGTCATTTTCTGTTACTTCTCTTGGGTTATTGATTAATAATCGAGACTGTTTCATTGCATCAGATGCCATTTTTTTACATGCATCTTTTGGGATGTTTACCTCTCTTAATTTTTGAGGAAGTCCAATTTTTTTTGATAAAAATTCTAATTGATCAATAAATTCTTTGCAAACTGCTTGACTACCTTGATCAATATTAATGTTTGGAAAAATAAATGGTGCTAGTTCAGCATAGCTTTTGGTTGTTTTGCTATCAACACTATTAAATCTTAATACGTACGGAAGAACTAGTGAATTTGATAAACCGTGTGACACATGAAAAGTTCCACCAATAGGATAAGCAAGAGCATGAACTGCTGCTACAGGTGAATTTGCAAAAGCTTTTCCAGCTAACATTGCTCCAATTAACATGTTACCTCTCGCCTCAATATCCGTTCCATTAAATACTGCTTTTTCAATCGAGCCAGCCAAAAGTTTTAGTGCCTCTACAGCTAACATTTTAGAAATTGGATTATTATTTTTGCTTGCTGAGGTATAAGCCTCTATCGCATGAACCATTGCATCTATGCCTGTGGCGGCAGTTGTGTGCGCTGGTAATCCGATTGTTAAATCAGGATCTAAAACTGCAATGTCAGGTAAAATTATTTCTGATGAAACACCTTTTTTTTCTTCTTCTCCAACCGTAATAATAGAAATAGGGGTTACTTCAGAACCGGTCCCAGCAGTAGTTGGTACTAAAACTAGAGGTAATCTTGGGCCTTTTGCATTGGAAACACCCCAAATATCCTCAATATTCTCATTTGAGCCTAAAATTAAAGAAGTTAATTTAGCTACATCCATTGAAGAGCCTCCACCAAATCCTATAACACCAGTAGCATTTATCTTTTTACCCATTTCAATAGCATTCAAAAGTGTTTTGATGGATGGGTCAGCTTCAACATCTTGAAATATTTCAACTGAAGATGAAAATTTTTTTAGTTCATTTAAAGTTGGCTCTGTTAATTTTAATGACATTAAATCTTTATCAGTAATAAATAAAATATTAGTTCCTAATTTTTTAGAAACTTCTTCAGCACATAGCTTGGACATTCCACTACCAAACCTAATTCCTGAAGTTGTATTAAATATAAAATTATCTGTACTCATAAAAACTTAAACGTAATATACATAAAAGATTATTGAAAATATAGCCATACCTATTAATATTAAAATCCATCCATAGCCAGTTCCTAAATTATCTAAATAATTTTTCTCTCCCGAGACTTCATCTGGATGTTTATGAAGATCGCCAGGCTGTATGGGTTTGTTTGGTAAAGTTGATAAATCCATTTTACTTGCTAAAAACCAAATTAAACCAATTCCAAAGAACCACCATATTAATTGATAGCCCCATAAAGAAGGTATTTTTAAGATCCAAAGTTCATATCCTGCATCTGGTGCTCCAAAAAAATTATTTCCAAGTATTTGGCCAGGACCCACACCAAAGAATAACCATATTAAAGATATAACATATGCAAATGACCTTAGTTTTGTTCTGCTTGGGTGAAGCCCCATATGATCATTTAAAAAATCATGGAATTTTTGACGATATTCTCTATCTGAATCAATTTTTGTTAAAGATGAAAAAGCAGAAACTGAAAAACAAATAAATACATTGAACAGCAAACCCCATACACCAGAATGAATAGTAAAAGGCCACCTTCCCCAAGGTAATCTGTTTCCTGATATTTGTTGACCAATAGTTTCAGTTAAAATAACAATTATTATTCCAATTATTACTCCAGATATTGCGGCACCTTTTGTTATCCAAGGAAACCAAACAAGACCAAGTAAAACTATTAAAAACTGAAATGCTATAGCAATCGAAATTCCACTAAAGATAATCATCGCTGGCTTTGCAAATGTAGCTAAATAAAGTGATGCTAAAAATATTAACAACATTATTATACGGGCTGCACTAAGTTCTTTTTCCCAACTAATATTTTTACCAACGTAAGCTTTATATAGATCTCTTGTAACTATACTTCCTGATGTCATTAGGAGAACAGCTGCTGTGGACTGAAGTGCCGCAACTAATCCTACAGCTAATAAACCTGATAACCAAAGAGCATATTTGTCCATCAAACTCATAATGTGATAAATAATTAATGAGTGATCTTTGCTTGAAACTTCTGGCAACAACTTATTTATAAAAAGACCATTGTTATTAATTTCAGCATTTGCTCCCAATAAATTAGCACCAATTCCTTGAAAAGTTGTAAATATAAACAACAATAAACCAACTATAACTGCTGATCCCCATATTTGATAATAAGAAAAAGCTTTTGGATGTTTGGCAGAATAACTTAACATTGAAAATGATGGTGAAAGAACTATCCCCATAAAAGTAATTGTAAAAGTAAAAATCATCATCGCTGTCCAA
>Ga0209223_10001665_pt1 | contig 23751 bp, 17 predicted proteins | sample COG_06_FD_184750 | JGI IMG/M metagenome (GOLD analysis project Ga0209223, IMG submission 184750) | Pelagic Microbial community sample from North Sea - COGITO 998_met_06 (SPAdes) (version 2) | ecosystem: Environmental > Aquatic > Marine > Neritic zone/Coastal water | place: Helgoland, sampling...
TGCCGGACGAGAACCCTGTTCGACTAATCGTCCTCTAGGACGATTTGGACGCCTTGGCCATCGCAGATGGACATGGCGCTCCGCAGGAGTTGTAAAAGCCAACAGGCTTTTACAATCAGTCCCACTAAAAGTACCCACGCGATTCCAAAGAACACTCTGCAAGAAGCGGCCTTTTTTAATATTGGTAGATTGGGCTGCCGGACGAGAACCCTGTTCGACTAATCGTCCTCTAGGACGATTTGGACGCCTTGGCCATCGCAGATGGACATGGCGCTCCGCAGGAGTTGTAAAAGCCAACAGGCTTTTACAATCAGTCCCACTAGATTTACCATTCCGCAATCATTTGTTGCGGACTATCTAGATGCCAATGCTCAACGCCCAGTTTGACCACGCCGTGGTTTTTGTCGCCGACCTCAACAGAGCTTCCGCGGATTTTACTGAGCTTGGCTTTCAAGTCACTCCCGGTGGCTCTCACGGTGTGACTGAAAACGCTCTGGTGATCTTTTCCAATCAAACCTATATCGAACTATTGGCTCTCAAGCCCAGCTGGAATAGCGCGTTAATCAAGCTGGCAATAAAACTCAATATTGTGCAGCGACAGGCGCAGAAAAAAACCAATATCTACAACAGACTTATCAGCTGGATCTGTGGCGATATCGGACCAGTTGACTGGTGCGCACGGGTCAATGATCTTGATGCCAGCCTGACAATTTGGGAGAACCAGGGCATTGAGATTTTGGCAAGCGAGGTATTTTCTCGTGAGCGGACCGACGGCGAAGTCGTGCACTGGAAACTGGGCGGCAGCAGACAGGCTGATCTACCCTTCTTGCTGCAGGATATAACCCCTATTGATAGTCGCATTCCTGTGGTGGGCACAGCTGAGCACGTCAATGGTGCACAGGCTTTAATCGCAGTTCAGATTGGAGTCATTGATATCACAGCTACCGACAATATGCTGCAGAAAGCGCTGATAGCCAAAGCAGCGCAAACCGGCGGGGCTGAGCAACAATTTAGTCTGGGCAATATAGGTGTCAGCCTCGCTGATATGCAGCCTGCTAACTCCAAAATCTCAATCGCCCTTGCCTATTCGGGAGAGCAAATCCAAACTCTGGATATCAGCAAAACTCAGGGCATAAAAATCACCCTGATACCAACCCCTTAAAGGCGATGGCCCAGGGAAAGCCATGCTGACTAGACTCCCACCTCAAAGTCTGCGGTTAGCAGGTCAGACTTGGCCGAGTAAAAGATAGCCGCCAGGGTAGCGATAACCATAGATCACAGGCAAAGATTTATTTACACTGAAGAGAAAGCTTAACAACATTAGGGCATGACCTTGAGAAAAGTAACCATTGTTGGAGGGGGCTCTGCCGGCTGGATGGCCGCAGCCTATTTAAACGGAGCACTTAACAAGCGAGGACTGGATCCCAAAGTCCATATTACGCTGGTTGAGTCTCCAGATATTCCGCGAATTTCCGTCGGTGAGGCCACTATTCCCTCGATGAGACATCTATTGGCTGTAGTAGGTGTCGACGAGCAGGATTTTATGCGCACCACGGATGCTTCTTTTAAGCAGTCGATCAAATATGTCAACTGGGTTAAAAACAACGATACCTTTTATCATCATCCATTCAGCCGCTATTCCCAGTATCCGATTGATAACTCGGGCTCCGAATGGGCAGCCAGTGATCGCAGTATTCCCTACATGGAAACAGTTTCGGCTCAACCCATCATCTGCGAGATGGGCAGAGCACCCCTAGCCCTGGGACAAAATGGCGCAAATAGCGAACTCAATTACGCCTATCACATGAATGCACAGAAGTTTGCCGATTACTTGCGTGACTTCTCCACTGCCCGGGGTGTAGTCCATATTGAGGCTAATCTCAGCCAAGTTAAAATGCGTGACAATGGTTTTATCGATTCTGTAGTCCTAGATAACGAGCAGGTTTTAAATGGAGACCTATTTGTTGACTGCACCGGTTTCCGCGCAAAACTGATTGGCGAGGCGGCCGGTGTTGATGTGGAAGATTGCTCACAATGGCTGCTCTGTGACCGGGCCGTGACTATGCATGTCCCCTATGAGACGCACTACCCTGGCATGGTGCGCCCCTATACCACCGCTACAGCTCTGTCCAATGGCTGGATCTGGGATATTCCCATGCAGTCGCAGCGCTCAATTGGCTATGTGCACTCAAGTCACTTTATCTCTTCGGAAGATGCTGAGAAGGAAATGCGCGCCTATCAGGGAGCAGACACCGAGCAACTTAATAGCCGGCATATAAAGTTCTCTGTAGAGCGCCGACGACAAACCTGGCAGGGAAACTGCGTTGCCATTGGACTATCCGGAGGATTTATTGAACCGCTGGAGTCCACCGGCCTGTACCTCAGCGACCTGGGTGCCGTAGCTCTGGCCGAGCACTTTCCATTCGACGATGCCCATATGGAGGCCATGTCTTATCGCTATAACCGAGTCATGTCCAATCGCTTTTATGAGATTCTCGATTTTATCAATATGCACTATTGCCTGACTCAGAGAACCGATACTGACTTCTGGCTTGAGGTACAAAAGCCTGAACATATCAATGATCGGCTAAAGGCCAAACTGGAATACTGGGCCATGAAATTGCCGACGCCACTGGATTTTGAGGATCAATGTTTTTCAGGATTGGCTTCCAACACGGCCAGCCCACTCTTCAACAGCGGCCCAGTGGACACAGCAGGGTTATGGAATCATGAAAGTTATTTATGTATCCTGCATGGAATGGGGTTTCAGCAGCCAGAATATGCGCAGAAAAACATCACCAATAAAGCGCAGCCACAGATTTTCCGTCGCGTGATTGAACGACTTCAGGAAGGCCAAAAAACACTGCCACCCCACGCCATCTGGCTCCAGAACACCGTGGGAATGAAAAGCTATCAGACAGCTAGCACACCAGCAGGATGGCGCTGCTAGCACTTCAAAGACATTGAGGGGAAGAGGAATGTTAAAGACCATAGCCATAAAACTAATCATAGCGCTGTCATTATTAGCGCCAAATATCTATGCCAGCGAACAGACTCCGCTGCGTCACTTTGCCGAATTTAGCACTTGGAGCTCAATTAAGATAAGTCCCGACGGCAGTCATCTGGCAGGTATAGTGGACACTGATAGCGGCCTCGGCGGCTCAAAACTTATGGTGATAGATACAAAAACCATGGAGAACTTGCATCAGATATCTATTGGAGGATCTGGATTTATAGGTAGTTTTGTCTGGGCTAATAATGAGCGGCTGATTGCCTGGGAAGCTGTTAAGTCAGGAATTCAGGAAATCCCCTTCTCGACCGGAAATATCATTGCTGTCAACATAGATGGTACCAAGAAGCGTTGGATTTATGGAGCTGGCAAGAAACAGCAGAGCCATCTACGCCGCTTTTCGTCCCGCGTCAGCGCTTCGGTTGCCCATAAATTACCGGAAGACGATCGTCATGTTTTGATGGAAGTCTATACCTGGGGATCAAAGGACGGTGCTTACACGCGACTGGTTAAACTAAATATTTACAATGGCAGAGAAATTTCGCTGGGTTCATCACCCATCAAAAATGCATCTCTGATGGTTGACCCGGGTGGGGCCTTACGGTTTGCCTACGGATCTGACATCGATGATGAGGAGGCATGGAAAGTATTTGAACGACAAGGAGAAAACTGGAAACTACTGTCCAGAACAGACGAGTATAAAGGAAGATTAATACCCGAAGCATTTGTCCCAAACGAAGAAGCTATTTTAGTCCTAGATAATATCGACACTGACACCGAAGCTCTTTATCACTACAACTTGGAGAGTGGAGAGAAGACATTACTTTACAAGCATCCCTATGTCGATGTTGGCGGCATAGAGATGGATTTAATAGAGGGAACCGGCAACACCACAGGTTATCTGGCCGGGGTCTGGGTAGAGCCCGATTACAAGACCTTCATTCCGCTATCAGAAGAAAGCGAGTACAACCGCATGTTACTTGCCCTGCAGGCACAATTTCCAGAGCATGTTGTAGAGATAACATCAGAGACCTCAGCGAAAGACCTTGATCGTGAACTCGCGGTGGTGTCTGTACGGAGCGATAAACTTCCAGGTATGTATCTGCTATTTGATAAAACCAATAAAAAGCTATCTCGTATTCGCCAGGCTCACTCTTATATCGACTCAAGCAAGATGCGACCAATGGAGCCCTACAAAATCACTGTGCGTGACGGTAAAACCATTTATGGGTATCTAACTCGTCCAGAGGGTAAAGGTCCCTTCCCTCTGATTATGCACCCCCATGGTGGCCCCTATGGCCCTAGAGATCGATGGGGATTTAACCCAGAAGTGCAGATGCTCGCCAGCCGCGGCTATGCCGTACTGCAGGTTAATTTTCGTGGCTCTGGCGGCTATGGCAAAGATTTTATGTACTCAGCATTTCAGCAGTGGGCTGGAGAAATGCAGGACGATCTGACGGATTCAGTGCGATGGGCTATTGAGGCTGGTATTACCGAAGAGGGGCGAGTCTGTATCTATGGTGCCTCTTATGGAGGTTATTCGGCGCTAATGAGTGCAGTGAAAGAGCCGGATCTCTATGCATGCACAGCAGGTTACGTGGGCGTATACGATCTTGAGCTTATGTCTAAAAAGGGTGATATTCAACGCCGGGATGACGGCCTCGACTATATTAATGAGGCTATTTGCGACTCCCCTGCATCCTGCAAGGCAGGCTCGCCAATCACCTATCTGGATCGCCTAAAAGCAGACGTTATGATTATTCACGGCAAAGATGATCAGCGGGTACCCTTTGCCCATGCAGAGGTACTGCGCGATGAATTGGACAAGCGCGACATTGACTACGAGTGGCTGGTAAAAGCCAAAGAAGGCCATGGTTTTGTCAGCGTTGATAATAGAGAGGAGTTATTTAAGAAACTGCTGGCCTTTTTTGACAAGAATATTGGCTCCTAATCGCGCCAATATTCTTGTATTGACCTGCTTTTTTTGCAGGGATATACTCGAACGTAAGCAGGGGTGACTTCAGTGACTCTGCATAGAGAAACGCAATTAAAATAATAATTCTTTTAACAGTAAAACCACAGTTCAAAACAAGGATGTAGCGTCTTACAGTTGTTTGTAAGTCTCAGCAGACTTGTGGGGGAGATAAACCTAATGATACGTAAAACACCACTGGCCTATGCTATAGGTTCGCTCGTAATGGCGAGCAGCTTGTCTGCATTGGCCCAATCCGAAATTGATAGTGAAACAGTAACAGCTGAATCTGGAGCTGCATCCGCAAGCCCGCAAGCATTAGAGGAAGTTTTAGTAACAGGGTCTCGTATTTCACGAGATGTATTCTCAAGTTCATCACCGATGGACGTTATTCAAATGGATGTCGCCGAAGTACAGGGTATCGGAGATATCGCAACTCTGCTACAGACTACTACCGTCGCTGCAGGCTCACCTCAGGTGACTGCTGCATCGTCTACTGCATTCGTGCAAAACGGTGGTACAGGCGCAGCCACTCTGAGCCTGCGCGGCCTTGGTGCCAATCGAACACTGGTTCTACTGAACGGCCGTCGTGCCGGACCAGCGGGTGTTCGTGGCGGGGTTTCATCTTTTGACCTCAACGTCCTGCCTTTAAACGCAATTGAGCGCGTAGAAATACTCAAAGATGGTGCATCGTCAATTTATGGTTCTGACGCGGTTGCCGGTGTTGTGAATATTATTACCGACAAGTCTGACGGCGGTAGTTTTGATGCCTTTCTTTCTCAGCCAGGTGAAGATGGCGGTGAAACATCCCGGGTTAGCTTCAAATTTGGCGACACCGTAGGTCGATTGCACTACAGCATGACGGCTGACTACTACAAAGCAGAAGAACTGGCAAAAGGCGATCGCGACTACTTTAATTGTGGTGAAGAATATGTATTTGATCCAGCGACCGGCGATCGAGCGGATACTATAGACCCGCGCACAGGTAATCCACATTGTACTGACCTGCTCTGGGGTCATGTCTGGATCTATGATTATGATGGTGAAATCCCCTCAAGATCGAAAGCCCAGTATGATTATGATGGTGATCTGGGGAACTATATCGATTCGTTTGAAGACTTCAGCAGCATGAATACGCCCCCGGGCTGGTATCCCGTTGCCTATGACAGAGATTCAATGGGTGTTACCAATGCTGACCACCCATTTCAGGATGATGCGTCATTAATTCCAAAAACAGAGCTCACCACCGTATACGGTGAAGCTAAGTTTGATATTAATGACGACACTACTGTCTATGGTGAGCTTCTGCTAAACCGACGAGAGAACTATGTTAACGGCTACCGTCAGTTCTGGTCGTACACTTACAACGAGTCAAGCGATTACTTTACAGGTAACTCAGCGCCCACTGCTGACGGCTGGACTGGTAATCAGTGGCTGAGCTCGACACCCATAACGGATCAAAACGATAACAAAATCACCGTAGACTATTCTCGAGTAGTTGCAGGATTGATGGGTAACTTCTCTGGCGACTGGTCAGACTGGTCCTATGATCTGTCTATCCAGAAGTCGCGCAGCGAAGGTGAGTACATGAGCCAGCAAGTACTGGACGACGCCATGCGAGGCAACAACTGGTTGCCCGGCCTTTGTGCGGGCACCAAACTAGCCAGTGGAGCAGACTGTATTGACCTGCCTTGGTTTGATCCTCAATTCCTTGCTGGTAACTTTACCCCTGAGCAAATGGAATATCTCTTTGCCTGGGAAACAGGTGTTACTGAGTATAATCAGGTGTCAATTGAAGGATTTGTGACTGGCCCGCTAATGGAGCTTCCTGCAGGCACCATGGGTTTCGCGATGGGCTTCCAAACCAAAAAGGATGAAATCATCGACACCCCGGGGCAGCTGACCCGCGATGGCCTTGCAGCCTTGACGTCTACAGCGGGCATTACTGCTGGTTCTGACCGTACCAAAGCAATCTTTGCCGAAGTTGACATGCCTCTTCTCGAAGACATGCCCTTCATTAGGTCTCTGACGCTCAATGCTTCGATGCGTTACACTGAAGTTGCTTCCTACGGTTCGGGCGACACCTACAAAGTAGGCATCAACTGGGATATTACTGACACGGTAAAGCTCCGTGCAAGTAATGGTACGTCCTTCCGAACGCCTTCGTTGTATGAGCTGTACCTAGCTAATCAGACAGCCTCTGCTCGCCAATCTTCAATCGATCCATGTATTGATTGGGAAGCTGCAATTGAGGACGGCGATATCAGTCAGCGTGTTGCAGACAACTGTGCGGCAGATGGAGTTGATGGCGACCACTATGCAGCAATTAGTGCAACCACTATCTCCGGTGGTAATGGTGATACGCTGGAAGCCGAAACTTCAGAAACTAATACCATCGGACTGGTATGGCGACCTGAGTTTGCTGACCTAAGCATCTCTGTAGACTATTTTGATATCACAGTGGAAGATGAGATTTCTCAACTGGGTGCCGGCTCGATTGTTTTCGGCTGCTATAACTCAGTCAACTTCCCCAACGACCCACTCTGTGATCTGTTTGAGCGTGATCCCGTTGATATGAAAGTTGACAACGTCTACGACCAGTACATCAATATTGCAGAGCAAACCAACCGTGGTTGGGACCTCTCTGCTCGGTACACAACCGAAGTCCCCTGGGGTGAGCTGGTGTTTGACACTCAGCACACTTTCCAGATTGAAGATTCAATCCTAGTACGTGATGGTTCTCCAAATCGTGACTACAACGGCCGCATGGGTGACCCCAAGTGGACTGGTAGAGCGTCTGTAGAGCTGCGTAACAACGATTGGAGCTACTACTGGGGCATGAACTTCATTGGAGATGCATCTGATGTGGATGACTATGGTACAGACGAGGGTTCTAGATTCGGTACTCCTGTAAGGTTTGTACTAGGCGCAGATACTGTTGTTTATCACAATCTGTCAGTGTCAAAAGCCTTCGACGACTCCGGTGTTCTGGCGCGCTTTGGTGTGAATAATGCTTTAAATACCAAACCACCTCGCTTGACTACGTTGAACCTGGGTCAGGTCAGTACAGAGGGTAACTCTGCTTTCTACTCCCAGTACAACTGGAGAGGACGTTCGTTCTTCGTTAATGTAACCAAGAACTTCTAAATTTTTTAGTGGTTCTTTAGCAACACAAACTATGCCTCCTTTTGGAGGCATAGTTTTTTAAAAGCATATAAACTTATCGCTCCTACTCAACTAATACCGAACAACCTGCCCAGCGGCCTCCAGGAATCCAATAATGCCAACGATCAATGCCAAACAGGACAACCTCAATTCGCTCAACGGCAACTATCACCAGACGCCTTTGACCGAATCGGTATTTCTCAACTCGGTCCCCAAATCTGGCACTCATCTATTGCGCAATATTATGCGCATGTTTGTGGCGGTTGATCAGCAGTACCATGATGCGTTTATTCAAATTCCAATACTGCGCCAACACCTGGCGGCATTTAGCCCCGACAACTCGAAACTGTCCTGGGGCCACCTGCTGTTTTCAGATGATTCAGCAATTGCTCTGCGCAACGTCAATCATATTGTTCTGGTGCGCGACCCCTATACCTGGGTATTGGCTCGGGCGCGGTTTTTTTTATCAGATACCTTCCAAGGATCTCTCGAGCACCTGAGAGGCGGCAATGTCGCCATTGATGAGGTTCTGAATATGATGATTCTGGGCATTCATGGCAAGTCACCCAACCTGAATGAAATCTACACTCACAATGCAGTCGGCTGGCTGGCCACCAAGGCCAAAGTCATTAAATATGAAGATCTGCTCGACAATCTGACTAACCTCGAAACCGATAAGGCTGAGACATTCTTCAGCGATTTATTTTTGGCGGCCAATATGGGCCCATTGCCCGACGATTGGCGCGAGCGCGTACTAGTGGGGTCCGACCGCAAACAGAGCGGCACCGCACGAGAGAACCTGTCTGGCTTAACCGACGTTATTCCGGATGTATTGCCCGACAAACAAAAACAGATGGTCGAGTATGCAGCGCCAGGTTTGCGCGCATTATTGGGTTACAGCGACTAATCCAGTTACAGCATTGCGACAGCTGAAAAATAACTATTAAAACCAGAGCCTAAAATGAACTTTAACGGAAATTTTCATAAAATCGGCACAATTGATGTAGACCATTTTAAGCGGTTAATCGCATTACTGCCCCCACAGGCCTGGCTGGATGACACCGAACGGCAGACCAAATACGAAGTTCATCGCCAAACTCAGACTATTGGGTTGGTCTATGACTATGACTTTCGACATAAAAACCCCACCGTTCGGCAACCATTTAAATACTTTGAATCAGCGCTGATGCCAATGGTTAAATTTGTTGCCCAACATTATGATCAGACACCCGAGGGATCAGTGCTGGCAGCACAATCCGGTCCGGGCTATTGCGTCAGAGCCAGCTTGGTTCGACTCAATCCGGGCGGCACTATCGATGCTCACCAAGACAAGAATTTTTCTTTGGCCCATTCACACCGAATTCATATTCCTCTACTCACCAATCCGGGGGTAGAGTTTAAGGTGGGTAATGAAACCCGTTATCTGGCAGAGGGCGAAGTGATAGAAATCAATAATCGTCGCATGCACAGTGTCAGTAACAACAGTGATGCCGCCCGCATACATCTTCTGCTCGATTGGGTTATTGCAGGCCAACAATGCTGCTGTGCAGTCAAGGTTCATCCTGGTCAAGACTGTCATCCGGAAATCTGCATGGCCACAGATCGCATGACCATTCCCTGCACCTGCTTTGAAGCCTAGTTGATCCCTATGAATGAGCTCGCAGCGGTCCAACAGTTATCGCAACAACTAAGAACCTATGCAACTCAGGCGCAGATTGATCAGGCACTACACAAACCGCTGATTATTCTTTCGGCACCAAGATCTGGCAGCACATTGTTATTTGAATATCTAACCCGGCTACCGCAAACCAGCTGGATCGGCAGTGAGAGCCATAAAGTATTTCGTAACTTCCCCCATCTACGAGCAGAAAACCAGTCACTGGATTCAGCCAGCCTCAACGAAACTCATGCCAACCCACAGTGCATCCAACTGTTCCGCGATAATATGGCCTGCCTGTTGCGCGATGTATCGCAACAGAGCTTTCTCCAGAACCCCAAATTATTTCTCCAGCGCCCGACACAGTTTATCGAAAAGACCCCTCGCAATGCTCTGAATATACCCTTCCTTGACCAAGTTTTTCCCGACGCAAGATATATATTTCTGCACCGGGCACCCCAGCCAAATATTGCCAGCATCATAGAAGCCTGGACTCTGGGGCTAGATACAGGCCGCTTTATGACATTTCCCGAACTTCCGGGCTGGGACCGTCCTGGCTGGTGTTTTCTGCTGCCCCCGGGCTGGAGAGAGCTAGTGGGGTGCTCTTTAGCAGAGATAGCCGCCTTTCAGTGGCAACAGAGCAATCAGACTATTGTGCAAAACTTAGCCAAACTACCGACTGAAAAATACTGTACTGTCAGTTATGAAGACCTTCTTGCCAACCCTCAATCAGAGATTGATCGGCTGCTGAACTTTGCCGAAATCGACAGTCACAGCAAAAGCCATATGCAGTTTGCCAATAAATTGTCCAACACAACTCTGACACAGCCGGCAACAGACAAATGGCAAAGGCACAAAGCACAGATCGATCCTTTGCTTGCCTCTCTGGAAGCAACTTGTCAGGCGATTGAGAAATTTACTACGCGGTGAAGGCCAGAATTATTTAAGCACGACAGCCATTAAAAATTATTTTATAAATGACCGGGCTTCAGCTGTTAATTTTGAGGCTTAAAAAAAACCCTGATCCAATAATTAGATCAGGGCTTGTTTACTACGGGGAGAGTTTTTATTTCACGAAACTTGCAAGGAATAAACTACTTGCACTGAATACGACAGCCCAGTTCACAAAAGTTCAAATAAATATCAAAAAATTTCCGTCATTAACTTAGGGAAGAACAATGGAGCAGCCACCATGTCAGTAAAGTTTGACCACCAATTCAATGCCCCCGCTGACCAGCTGTGGGCTATTATAGGAACACCAGATCGCATCGACTGGGTACCCGGCGTAACAAGCTGCACCTTTGATGGCGAAGTCAGATCCCTGCACCTGCCCGGTGCCGGAGATATCAAAGAACGTATTCTCAGTCGAGATGAAGATAGCAAAACCATGGAGTATTCCTGTTTTGAAACCCCGGCACCACTGGAATCCCATCATGCCAGCATTGAAATCATTCCTAATGCCGATGGCTGCCGACTGCTATGGGAAACGACAGTGGCACCGATTGAAATCGAAACATTTATCCGCACCAGCATGGAAGGCTGTCTGGAGAGGCTAACTGAAATTTTGGGTCAGCCCAATGCTGGCTGAGCATCTCAATTTTAAACCGTATTCTAATTTGACTAGGAGGTATCCTCTCACTCGCCCGTCCTAATAGTAATCGTTGGGCTATCTCTTTGTTTGCACACCCAATGGTTCATGTGACAAAGCACAAAAACAGTTCGAACTGTCCGATATAGCTACAAATATGGCCGGGTTTGACAGGGCATGCATTACAGATTTTTTTGTGCTAATCTCATCCGCACAGTGGTGTTAAGAGAGTCCATCTCTGTGAAAGTGAGCAGCTTACTGAAGCTATTAAGCCATCACTTATAAAATAAAAAGCTTGGCGCTTATGTGCCGACACAATAATAGTCAGCGCAAAGCTGCCAAATAATAAAAACCGAGGGGAAGTATATGAACAAGAAATCAATCCGCACTTTATCCAGTCTGGCGTTGGCAGTTGCTGCCGCGTCAAGTGGCGCATATGGTGCTCAACTGGAAGAAATTATCGTAACAGCACAGAAACGTGCTGAAAGCCTTCAGGACGTGCCTATATCCATGACTGCCGTGAGCGGTGACAGGCTTGAGGACGCTGGTGTCACTGACTTCCAGAGCCTGTCTGAATACGTTCCCAATCTAAGCATTAGTGAAAATGCGGTAAACACCATTATTACAATGCGCGGGATCAGCGTTGGTGCGAACCAATCATTTGAGCAATCAGTTGGTGTTTATGTGGATGGCGTACACTACGGGAAAAGCAGACAGATCAGAACAGGCTTGTTTGACCTTCAGCAAGTTGAAGTTTTGAGAGGCCCTCAAGGGATTCTGTTTGGTAAGAATACGCTGGCGGGTGCTATAAATGTAACGACTGCGGAACCTGAAATGGGCCAAGATGGCATAAGCGGCAAAATTGCTGTGACCGCTGAGTCCAATAACGGAGAAATGATTGAAGGTAGCTTGGACTACTCTCCGTCAGACAATCTTGCGTTCAGACTTGCCTTCAGGGACCAGACCGACGACGGCTACATGAAAAATGCCATGCCGGGTGCACCATCCGATATGCCGTCGACCGATGAAGAAATTTGGCGCTTCACAACAATGTGGAACCCGGGCGAAAATACTTCCGTTAAGTTCACTCATGCGGAGAGTAGTTTCGAGCGTCTCGGGGCTAACAGCACCCAAATGAACTGGCTACCGAATGATCCTGTTGGACCAGCCGACACATTGATGTTTGCTGTTATGGGGCTCGCATACCCAGAGTACGGAGCAGAGACCAACGCCAACGACGGTACCACCATGTATCGAGATTCAATCACACTGGGCGGCTGTGCACTGGAAGAGCATGTTAAGGCGGAAGGGCGGTACGGCATCGGTAGCAACTCAGCGAGTTCGTGTGACAATGGTGGAGAGCGTCCAGAGGGGACCTATACTGAAACTGCAGACACGTCTTTAGTTATCGACATTGAGTCGGACAGCGGGTACTCGTTTCACTCGGTAACAGGCCGAAATACCTATGACTATCAGGACGGCATTGACGCGGACTGGCTACCTCTTCAGTTTGTTGGTCGCGCTGATATCTCTAATTATGAGCAAACTAGCCAAGAATTCAGAATCTCTTCACCAACTGATGAGCGCTTCTCGTTCGTTGCCGGCGTTTACTGGTCTGAGTCCGAGCAAGAAATTGACCGTGTTGTTCAGGTCGATGGAACGCTCAGCCAGCCTGCCCTCGTAAACCTGGTCACGGGCATGGGCGCTACTTATGGGCAAGGAGGAACAAATTCATTCTTGGCAATTCCAATCGACGCAATTGCTGCCGCAGGCTTGGACGCTTTGGGTGTAACAGCAGGCATGACTGAGTTACAAATAGAGCAGACCGTTGATGCTTGGTTATTCCCCGAAAATCCACAGACTGCTCAAGTCTACGGCGGTTTTGGTGTCGAAGGCGCTACGATGTGGTCGCAGGCTGGTAGAGTGAGCTACTACAACCAGAAGACCGATACTACAGCCGCCTTCTTTCAAGGTACGTACGACCTTACTGATGACCTAACGCTAACAGCAGGTGTTCGTTATACAGAGGAAGAAAAGACGGCCATCGCATCTGCTGACCTTACCTCTAGCGCTACTGGATATGCAACGCCCGATGCAAATCCAATGCTTGCATTGCTACAGGACTCGCTGTTTGGAGTCTACGCCCACTCATTTAACGAGAAACGAGATACGGATCAGTTAGTACCTGCAGTAAACCTTCAGTGGGCTCAATCAGACACTAACAACTTTTACATTAGCTACTCAGAAGGGTTCAAGAGTGGAGGATTCAACTCAGTTGATGACCAGAATCCTGTTATTGAGGAGGACGGGACTGTTCTGAGGAATGTGCCTGGTATCGGTTTTGAATACGACGATGAATCGGCCGAGTCTTGGGAGATTGGTGGTAAGCATGTCTTCATGGATGGAGCAATGAACTTCAACTGGGCATACTTCGACAGCACCTACGAAGATCAACAGGTTTCAACCTTTGTGGGTCTGGGTTTTGTGGTCGCTAACGCAGCGTCTTCAAACATCTCTGGCCTCGAGATGGATCTTGCCTGGCAGGCAACCGACAAGCTTTACCTCGGCGCCAGCCTGTCATTCTTGGATGGCGAATACGGAAGCTTTGATTCGGCTGGCTGTACTGCTGTTCAAGCTTCTGCCCTTCTAGCTCTTAATGAAGCGGCGCCTCTGGGTGAACTGCGTTCTGATAGCCCCGTTACCATAGCGGCAGGTTGCCAGCAGCAGTTCCTTGGTGATGGGACCCCTTCAGGCTCTAGTCAAGATATCTCAGGTGGCCAGCTTGGATCGGATTTCGAAGGATCTCTCACTGCTGACTACGTTAGCACCCTGTCGAACGGCACCGTATGGTATGCCGGTATTGACGTCAACTTCGTTGATGATTACTTCATGACAGGTGATTTGGATCCAATTGACGTCCAAAAAGGGTACGAAAAAGTCAACCTTCGCTTGGGTCTTAAGGGCGATGACTGGGACCTAATGTTCTTTGGTCGCAACGTCACAAATGAGATCACTGCAGCTGGTGCGGCAGATACTCCCCTTGCCTCTGGTGCCCACTTCCGCTACATGGCACCTGGCGAAATCTATGGCGCGCGATTCAGCTATAGCTTCTAAGGCTAGTAGTTAGACCTAAAAGGACGGGTATCCCCCGTCCTTTTTTTATGCCTTTAATTAATTGCCTGTCCGCTTTTGTAACAGCCATGACTGCTTTCGACAGTGACAACAGGTGACACTGGGTTATCATGATCCAGCAAAATAAGAAGGTATGGCCAACAAAATTCAGGCTATATAAACCGGCTCCGAGAAGCATCTGCATGAATGCAAGCAACGGCACAGCGCGAACCAATATCGCCATCCGCGGGCTAATAGCCTGCGCCGGATTGCTGTTAGCATTATTGGGAGCCACATTGTCACAACAGCTATCAACCAGCAATGGCGACAGTTCTGTCGTCGCATTAGTCAACCAGCAGCCAATCAGCATTAAAGATGCTGACAGCTTGGCTTTGGAGCTATGGGCCCTGCCCTACAACAAACTCAGTGCAGACCAGCGATCCACTGCAGTACAGCTTCTAATCGACCAGGAACTCTTGCTGGCACGAGCTAAGGCCCTGAGCTTGACCACAACAGATCCCGGGCTGCGCAAAGTGATGGCCGCAGCTGCTATTAATCAGATCACCAATAATTTTTTGCAACAGCCAGTGACAGATACCCAGCTGCGCGAGTTCTATCAAACCTATGGCTCTATATTTGACCAGCCGAAAAAAATAGCCGTTAACGCTTTGCGCCTAACTAGTAAAAGCAGTATCCAGCAAGCGCAAATAATGCTCGCCGAGGGTAAAAATCTGAATCATATCAGTCAAAGTCTGCAACTGGATCCTGTGCTGCCGCCAAACCTTTTATCCATACCTGCGCTGCACCGCTATCTGGGTGCAAGTCTTGTCAGCCACATCGAAAAGCTGGATCAGGATCAGATTAGCCTGCCCCTACAGAAAGCCGACGGCTTATATTATGTACAGGTAACCGCTATTCAGAAAGCCCGCACACCCAGCTATCAAACGATTCGCCAAAGTATCAAAGCCGAGTACCAGCGTCGCGGGCGCGATATTGCGCTAAGCAATCGCCTTAACCAGCTTTGGCAACAGGCTGATATCACAACCCATCAGCCGGTCCATAATAGCCCGGTCATGAGCAGCCCTCTCATTAATAGCTCAGTTGCAACTGAGGGCGCACAATAATGAAACGCTCTGATCAACTTAGCCTAAAATTGCTGGCACTGGCAGCAGCAACAGGCATTGCCCTGGGTGGATTAGAGGCCAATGGTTGGTGGCAGGACAGTAGATCTTTGCCCACGGACAGCGCCGCCCGTGTTAATCACACTGAAATCCGTCAGCTGGACTACCAGCGCGCACTCGGTTTAATGGCCAGCGGCAAACGCAGTCCATTAACTGCAGAAGACCGCATTTTGGTTCTCGAACGATTGATTCAGGAGGAGCTTCTGGTGCAGTACGGTATTGCACAAGACCTTCTGCGCGCTGACAGAAAAGTCCGCAGCGCAGTCTTGCAGTCAGTACTGGCCGGTCTTGATGTACAGGCTCGAGCGGCAGTAAAGCAAGATTCTGACAATGGTCTGCAAGACTATCTTATTGAGCTGCGCAACAGCGCAGATATACAGATTGGAGGCCAACCATGAGGGCCTCTTTTCTCAGCCTGCTATTGCTGCTGTTTATCGGCCTGCCAGCGGACGCCCACAATCGCAGTCAGTCATTCTCCCAATGGACGATTGATAATAATCAGCTGCAGATGCTATTTACCGTCCAAGCCCGGGAAGCAACCAGGCTTCTAGATAATCGCCACAGCTCCCTTGAAACAGTGCTGGCTGAACATTTATCTGCAACCCTGTCTGTCACCCAGGGAGATGCCCAATGCGGTCTCAGCAATGGCAATAGAATTGTCCCCCTGAGCGCCAAGCCCGGTTATCTTCGTCTCGGCGCCAGCTTTAACTGCCCCGGGTCCCTTGCAGAAAAACCACCAATAATTCAGATTGGAAGCTTTTTCCCAGTGGCCTCAACCCATGTTCACTATGCTCGTATCGCTGCTGCCGGAGAATCGGCGCAGGAATATCTGTTTACAGAGAGTCGCCAACAACATGAGGTTGCCCTGACTCAGGGCCACTGGTCAGATAGTCTCGAACGGGACTTTACCCAGTACACCGCCCTGGGTATGGAGCATATTTTTACCGGGGTCGACCATATTGCTTTTCTGTTGGCCCTGCTGCTTATGATGCGCAACCTTCGCGATATTATCTGGCTGGTAACCGGTTTTACGCTGGGCCACAGCATCACCCTTAGCCTGGCAGTGCTGGGCTGGGTCAGCCCTGAAACTGCTATTGTTGAAGCGCTAATAGGCTTTACCATTGCTCTGGTAGCGGCAGAGAATATTGGCTATCGAACCGGGGCTAATCGGCAAATAGCCTATGGGACTACAGCTATTCTTGGGCTTATGCTGCTGTTATCAATAAGTCAGCTGGTGACCTCTACACTGCCGGTTCTTAGCCTTCTCGGCCTGATACTATTTACCCTCAGCTACCTGCCAACCAACAGCAACATCAGCACCCTTCAAATAAGGCCTGTACTCAGTCTGGCCTTTGGCCTGATCCATGGCTTTGGCTTTGCCGCTGCTTTGCAAGAGGTGGGCCTGCCTGATGAACAGCTATGGCCTGCCCTGTTAGGCTTTAATATAGGGGTAGAATTGGGACAGCTACTGATTGTTGTCGTCCTATGGATCGTTTATTTAAAGCTAAAGCAATATAAAAAAATTACCAGTGCAACGGCAGATCTCTGCTCTGCCCTGCTCTGTGGCTTGGGACTATACTGGTTTATTGCTCGCAGCTATGGACCGGCTTTCGCCTAAATATTTAAACAAGATAACAATAAAAAAGAGGATGCCATTATGTTGCAACGGGTATTAATGATCACTGGAGGGGTGGCAGTGGCCGCCATTGTTTTTTTCTCCGGCGCTGCGCCGGATGCAGCCTACAAACTATTGCCAGGTTATTTCCCCGATCCCAACCAGGCCTGGAGCGAGACTCCCCTGGCGTTTGGACAGGTCAGCGAAGCCAGTCTGCCCACGGCGGTGATCGCTGAGCGAGCAATCTCTGCAATGCGGGACGACAAGCAGATTCTATTTGGTGACACCCATGTGCACACCACCAATTCGGCCGATGCCTTTATGTACAGTCTGCCCATGATGCACGGCGCCTCTGGTGCCTACCCTCCAGCCTATGCCTGCGACTACGCCCGCTTTGTCTCTCAGCTGGACTTCTACTTTCTCACCGACCATGCCGAAAGTTTTACTCCCCGCCAGTGGCGCGATGGCATAGACTCGGTGCAGCAGTGCAACCGCCTGGCTGGCGACCCTGCCAACCCGGATATTGCTGCTTTTGTCGGCTGGGAATGGACTCAGGTCGGCGGTACTGCTGAGACCCATTATGGCCATCACAATGTGCTGTTTAAAGACGACAGCACAGACAAACTGCCTGCCCGGCCTATTGCCTCTGTGGGTGTAGGAGTTGCCACTGTAGCCGCTCGCTCAGGCTCCGGCAAACAGTCCAGTCTGCTGGGTCTGTTAGACCCGCGCCACCGCGACTACTACGCTTCCTATAATGATTGGGTGATGCAGATGGCCGCTGTGCCTGCCTGCGATCCAGAAACCGCCAGCCCGGACCTGCCATTGGAATGTTATGAAACCGCCGCCACCCCCGGCGACCTGTTTGCCAAGCTGGATGAATGGGGTTTTGACAATATAGTAGTACCCCATGGCACCGCCTGGGGTTTTTATAGTCCACCCAATTCAAGCTGGAGCCATCAGCTGACCGCAGAGAATATAGATGCACAAAAAACTCGCTTAATTGAGGTCTATTCTGGCCATGGCAACTCAGAACAGTTTAGAGATTTTGCCGTGCGCGAACTCAATGATGTTGGCGAATGGGTGTGCCCGGAACCCCAGGCAAACTATTTGCCCAGCTGCTGGCAGGCAGGAGAAATTATTCGCCAACGCTGTCTGGTTGAAGACAATAGTCCCGAAGAGTGCGAGGCTAGGACCATTGAAGCCCGGCATAATTTTGTTCAGGTAGATGGTATTCAGGGCTTTATGACCGTTCCGGGCAGCACTGCAGAAGACTGGCTGGATGCAGGTCAGGCAAGGGATATTTTTCTACCCGCGTTTAACTATCGCCCACAGAAGTCGGTGCAATATGGACTGGCGCTGCAGAATCTCGATGATCCCGAAAATCCGCTGCGATATCGCTGGGGCTTTATTGGCTCTACCGATACCCATTCAGCCCGCGCCGGTCATGGTTTTAAACAGCAGCAGCGGTTAAATACCTCGGATGCCACCGGAGTGCGCAGCCCGTTCTGGGAAACGATCTTTGCCAGCTCCGCGGTAAGAAGTGAATATGCCTCAAAATCACTGCGCGCCGATGAAATTGACCCGGTTAGCGCCAAGCTATTTGCCTCGGAATTTGAGCGCACCACCTCATTCCTAAATGTGGGTGGACTGGCCGCAGTGCATTCTAAGGGACGCAGTCGAGATGCAATCTGGGATGCCATGAAGCGCCGTGAAGTCTATGGCACCAGTGGCCATCGTATGCTGCTGTGGTTTGATCTATTGCAGGGGGATGTATCAGTGCCCATGGGCAGTTCGGTCAATATGGATTCGGTGCCGCGTTTTCGCGCCAGAGCCATTGGCTCCTTTAAGCAGTTGCCCGGCTGCCCGGACTATGTGGTCAATGCTCTGGAAAAACAGCATCTGGAAAAAATGTCCCAGGGTGAATGCTACTACCCCTCTGATGAGCGCTATCAAATTGATCGTATCGAAGTGATTAAAATTCGCCCCCAATCAGTAGCCGGTGAATCAATCGCGCCGCTTATTGAAGATAGCTGGCGCCTGTTTGACTGCGAGCCTTCTGCAGAGGGCTGTACCATCGAATTTGAAGACCCTGACTTTGTCACCCAGGGCCGCGATGCACTCTACTATGTGCGCGCTCTGGAAGAACCTATCGCCACAATTAATGGCGACAATCTGCGTACCAGCTTTGACGAAAATGGTCAGGCCGTGGACACGGATATGTGCTTTGGTGACTACCGCCTGGACATCAATGACGAGTGCCATGAGCCACAGAGTCAGCGAGCCTGGTCATCACCAATTTTTGTCGATTATAAAAAATAAAAAAGGGGAAAATTATGTCCACAGCATTAGTCACAGGCGCATCTGACGGCATAGGTCTGGAGTTTAGTAAAATTCTGGCAAGCCGCGGCTACGATCTTATTCTGGTGGCACGGCGCGAAGCTGTGCTTAAGGAAATCAGCGCGACATTGGTCGCAGAGCACGGCGTCAAATGCACCGTGATCAGCAGCGACCTATCCAAACCCAAAGCGGCGCAGGCGCTATTTAAGACCACCCAAAAAGAAGGCCTGCAGGTTGATTTTTTAATCAACAATGCAGGGCTGCTGCACAATGGCTTTTTTACCCAACTGGATCTCGGCGCTCAGGAAAATATGATGACTGTGAATATGCTGGCACTGACCTCGCTCACCCATCTATTTGCCAATGATATGGCCTCAAGACAGCGCGGTCATATACTCAATGTCGCCTCTCTGGCCGCCTGGATGCCCATACCCAATCAAAATATCTATGCGGCCACCAAAGCCTTTGTGCTGTCCTTTACCCAGGCACTGCACAATGAGCTTAAAGCGGCGGGTACTGGTGTCACAGTCACTGCGCTCTGCCCCGGTTACACAGCGACCAAGATGATGGATAACCCCCAGCAGGGGGCCAAGCTGGCGATACCAGATGGCATGATGCAGTCGGCTGCCGACGTCGCAGAACAGGGCATCAATGCCTGCCTCAAAGGCAAGGCGACCTGGATTCCAGGGTTTGCAAATCGGTTTACAGCAGCCATCACTCATCTGTTTTCAAAAATGGCACTGGCCCGGCTTGCAGGGAGCTTCTACCGTAAGAATTTAAGTCAATTCTCCTCACAATAAAAATAAAAAGGAAAACCAGCATGGCTCAGAAACAACCCAAAAAAGTATTGATCACCGGCGCCAATGGTTTTATCGGCAATCAGCTGATGCAATATTACAAGGCTCAGGGCATTGCCGCCGTGGGTGTTGACCTCTGTGGCAACGGCGATGACATTATCCAGGGCGATATTGCCGAGCCTGAAACCATCAGCGAGCAGCTTAAGGACTGCGATGTAGTGGTGCATACAGCGGCACTGGTATCCAATTCGATTGCAGATGCAGATATGTGGCGGGTCAATGTTCAGGCTACAGCCAACTTGGTGGCCGCTGCAGAAAAATATAAGGTGCGGCGCTTTGTACAGATTTCTTCAATCGTAGCCTACGGCAACTCCGCAGAGGGAGAGCTGGACGAAACCCAGCCTGTTCATGCCGATGGCGGCAGCTATGTGCTGACCAAGCTAGCCTCAGAGCATACAGTACTGACAGCCACTGCTAACAGCGCAATGGAACTGGTTATTATTCGTCCCGGAGATGTCTATGGTCCGGGCAGCCGCCCCTGGGTCATCCTTCCGATAGAGGCCATTAATAAGGGGCAATTTATGCTGCCGGCCAAAGGCGAGGGTTTCTTCCGCCCCATCTATATCGATGACCTGATTCGTGGCATTGCCCTGGCCGTCTCTACCAAAGAGGCCAGCGGGGAAATTTTTAATCTTTCCTGTGAGGGTTATATCACCACCAAGGAGTTCTTTAGCCACCATTACAGCTGGATGAATAAGCGCGGACCTCTGGCGGTATCCACCGGGCTGGCACTGTTTGCAGCAGCAGCGGCTACCAAAATCGCCAATCTCACCGGCGGTGTCAATGAGGCCTCAACAGCCACTGTGGTGCAGCTTTGCACCAAGAGCTGGTTTAGTATTGCCAAGGCTGAGAAAATACTGGGCTGGAAACCAGAGATGCCCTTTGATGAGGGTATGCAGCGCTCCAAAACCTGGGCTCAGCAACAGGGTCTTATTTAGTAGTCACTGGTCGCTGCGGTAGGAACCTGCGGTGCGGCCAGTCCACTGTTTAAAACTGCGATAGAAAGACCGCGCCTCTGCATAACCCAGCTCGTAGGCAATGCTGTCCAGATTGAGCTGGGTATTTTTTAGGTAGTACAGAGCCAACTCGAGGCGCAGCTCATTGAGCACGTCTTTGTAATGAGTGCCCTCTTCTCCCAATTTTCGCTGCAAGGTGCGACTACTCATGCCCATCTTTTCGGCAATGATGGTACTGGACGGCGTCTGCTGTTTAAGCATCAGTCGCAACAAACTCTTTACCTGATCAGACACCCGGTGATGCTGTGTGATCTCCGCCAATAGACTCGTGGCGTGCTCAAGCAACATCTCCAATAGCTTTTCATTGGCCTGGGGCAAGGGCATATCCAGTTTCGACTCCCTTATGCGCAGACCACTGGCGGGCTGATTAAATAGAACTTCACAACCAAACACCTCGGCATAGTCGGCCAGCAAGGCAGGATCAGCCGGAGGCTCATGCTCAAACCAGACCGCATCATGGGGCTCAAAATTAAGAAAGTTGCGTGCATAGATGACCCAGGAACCCAGCACATGCTCAACCTCATGACGTTTGGCCTGGGGGCTACTAAATTTGCAGTGCCAGCGCTGCAGGGCAAAACCATCAGCGATTTCTACGCTGGTCACACCCATATCACCGACAATTTTCTCAAAAATAGGAATCTTGGCCTGAATCATGCGAAGTGTAGAGCAGTTCATGCAGATATACCCCAGCACTGAATAGGATGAGGGCTCGGTAAACTGGGAGGCATGCAGGCCAAAACACTGGTCGCCGCTTGTCTCAATAAGCAACTCCAGCAGATGTTCCATAGCGGCAGCAGAGATATGTTTATTGTTGTCCGCCAGTATTTCTGCATCGATACCAGCCCGCTCCAGCAGAGGAAAATAATCTACTCCGCAAGCCTGTGCCGACTTTAGATACTGATTAATAGCGGGCACTGAGGCCAGGCTATCATCGCTGGTTTCTAACATATGTCTTTTTGTTATCCTGTTACTGAAAACTGTGGCTGACCGAAATAGTGACTTCTCTGTCGTACTGCGACAGTGATCATTTTCTCCACTGCTTTATTATGGACATTAATGACTATAGTATGACTTAGCTCTGCAGCAACCGTTAAAATTTTACGCAATTAACAGGCACAGAGTTTAGTCACCAAAGGGCATTTTTTCTATGCCTTTAAACTAAAAATAATACCTATAAAGGTGAACAGTATGCGACTCTGGAACGGCTGGGGAAATGAAGATAGCGAGCTAAAGATGACCCTTAACAGTGGCTTGAAAATGCTGCTGGGTGCACTTATCGGACCGGGAGTTTCCCTGCCCCAGGCTAGTCTGGAAGAGGTGGTAGCCAAGGTTCCAGCATCGCGACTAGACAAGCACCCCCTAATTAGTCTGGACCCGGAAACAAGAGTCCGCCATGCCCGCGGCCAGAGCCTGCCCGACTGGTTGGCCATGCGCAGTGGTGATATTGGCACCTTCCCCGATGGCGTTGCCCAGCCCGAGTCCAGCCAGCAGGTGCGCGAACTTCTGCAGCATGCATTCGACAATGATATTGATGTTATTCCCTATGGTGGCGGTACCTCCGTGGTTGGCCATATCAACCCCAATGCCAGCGCCCGCCCTGTACTGACTATCAGTATGGCAAAAATGAACAGGCTCCTTAAGCTTGACCCTGTGAGCCAGCTAGCGACCTTTGGCGCTGGTACTCCGGGACCAGAAATTGAAGCGCAGCTACAAGCCGAGGGCTTTACTCTCGGGCATTTCCCCCAATCCTGGGAACTGTCCACTGTAGGCGGCTGGGTGGCCAGTCGCTCCAGCGGCCAACAGTCTTTGCACTATGGTCGCATTGAAGCCATGTTTGCCGGTGGCAGCATTGAAACCCTGAAGGGCACCATGGATATCCCCACCATTCCGGCTTCCTCTGCGGGCCCGGATATTCGCGAGATGGTGCTGGGCTCTGAGGGTCGCATGGGCATTATTACTCAGGTCACAGTGCGCGTGACCCCAGTACCTGAAGCCGAGCAGTTTCAGGTGGTTTTCTTCCCCTCCTGGGAAGTTGGCCTCACTGCCGCACGCTTACTAGTGCAGCAGCGCGTTGCTCTATCCATGGTGCGCCTCAGTAACCCATTGGAAACCACTAGCCTGCTACATATGGGAGCTGGAGAAAATACTGCGGGGGTTGCCTCTCTTGAAGCCGCTCTGGCCGAAAAGGGCATAGGTTCAGGCAAAGTGATGATGACGTTTGGCGTAACAGGCAGCGCCAAAC
>Ga0209223_10001667_pt1 | contig 23714 bp, 15 predicted proteins | sample COG_06_FD_184750 | JGI IMG/M metagenome (GOLD analysis project Ga0209223, IMG submission 184750) | Pelagic Microbial community sample from North Sea - COGITO 998_met_06 (SPAdes) (version 2) | ecosystem: Environmental > Aquatic > Marine > Neritic zone/Coastal water | place: Helgoland, sampling...
CGCAAAGAAGAAGGTGCTTGAATACGCTGAAAAACTTGAGAAGCTTCAAGCTAAATCCGACCGTATCAATCAATTTATAGAACAACAAAACAAGTTTGTCAATATCGGAAAGAAGTTCTATGAAATTTTAGGCAAATTCAAACATCATAAAACCGAACATGCAACTTTGGAAGCACTCAAGAAAATAACCTCAATTGAACGCAGCAAGATCTTGGAAAAAGTAAAACCATTGGTTTTAGCTAAAAATCTAGCATCTCCCGAATTGCCCAAAACAAACAAAAACAAGTCAGTAACTGACAAAGAAAGACCTAAAGAAAATAAGGAAGTAGCGAATAAGCTGAAGAAAGACCTAGTGGTTGGCTCTAAGATTAAACTCAAGAATCAAAAATCAGAAGGAATTTTATTAGACATGGAAGGAAGTAAGTTAACCGTTCAATTAGGTAATTTTATTGTCAAAACTTCGCTTAGCGAAGTCGAAGTTTAGTTACCTCTCCCCCATTTATCAGGGAGGAATTCCCATCCTAACAATGAAGTTATTACATTTCATTTCGTAGTTATAGATTTAACAACAGACAATTGATTATGAATTTTAACCCTGGACAATAAACTTTACTTATTTCAAATAATAGATATAGAGAGTAAATAAACAATAGAGCTTTTTGTTTTTGGTCTATAATTATGAATACTTTAACCTAGACCTCAAAGTAATGATAAGTCACTATTTTCTAATGCAACATGCAACAGAAGGAAATAAAAGCTTTCAACTTAGAGATAATGAATCTTGGAGATTTAAAAGCTCTCAATAATTTTGATATTTGAACTATGAAATATCTCTAGGAACATTTGAATAAACATTTCCATAACTCAAGTCCGATTCAATATGTTAAGGCGACTAATATTTATATGTACCTTAGGCCCCGAAAATTAAATTTCAAACATTGAAAAACTAAAGTTCAAAATGCATTCGAAAACATCTTTAAATTATTTTTAATGAAGCAAGTATTAAAAAAATTAATGCATAGTCCATTTGGTTTTAAACTAATTAAACTTTTGAAGTTGATGTATACGCCTCCCATTAAGTATGCAAAAAAGTTAAGGTTTAAAGGTGTGTTTAACGTGAGAACAGAAAAAGGAAATAGCTTTAAATTATACAACAATGCTTTTCTACTAGAAACACATATATTTTGGTTAGGAATTGATAACTATCCATGGGAAAATAAAACAAGAGAAATTTGGTGTGACTTGTCTAAAAAGTCTAATGCAATTGCCGATATAGGTGCTAATGTTGGTATTTTCTCTGTTTTAGCAAAGGTAAATAACCCAAATGCTCTAGTAATTGCTTTTGAACCTCAACCAAATATATTTAAAATTCTTAAAAAGAATAATACAATTAATGAATTTGATATTCATTGTGAGAATAATGCAATTTCGAACATCTCAGGGAGTGTTCCCTTTTTCAATCATGGGCCAAATACATTTTCTGAGAACAATACAACCTCAGGTAGCTTAAATAAAACCTGGCGTCCAATTGATCAAAACTCAATTCATGTGGAAGCTATAACCTTGGAAAGTTATATTAACACAAATAATATTAAATCAATCGATCTGTTAAAAATTGATGTTGAGACATTAGAATATGAAGTTTTGCTGGGGTATGGAAGTTTTCTTTTAAAGCATGAACCAATTATCATATTGGAAATTCAATCGAAGAAAATTGGATCTAATATTGATTCGTTATTAACGATAGATCTTTATTTGTACTACTCTATAGATGAATCAAGAGGTTTAGTAAAGGTAGATGTATTAGGAACAGGAGGAGACAATAATTATTTACTTTGTCCAAAGAGTAAAATCCATTTGATAAATAATTTGATATGCGAACTATGACCCAAAGGGTCTTCAAAAACTATCAATCATTTTTTCGCGCATAAAAAAAGCCCAGTTATCACTGGGCTTTTTTTAAATTGTTTAGCGTTAATTATCCGATACGGAAATTGACTGGAAGCGTAAACCAAACACTCACCTTCTTCCCTCTTTGTTCTCCAGCAGTCCATTTTGGCATACTCTTAACTGCTCTAATAGCTTCTCTGTCCAAAGTTTTATGAACACCACGTACAACTTTTACTTCTCCAATTGAACCATCTTTTTTCACTACAAACTTTACATAAACTTTCCCTTGAATACCGGCTTCTCTAGCCATTTCCGGATACTTCACCTCTTTTCCCAAATAGTTATACATCTCTGCAGCTCCTCCTGGAAATTCCGGTTGCTGTTCAACAAATTCAAAAATTTCTTCTACCTCAATAACTTCTTCTTCCTCAATTACATCAATAATTTCAACAACCTCCGATTCTTGATCTTGCATTGTCACTATCGTTTCTTCACGCTCATCATCCTCTTCCAATATTTCAACTTCTTCCGGTGGCGCCGGCGGTGGCGGTGGTGGTGGCGGTGGTGGTGGTGGTGGTGGTGCATCTTGCATATCAATCACCTCTTCGTCCTCTAAATCAGCTAATCCTGAATCTAAGGAACTATTAGGTGGAACAATGTTTGTATACTCCATCATAGACAACATTACTCCCATTACAATAACCCCACCTATCAAAACTAGTCCGGTTCTAATTACAGTGCTATCAATATTTGCATAACTTGTTTTCTTTGCTTCCATTTTTTTGAGTTTTATAGATTAACTCCTATCAAAAATACATCCAAAATGAATTGAATTCATCGATGGCAAGATAAGAAGAATTATTCTAAACTTCACTCCTAATACAAACCAATCCATAAATGGTTCATCCCTTTCCATAATTAAATAAATATAATATGGCTAAATTAAGTTTTTCCAGGCGTTATTTTTAATTGTGCTAATAGTATTAAAACACCTATGGAAGATCCAATGGCATTAGCTAAAACGTCAAAAAAATCGCCCAATCTACCAGCAACAAAAACTGACTGAATAAATTCAACTCCGATACCTAGAAAAAGACAATAAAGGAAGGAAAGAGCAATAATTCTATTTCTTGAATAAGAAGATTGAAAATAGCTAACTAAGCCTTTACCAATTAATATGAGAAGCACTAAATACAAAGTGAAGTGTACTAACTTGTCTGCTCCTTTAAAGCTTAAAAAAGAGGAACTAGAGAGCTTGTCTCCAGGCATTAAGCACACGAGAAGTATTAAAAGAGTCCAGGCAAGCCCGTACTTGTTCTTATTTAAAAACATTAAAAGCTTTAACCGACCAATTCTTTGTACTGATCAGCGTTCAATAAACCTTCAACTTGTGATGAATCACTCATTTCTATTTTTACCAACCAGCCATCTCCATAAGGATCACTATTTACTGTTTCAGGATCTTGTTCTAAAGCATCGTTAAATGAAGTAATCTCACCAGACACAGGCATAAATAAATCCGAAACTGTTTTAACCGCTTCAATCGATCCAAAAACTTCTTCCTGATTTAGCTCCTCCCCTTCTGTCTCTACTTCAACATATACAATGTCTCCTAACTCTCCCTGTGCAAAAGCAGTAATTCCTACTATTGCAAGGTTACCTTCAACCTTTAACCATTCGTGGTCTTTTGTATATTTTAAATCTGATGGAATATTCATGTCTATTATTTGTTATTTATTTAATACGAACTTATGAAATACTTTTGAGTATCACACTTTATTCTTCCATTTTTTACACTTATAAAAATGATGTATGAATATCTACTGCAGCATAAATCGAAGAGCTACACCAGCATTTGTATTTGCTGTTGGAAATGATGTAGAAATAAATGGAGTATTCATGACTCTATCATAATACAATCTAACAGTAAGGTTTTTACCTAATTTGTAATTTCCAGAAAATTTAATTGAGGTCATTTTCTGACCAGCTGTTGCCTGATTTTGATTTTCTATAATTTTTCTAGTTATCGTTTTATTATCCCTAATCGAAACATCTAATCGTAAAACCAAATCACTAGGGTTTACCTTTTTTCCATTAAACTTAATCGGCAACTGAAGTTTTTTCCATGTATAACCAGACCCTATAACCAATTCAGTACCCTTGATTTCAGTAATTTGATTATTTGCTAAACTTAACGATATGTTTCTATCTTTCTTAATGGCTAACTTCGCCATTACACTATTTTTAAGCGTTATATCAACTTCCAATAAAGGAGCAAATTGTTCCATTATAGACATCGTCAAAATCTGCTTTTCTCCTATAAAATTACCGGCAATATCAACTTCTGTTGCATTTCCTTCAGAATCAAACTTACCATCTAAATTTGTTGTGTATCCAGATAAATTAAAGCTTGATCTATATGCATGACTAAATGATAATGTTTTAACATATTTCTTCACCCATTTAATTTTCGAAAGTCCATCATACGTTATTCTCCAATTTGGCAAAGGAATTTGCTTAAATGGATTGATGGTTTTTTTGTTGACATTTTTACCAGAATACGCGGCTAAGAACGACCCAATTATTACCTCTTGTTGAGCTGAACCATACCCTCCAGTATATCCGTTTTCGTTTAACTCATTTACCGAATTAGGATTATTTGCACCTAAAACAGCAGATACTTCTTGTCTGAAATTTCTTAAGTTATCAAACGTAGCATTCTGCAATGCGTCTCCAGTATCAGATTGGAAATCTCTATTAAATGCTGTCCTCCATGTTATTATTGAGGTACTAAAAGATCCGGTAAACTGTTCGTTTCTTAAATCAAATTCATTTGTAAAATCATCCCACCCCAAATTAGAATTCGTGTTTTCAGCTAAATTCCTATCTGCAGTTAAATCAATTCTTAATCCTAATATTGGTTTTAGGGTTGCCTTTATATTTAACTTCTCAGTATGATTTACAGCAAATTGTGTATTAATTATATCAAAATTAGCAGTATCCACAAGCCAATTATTTAGATAAGCGTCTCTCGCAAAATTGTTAGTAGTAGTATCTCCAAAAATATCTCTCATTTGATTCCCTCCAGCAATAAAATCGAAGGAAGGTCCAAAGAAATTGTTATCCATTCCCATTACATTAGTTGAATTATTATACCCAGGGAGTAGCATCCCGTCATTTGTACTATAATTCACACTTACGTTCTTCAAAGACATTACAAGCAGAGCTGCATGATCAAAGACATTCAACTTATCTTTTTCCTTCTTTTTCTCCTTGATAAACTTTTTAAGCTCGGCAATTTTTTCCTCATCTTTAACAGCCCTCCTTTTTTGTCGTTTCAATGCACTCTCCAATTCTAACAAAGACATGTCTTTAGGTTGTTTTGTCTTTCTTATTTTATCTTTTCCTTCCTCTTTTTCTTCATTTTTCCCCTTACCTATGTTTTTATTTGTCTTACTAGCTCTATTAAATCTATTATTCTTGCCTTTACTTATTTTACTAAACTTCTTGTTTACCTCTTTGAAATAAGGCACTTTATTATAAAGCGTAGTCATATTTAACTTTCCGTTCCAAGTTACAACTCTAGAATTCTGAATAATATTACCCACATTTCTAGTTTGAGTATCGCCATTTTCATCAACTACTTCAAAGTTGTCTAACGCCAAAGGAGACCTTGTCCAATCGTAATTTCCACTGTAGCGTGTCGTTAAGGTTATCCAATCTGTTAAGGGAAATTTATTGAAAGGCCATTTGAATGTTACGTTAGCTATGTGGCCATAGTTCATTGTTTCCCCAAAACTTTTAATACTATTCAGCATTTGTGTTTTAGAGGAGTCAGCATCATAACCAAACGCTCCCTCATCAACCTTTCCATACGGTTCGTTAATAAAAGCTCTGTTTTTGGCAGTAAAATCAAATTTCAAACTTTTTGTTATGTCATATTTGAAATTATAATCTCGATCCCAATTAAACGTCTTATTGTATTGAGGAACAGTTAACCCTCCAAAATTATTGCGCACTTCATACTCGTTGTATGTTCTGTTCATACTTGTTCTGAACCCGAGTTGTTTTGGCGCTAAATAAAGGTTAAAGTCTCTTATTGGCCTTAGCCACTTTGATTTGCGGAAGGCCTTTATCTTTTTAAATGGCTCCCATGGTTTAGGGTTATTATTGAACCCATAATTCACCGAGCCTAGATGATTTAAAGTTCGATCATATTGCGTATTTATATCCCTATGCGACAGTTGGCTGTAGGAATAGTTAAGTGATAGATTTGACACATCATAAACGTGCGCTTTTTTGGACTTTCCATTTTTTCCTTGTCCTCTTTCTTTTCTAACATTCGTAAAATTAATAGATTTTCTTTCCGTAATATCCCTTCCAGCATCCAATCTTTCTTTCCATTCCTCTTTTGATTCTACATCATTTTGAACGAGTAATAAATCTCCCAAAAGAGGGTCGTATTGCGGTTTGATAATACTATTTGAATAACCCAAATACATGGGAACTTTAATCCCAGATTTATCTCCAAAAAACTTACCTAATTGAACTGTGGTGGAAGCATCGACTCCATAAACATATTCCTGAGCTCTTTCACTTACCCTCTTTTCAATAGACCCAAAACCTGGGGTAGCATAATTTCCCGATAATGACATATCTGCAAAATCAGCCATGTTTGCACTTAACCTGCCAATTGTTGCCCAACCTCCACGTTCATTAAAATCGGTAAGTCTAAGTTCATTTACCCAAATTTCAGCACACTTTTCTTCACCATCATCAGGTTGCCATTGGTTGTATTTATCGTCTTTTTTAGGGTTACGTACACCGATCATTATTGTTTTTAAATTTTGCAAATTCGGATTTCCTATTACTGAAATATTCCTTGTGTTATCTACATTATCAGTTTCTGTGTATTTCTCTAGTAAAGAAAACCCAGGGATATTATTTCTTCTTGTTTTAACCTGTTTTAAACTATCTAGTTCAATAATAATATTATTGGCTGCTGGCCAAACATCAGCTGCAGCGTTTTGGTACCATTCACTCATTTTCACAGGCATTTCATATTCGTAGTAATTACTAACAAAGTCAGTCCCTAATCGAACAAAAACGGTTACCTCATCGTCTCCAACAAATGCATCGTTATTTGATTCTCCATGCACATACATCTCAATTTTCTTATAATTTCGGACATCAAAACTTACATTTCGATACGCCGCTCTGGCATCACCGTCTTGGAGCCCACATACATCCAGTACTAATGATTGTTCATTTTGCTGCGCCAAGTTGGCTGTTTGATAGTTTGTTTCTCTAATTATATCCTCTGGCAGCACATAATTAATTGGGTCTCTATTTCCGTTGTCTTCAATATTTACTGCGCCAATATTAAACGTAGTATTTGACTCTTCTCCTTGTAAATACTCTCCCTCGTTTAACAATGAGTTCAAATAAGTTCTCCATTCTCCACGAATTAATTCTAAACGAGCAAATCTTAAGACAACCTCCTGATTCCATCCTTTCATAAACATCCTTATAAAACGTATTGATCTAAAATCTTGTATGCCATTAACCTTGGAGGTAAACTCTCTTATTGGAATTCTAAATTGATACCAATATACTTGCTTTTGACTTTTTTCATCTTTTGCTAAAATTCTGTCAGTGATGTAGTTTGTGCCAACATTCATGTTTTGAGGCTTCATATTTACCTTATATTGGAAATAGCTTTCAGTTTCATTTAAATTATTGTCTTGATTAATATCCTCAACATTTGGTAAAGTAGAAGCAGATGTTGGATAACCATCACCATTTAGTGCTGCAGACATTTCAGAGGTAGGGGAATTCCCATCGGCCCCGTTATATTCTTTGTACCGATCTAATATATCTAGCTCATTCGCATCATAACTATCATCTCTAAAGTAATTATAATCATCAGATGAAGGATCTGCACTTAACTCAGCATAAGCTGCTGAGTTAAGAACTGCCGAGGAAGAAGAAAGAAAAGAACTGAAAAAATCTCTTTCATCTTCATTTTTTAACCCATCAAATCCAACATCTTGATTTGGTCTTGTTTCTACATCGTTATCAAATGCATTTACAATTACCTGTGAAGTTGGAATCCATCCCCAAGCGCTTTCCGTAAGAATTTCTGGATCATAAACACCGTCTGTAGGAAGACCATTTTCATAAGACTTCCTACCGTCTCTTAATATATCTTCAGAAATATTCCCGAGATTAAAATACAATTCACCTCCTGTTGAATTTTGTGAATCTTCATTAGTTGCTGGTTCTCCAAAACTATTACTCGCAACTGTACTAAACGGATCCATTACCCAAAACTGGATATATTCAATGTTAGCTGCCTCAAAATCATTGGTTGTAAGCGTCCTCATTACTCCTGCCCACCTACTGTCTGGATCTTTTAACTCCCCATTAGCCTCCACACCTGCAGACAACGCGCTTCCAATAGGAGTATCATAATTATATGGCCCTCTATCTTGCGGATAATAAGCTAAATCTAATACCGGAATATTATTTAACTGCCCAGTACTTAATTGTTTATTTGGAAAAACTTCACTCACTAAGACTTGTCTCATTAGGTTGTTTTTCTGTATTGGATCACCTTTAATATGATCAGGGGTCAAATTATTATCGTTATGGAACAACGGATCAATTACATACCAAGACATTTTTGCTCTATTTTTCCCATAAATTAAATCATCATAAGCACTCGCTTCAGGAAATAATGTTGGTTGACCTTGTGGAACAGATGCTAGCACCCAAGTATTAAACGAGCGAATATCAATCGCAGACTGACTTCCCTCAAAATCATCAATATATGAAGTCCCTTCTTTTCCAATAGCTCTATTATGGCCCGGAATAATTGCAGCAATTTCTCCTGTAAAGTTTACAATAGACTTTTCTTTCGTATTGATGAAAGGAATTTTATCAACTAATTTTGTTAAATATGGGACTTCTTTTCTAAAGCCTCCGTCCAACCCCAACATTGTGTTCGAAATCGGCTCATCTCCAATATTTACTTTTTGCGTCAATGGTTTTTCAGTTAAACGCATCATTGTTGCTCCTATGTTTGCATTTTTACTAATGCGGTAATCCAAGTGAGTTCCAATTAACGATTTTGTTTGAATACTGAAAAGTGAGTTACTTTCAAGCGATATTTTAATGGGTGTTCCTGAACTTAAGATACCATCATTCAATATTTTCACACGCCCCAAATTATAGTCGACCGTATAATCTACACCTTCAGACAATTGAGCACCACCAGCAACCACCTTAACAGACCCTTGGGGTATATTAAGAGCATTGAGAGAGATTTCAGAACTTACTGACGACTGGTACGTTCCTTTTATTTTAAACCTATTTAACTCTGGAATCTGCTGTGCAGCTGTTTTTGTGCTATCGTATAATTGGCTAAAAACTATTGTTTTTCTGACAGACTGAGAAACTCCTTTGTCAATAAGTGCATTATCTAATGTCTTTCCAAAAGGTTCTTTGGTTGTAAAATAGAGCCTTCCATTTCGCGGGTTAATTGTTCCCCCATTTATTATTTTTCCATTGGCAACAGTTATTGGAATAAAATCAAATACACCATCAGCGTATTTTGCTTGTTGTTGATTTAGCCTATCCATTTCTAGGAGCTGAAGCAGTAATTTATCATCTACACCTGGTTTGGGAATATAGTTTACGTCAATACTTGTACTTGGATTGTTATACCAAACATCTAATCTAAAATTCATGGGGTCAATTTGATATGCCCCAAGTGAATAAACATTTTTCATCATCAAATCCCACAATTTCTTGGTTGGGTTTCTAACCGTTGATTTCAATAATTTTAAAAATAACGCATCTTGTCCTGTTACTCCATCTGTTGAAAATTCACCAACTTGATAAGTCTCTCCTTTATACGTATATTGATAAGAAACAGCTAATACCTCGTCATTGTTCAAGGATTGATTTAACGAAACGTATCCTAATAAAGCATTGTAAGAATATTCGTTTGCCGATAACAACCTAGCATTCTCTAACTTTTCGTAATCAACACTTTGTTGTAAAGAGCCGGCTTGTGTGGAAGCTAATAGATTGGAAGCATTTACATAGTTTCTAATTCCAGGGTTAGAAGTCAAATATGCATACATCGCATTATTGTCATTGTCAGGATTTGAAGTACCATTTATACTCCAACCTGCATTTTGCATATTATTTCCTTCACTCTCACCTAAATCAGCGAACGCTATAATATTTCTAGTCTCAGAAAAATCGTTTGTACGGTTGGTTATCCAAACCTCCATCCTTTGAATTTGAACACCCAAAGTTACATTTGGCAAATTTGCCATTGCATTGTCATAATTATCTCTAAAAAAGTAATTTAAAAAGTAGTGACGATTTTCCTCATAGTTATCCGCAAAAATCTCAAAGTCACTTACTTGAGCACCTCCAGCAACTTCAATTTCCTTTTTCTGCCCTCTTTGCTGCGACAATACAGTGGTTGCTGTTAACCTTCCGAACTTCAGCTCGGATTTGATTCCAAATAAACTTTGACTTCCTGAAATTAATGAGCTATTTAAAGGCATGCTTACATTACCCGCCTCCAATTTTTGGATAATTTCATCTTCCTCTCCCGAGTAATTAAGTTTCAATTCATTTTCAAAATCAAAAGTTGCTTCTGTGTTATAATTGAATCCAATTTTCATTAAATCTCCAATTTTAGCAGTCAAGTTCATCTGAATTTTTTGATCAAAATCAAACGTCGTTATCTTTCTTTGCTTTTCTGGTAATACAGGGTTATCTGTACGTGATGAATTAATCCCAAAACTCAATTCGGCAGATCCTTGTGGTCTAATTTCAACAAAATCACTTCCGAATATACTTTTCTTTTTTCTGTCTCCAAATTCACTTAATTCACCATCTTCATCCTTGGTCTCTCTTCCCATGTCCGATTGTTCATTAAATTTATCTTGCCAATACTGTTCCATCGATTGCTCATTTTGGTATTGCAAATACTCCTCAAGCGTCATCGAAGAAGGGTTTCTGTAGCTTAAAGAATCTCCCAAAGTTGAATAAAAAACATACATCCCAGAAACCGGATCATACTCTACGTGTTGTTCAATATTAAGAGGTGTGCTAAAGTCTATCAATCCCGATTGTTGTTCGCTTGAACTCATCCCATCCTGAATTGGGTAAATTAAGTTTACATCAGGGGAATCTAATAACGCAACGTATTCTGTAAGCGGATTTATAGCAAAGGCACTCTGATTAAACAGAACTAATGCTATTGCAGAAACAAGAAAATATTTTATTTGCTTTTTCAGGATGGTTTTCTAAATAATTTCGCGAATCTACAAGCTCTTTAGCGTAATTTTAATCAACTCTTCAACAGATATTTCTGACCCAGACTTATCTATTGTTTTATCAATAACAGCCTCTGCTTTTCTTTTGTCTATTCCTAAAACAATCAGAGCAGATAACGCTTCGTTTCTAAGAGTATTGCCTAAATTAGAAGAAAAATCAGAGACTTCTCCAGAAGGAGCTACCTTGTCTTTTAAATCAATAATAACTCTTTGCGCTGTTTTAGCTCCAATACCCTTTACTTTTTTTAGCAAATTGACATCGCCTGAAACAATTGCATGAGCAGCCTCATCGGGAGATAATGAAGATAATATCATTCTAGCTGTGCTTGGTCCCACCCCAGAAACACTAATTAATTGACGATATATAGATCTTTCACTTTGTGTACTAAACCCAAATAGGGTATGCGCATCTTCTTTTATTGAAAGGTGGGTAAACAACCTTAACTTTCCTTTTTCGGGTATATCAGAAAAAGTTGTTAATGAAATGTGTAAAAAATAACCTACCCCATTTACATCCAATATAACATAGGCGGGATTTTTCTCTTCTAATATTCCTTCAATATGTGTAATCATTATTTTCTAGTTTGAACATCTACAACCGCAACAGTAACCATATTCAATATTTCACGGACAGAAGAACCAATTTGCAAAACGTGAACAGGCTTTTTCATGCCTAACAATATGGGACCAATAACTTCTGCTTCCGTTAATTCTTGAACTAATTTATAGGCTATGTTCCCAGCTGCTAAATTGGGAAAAATTAAGGTGTTTGTTTTTTTATTTGCCAAAGAAGAAAACGGGAAAAATTCTTTCATTAAATCATTATTTAAAGCAAAATTCGCTTGCACTTCTCCGTCTACAACTAAGTTAGGATGCTCATCATGCAGCTTCTTTACTGCTTCTCGCATTTTAATCGCGTCATCACCCTCACTTGAGCCAAAATTTGAATACCCAAGCATTGCTATTCGAGGCTGTATTTTGAACCTTCTAACAATCTTTGCAACTAACAATGTGATATCAATTAATTCTTCTGCCGTTGGATTTAAATTAACGGTTGTATCCGCAAAGAAAAGTGGCCCTTCTTTTGTAATCAACACGTACATTCCGGCAATTTTATTCACATCGTCATCAATACCTATTACTTGCAAAGATGGGCGAATTGTATCACGATAGTTTCGAGTCAGTCCAGAAATCATTGCATCCGCTTCTCCCGCTTCTACCATGGCAGCGCCAAAATAATTTCTTTCACGCATCATCTTTTTACACTCGTAAAGTGTAAGGCCTCTGCGGTTTCTCTTTTCAAATAGATCTGCAGCAAATGTATCCCTACGCTCCAACTCACTATCATCCCGAGGGTCAATAATCGTGCATTCTCCAAATTCTAATCCGTTCTCATCAATTAATGCTTCAATTCTTTTTCTCTTTCCTAATAATATCGGGAAAGCAATTCCTTCTTCACAAGCTATTTGAGCTGCTTTTAGTATTTTATAATGGTCTGCTTCAGCAAAGACCACTCGTTTCGGATTTTTTTGTGCCTTTTCTGTTATGTCTTTAATTAACTTATTATCATTCCCTAATCGCTTAATCAATTCTTGTTCGTAAGCGTCCCAATCGGCTATTGGCTCTAGTGCAACTCCAGAGTCCATGGCAGCTTTTGCCACAGCTGGTGCCACCCAATAAATTAATCGGGGATCAAGCGGTTTGGGAATAATTTGATCAGCCCCAAAAGAAATATTTCTTTCTTCGTAAGCTTCATTAACTTCTTCTGGAACAGTTTCTTTTGCTAATTTTGCAATCGCTTTAACAGCAGCGAGTTTCATCTCTTCGTTGATGCACGTTGCACGTACATCCATCGCTCCTCTAAAAATATAGGGGAATCCAAGGACATTATTGACTTGATTAGGATGATCAGATCTTCCTGTTGCCATTATAATATCCTTTCTAACGCTCAATGCATCATCATAAGATATTTCGGGAATTGGATTAGCCAAAGCAAATACAATTGGGTTATTTGCCATGGACTTCACCATGTCTTTAGAAACAATATCTCCTTTGGAAAGGCCAACAAAAACATCTGCACCCTTCATTCCTTCTGCTAAAGTCTTAATCTTTGTTTTTACAGCAAAAAATTGCTTTTGCTCATCTAAATTCTTTCTGTCACTAGTAATCGGGCCCTTAGAGTCAAACATGATTATGTTCTCCTTCTTTAAACCTAAAGACACATACAATTTGCAACAGGAAATAGCTGCAGCTCCTGCTCCATTAACAATAACCTTTACTTTTTTAATATCCTTCTCTGCAATTTCCAAAGCATTGATTAATGCAGCAGCTGAAATTATTGCGGTTCCATGCTGATCATCATGCATAACAGGAATATCTAGCTCTTCCTTTAGCCTTCTTTCAATTTCGAATGCCTCAGGCGCTTTAATATCTTCTAAATTTATCCCTCCAAAAGTTGGCGCAATCGCTTTAACAGTATTCACAAATGCATCCACATCAGTAGCGTCAACTTCGATGTCAAACACATCCAAATCAGCAAATATTTTAAAGAGCAGTCCTTTTCCCTCCATAACTGGCTTAGAAGCATCTGGCCCAATATCACCCAAACCCAAAACAGCAGTTCCATTTGAAATAACGGCTACCAAGTTTCCCTTTGCAGTATATTTATAAGCATTGTTTTTGTCATTTGCAATCTCCAAGCAAGGTTCCGCTACCCCAGGTGAATATGCCAACGCCAAGTCTCTTTGTGTACTATAAGGTTTGGTAGGCACTACCTCTATTTTCCCTTTTCGACCATTGCTATGGTAATCTAGGGCCTCTTTTCTTTTTATCTTCATCCTACCTCCTTGTTTTTATAGCCGATAAAGATAGCAATATCCATGAATTTCACCCTGATAATTGGGAGATTCTCCAATTATTCATTTTATATAATTTCTTCTAATAAATTTCCCTAACTTACGTTTTCGCTATTACCTATGAAAAAATTAGTTGTATTTACAGGAGCTGGAATTAGTCAAGAAAGTGGCATCAAAACCTTCAGGGATTCTGGAGGTCTTTGGGAAGAGTATGACATCATGGAAGTTGCCACACCCGAGGCTTGGTCTAAAGATCCTGAAATGGTTTTAGAATTTTATAACAAAAGAAGAGAGCAAGCTCTTCAAGCAAAACCGAACAGGGCACATGATATCATAGCAGAACTTGAAAAACATTTTGCTGTTGAAATAATAACACAGAATATTGACGACCTTCATGAAAGGGCAGGCTCAACAAATGTGCTCCATCTCCATGGAGAAATCACAAAAGCCCGAAGTGTGGAAACATCTGAAATTTATACGATTGGCAAGAAACCTATTCTCATGAATGATCTTTGTAAAGCTGGTCATCAATTGCGACCGCATATTGTCTGGTTTGGCGAGGATGTCCCTAATATGTTAATTGCACAAGACATTGCAAAATCAGCGGATATCTTTATGATTATAGGATCATCACTAAATGTCTATCCGGCGGCAAGTTTGGTTCACGAAACCTCCGATACATGCCCAAAATATTTAGTTGACCCTTCGGTAGATATTGAAACTAAATCAATAAATAACTTAACTATAATAAATGAAAAAGCCACAATAGGTTTAGGCATTGTGGCTTCAATTCTTAAAGAAAAATATTTGTAGTTATTCCTTAATAAGCTTGGAAGTTTTAATCAATGACCCATTTTTCATAATAGAAATGAAATACATACCATTTTTGAATTCTGAAACATTTAAATTGTTGATAGGACCAACTTGAGAAATTGAACTTACTTTTTTTCCGAGCATATCAAAAACATCAATTGAAATTCCATTAAAATTCTCCACCCCGTTTAAAGATATTAAGACTTCAGAATTAGCTGGGTTTGGGGAGATTTGATATTTCAAATTATTTTCAATTTTATTATCACTTAAGGTACAATTTATATCTAAGTCAACTGAATCAATTGGGTTGTCGTTTTCATCTATTATGTAATATCTAATTAATGCGGTACCAGCGGTCGTGAATTCCAATTGAGGTTTCATGATTGATGAATCGCCTGGCTGTAAAGTAGTTGAAGCAGGGGTAGTCCAATCGCTTCCAGAACAAGAATAGCATAACCAGTTGTCGCAAAATTGATCCAAGAAGCTGGCTGTTGAACTTATAATTACACGCCTAAATTTAATTTCAATTGATGAATTTGAAATATTATAACAATGCATAAACACGTTTTGATTAGTGTAATCAAAATTTATGTTTACAGTTTGACCACTGTAACTTATCCCGGGTTGGCTATCTAGAGAAATCAATGTTTGATTTTGTCCATACGCATGACTCAGAACTGACATAAACAATAAAGAAAAATAAGCGACTTGTTTCATAGTGGAATTTTAAATACTCTTCAAATATAATTAAACCGTTCCCTAATTAAAAGTTTTAACTGAACAAAGTTCTATTATTAATTTAAATAGGACTCCAACAATAACTTAAAGAAAACATTGACAACATGCAAAAAAGAATTAATTTAGCTGAAACAACTTTAAAACAAACACAATTATTTACTATTTATAACCAGACATGAAAAAAATTATATTATTATTTACTGTGATGGGATTAGGATTATCACCAAAAGCACAGACCATTGTAGGTACATCGGCTACCAATAAAAATGTTGTTCTAGAAGAATTAACAGGCAAAACATGTCAGTTTTGCCCGGATGGCCACAAAAGAGCTGATCAATTATTAGACAACAACCCGGGAAGAGTAGTGGTTCTGAATATACATACTGGCGGATATGCTAGTGGGACACCAAACTACACAAGTACTTGGGGAGATTATGTTGGCTCACTTTTTCCGGTTTCTGGATATCCTACTGGCGCAGTAAACAGAACAGACTTTGGTGATGGGGTGATGCACAATAGAGGCGATTGGACTGCTAATGCAGCAACTATTCTGGGTCAATCTTCCCCGGTTAACGTGGGTGGAGAAGCTATAATAGATCTAGATAATAGAGAACTAACTCTAGACGTAGAAGCTTATTATACTTCAACTGGCACTGGCACAGAAAATAGAATACATGTTGTGATTACTCAAAACAACATAGAAGGACCCCAAACAGGTGCTTCCTCATGGTACCCAGAAATGATATTAGCTAATGGAAATTACCAGCATAACAAAATGGTAAGACATACATTAACACCTAATTCGGGTGATGTAATAAGTAACATATCTTCAACATCTCTGTACACCAATTCATACACATATTCCATACCTACCCAAATAAACAATATACCGGTAGAATTACCAGACCTTAAAGTTGCTGTTTATGTTACTGAAGGAGCATCTACAGGTGCTGTAATTACTGGGGACTATGCCAGTGTACAATTGCAGACTGCAATTCCCTTAGCAGCAAGCAACGGAGACGCAGCAATTGAGGCTTCTTTGGGGGCTGTTTGTGGTACTTCTGCTGACGCTACAATGAAAATAACTAATATGGGAAATACAGACTTATCCACTGTAACTATAGAATATAGTGTTAACGGAGGTACGGCTATACCATATCAACATACATTTACTCAACCTTTGGCTACCGGAGCTTATGAAGAGGTACCTGTAAACATAACGGGATTAACTTCAGGTGGAGCTATGAGTTCGATTAATTTTGAAGTAACCATGTTGAATGGAAGTGCAAACCCAAATACAAATACTTCTACAGGTCATACAGTTTCAACTGCGTCAACTGCTACGGTTGGTTCTTTAAGTGGAACGGTTAGTATAACTACTGACGACTATGGATCTGAGACTACTTGGGAATTATATGACGAAACTGCAGGATCTACTGTTGCTTCGGGCGGTCCATACAGCAATAATACGCAACAACCAACTGTTAATGTTAACGTTATTGATGGAAATTGCTACAGATTTATCGTTTACGATGAATACGGTGATGGTATTTGTTGTTCTTATGGTAATGGTAGTTTTCTATTCAAATTAGGTGCACTCCATATTTCTTCTGGTGGAAACTTCGGAGCTGAAGACGGAGAGAAATTTGTTGTTGAGTATGACGAGGCAATATCATCGGTTTTAGAAAATCAAATCAGCGATTTAACTATTTACCCAAACCCTGTCAATAATTTTGCTACACTTTCTTTTAATGTTGAAGGGATGGAAAGAACATATGTGGAATTGGTTAATACAATTGGACAAACTTTGCAAACAATTGATTTAGGAGTGGTTACAGGATTTCAATTAGTAGAATTAAACGCACTTGACCTTCCTTCGGGAATATATTTAGTGAATATTAAATCTGGCACTAATAATTTCGTAACCCGAATGACTGTTACTAAATAATTTTATTTTTTCTATTCGAAAAAGGCGGGATATCCCGCCTTTTTTATTGCATACTCAACTAAATAGTATTTTTGAAATCCAATATTTACAAATAAAAAAAACTTTTTATTGACTAAAGCGTATTTTTAAAGGCATAAAATTCTATTTGGCTTGAATTTTGACTAGATTTCGGAATATAAAAAATATAAAAAATGAAAAAATTACTCGTCTTACTAATTATTGCAGCAAGCACTATCGGAACAACTGTGGCTCAGCTTCCTGCAGTAAAGGTTAAAACACTCAGTGGAAAAACTATTGATGTCTCTCAAATTAAAAACGATGGAAAACCAATTATTATTAGCTTCTGGGCTACTTGGTGTAAGCCTTGTAAAGCTGAATTAAATGCAATAGCTGAAGAGTATGAAGACTGGCAAGATGAAACAGGAGTAACTTTAATTGCTGTTTCAATCGATGACGCTCGCTCTACCGGAAGGGTTGAGCCTTATGTAAATGGCCAAGGGTGGGAATATGAAGTTCTTCTAGATCCCAACGGAGATTTGAAAAGAGCTATGAACGTAAACAATGTTCCACATACATTTCTCTTAGATGGAAATGGAAAAATAGTTTGGCAACACAATAATTATGCTACTGGAGATGAAGAAGCACTCTACAAAAAAGTTCAATCTCTATAGCTAAAGACGAATTTATCTTACAAAACCTAAAAATGAAAGTCACCAGATTATTTGGCATCTCTGTTTGTTTATTTTTCTCTATGATATCCTTTTCACAAGAAAAGGATTTAGGAACAGTAAGCGGAAACTTTCAAACAATCAGTCAATACTACAATGAGGACACCTTGATTAACGCAATATTGCCCGATCATAAAATGGGATTAAATTCATTTGCAAACGTTAATTACAATAGAGGAAATTTTAGCGCAGGAATTAGATATGAATCTTACCTAAATCCTATCGAAGGATACCCTACTTCTTTTAATGGAACAGGATTAGGTTATCGTTATGCTAATTGGAAAAACAAATCTTTGGATGTTACAATTGGTAATTTCTATGAACAATATGGGAGTGGATTAATCCTCAGAGCCTACGAAGAAAGAAATTTAGGTATAGATAATGCCCTAGATGGTGTGAAAATTAAATATACGCCATATCAGGGTATTTATCTGAAGGCATTTACGGGTAAACAGCGATATCTCTTTCAAGATGGCCTAACTAATGGAGCCGGCATCATCAGAGGTTTTGATGGTGAAATAAATCTAAACGAACTATTAGATAGTGCCTTCAGCAATTCTAAATTACGGATAACAATTGGTGGCAGTTTTGTAAGTAAGTTTAACGAAGATAACCTAACTCCAAATTTTGTGTTACCAAAAAATGTTGGCTCTTATGGAGGAAGAATTGGATTGAGATATGGTAAGGTCAGGTTTTCAGGAGAATATATTATTAAAGAAAATGATCCATATCCAGACCCTCAAGATGAACGATTCAATTATATTTACAAAGATGGGGAAGGAATATTGCTGAATCTTGGATATTCGACTAAAGGATTCGCTATCGATTTAAGCGCTAAACATAATGATAATATGCTCTGGCGCTCAACCAATGTAGCAGTCGGTCCAACTGATTTATTAGTGGGATTTGTGCCCACTTTAACAAAACAGCATACCTATAGTTTAGCATCAACATTATATCCATATGCTACAAATGCTAGAGGAGAAATAGCCTTTCAATCAGATATTATTTATCGGATTCCAAAGAAAACTAAAATAGGAGGTAAATATGGAACCGTTATTAGTTTAAACTACGCTACTGCATTTGCACCGAAAAGAGAATACTTAAATGACATGACAACTTCACGCAAAGGATATAAAACAATTCCTTTTTCTTTTACAGACAGTCTATTTGTTCAGGACTTCAATGTTGAAATCAAGCGAAAATTTAACAAAAATTTAAAAGCCTCTGTTAATTACTTTAACTTCATTTTTGACGACAGGGCTATTTTAGTAGCAAAGATTCATGAATTAATTTATGCTCAAATATTTGTTTTGGATGTTACTCAAAAAATCAATAAAAAACACAGTATAAGATATGAAGCTCAGCACCTTTCCACACAGCAAGACCAAGGTAATTGGGCTTTTGGACAAATTGAATACACTTATGGATCTCATTGGTCGATTGCGGTTTTAGACCAATTTAATTACGGTAACCCTGAAGAAATATTACAGTTGCATTATCTACTTGGCAACGTTGGTTATGTTACGGGGCCACACAGATTTTCTTTCCAGTATGGAAGACAACGAGCAGGAATATTTTGTGTAGGAGGAGTTTGCCGTGCAGTGCCTGCGTCCAATGGTTTAACTTTTACTGTCACTTCAAGCTTTTAAACTATGAGAAATTTACTTATAATAATTATTTGTTTAGTCGTATTTAGTTCTTGTGACAAAGTCGAAAACCCTATTCCGATTGAGGAGGGCTCCGTAGATTGGACTTTATATCCTGGTGGAGATCCAGCAACATACCCTTACCCCACTTGGCTTGAAAATACGAATACTAAGCAAAATGTTTTAATCGAAGACTATACTGGACATCTTTGCACTAATTGCCCGGCAGCTGCAGAATTAGCTAGCACAATAGAATCAGATAATCTAGATAGAGTTTTTGTTGCTTCCATACATGCAAGTCCTTCTGGGGCTTTTCAGGCCTTATCTCCTCCAAAATTTATTACTGATTTTACAACCTCCGCAGGAAACTCTTATTGTTCTGACATGCCTGGATTTCTTGGAAATCCCATGGGAACAATAAATCGAACGAATGGTGGGTATCAAGCAGGTTTAGTTTGGTATCTATCTAGTGAATGGACAAATAAAACAAGCACTCTGCTTACACGGAATTTACGGGTAAATCTACAGTTAAAATACAACTACTTTGAAAGTACTAATGGTCTTTTTATTCACACAGAAACTGAGATTCTAGAGGGCATAGAAGGCCCATACAATCTTATTTTATATTTAATTCGGGATACAGTAATTAGTCCACAAAAATTAGGAAATGGCACCACCAATGAAGAATATCATCATCATAGTATCTTAACAGATAACATTAATGGAACATGGGGAACGCAAATAGTCGATGAAACAGCTTTCGCTGGAGAAAAAATATATAACAACTTTTCTTACCAAATTCCAACTACAGATTCCACTTTTAATATTGACAACTTATCATTGATTAGTTATGTTTGCAACAGAGAAAACTTTGAGATATTGCAGGTGATAAAAACCAAACTCTAATACAGTTAAAGGGCACTGTCTCAAATAAAGAATTTACAAATAAACCAAACTTTTATTAAATAAGGATTTATTAATAAATTTGATTACGACAAACCTCTCATAATACCTTTAGTAGATCCTTTTATAAAATCTAATATTGTATTCTTTTCTTCGGAAGAAGGCAATTCAATATCAGCAACTTTTAAAGCCGTTGTAATGTTACTATTTTGCACATATACCACTCGATAAATATCTTCTACGTTCATGATTTGCTGATCACTAAACCCTCTTCTTCTTAACCCAACAGAGTTCACTCCTACATAAGAAAGTGGCTCTCTAGCTGCCTTAACATAAGGTGGAACATTTTTGCGAACCAAAGAACCTCCCGCAATAAATGCATGCTCACCAATATGCACAAATTGTTGGGTTCCAACCATTCCTTCAATTATTACCCAATCATCGATAGTAATATGACCGGCTAACTGTGTACTATTTGCTATAATTACGTTATTACCAATTAGGCAATCGTGCGCAACATGCACATATGCCATTAATAAACAATTATTTCCGATAACCGTCTTATTTCGATCTGTAGTACCTTTATGAATAGTGACGCATTCTCTGATGGTAGTATTATCTCCTATATGAGTTGTTGTATACTCCCCTTTATACTTAAGGTCTTGAGAAACAGCAGAAATGACAGCCCCTGGAAAAATTCTACAATTTTTCCCTATTCTAGCGCCATCCATTATAACAACATTAGCGCCTATCCAGGTACCTTCACCAATTTCAACATCTCCATAAATAGATGCAAATGGTTCTATAACAACTCCTTTTCCAATTTTTGCATCAGGATGTATGTAAGCTAAATCACTCATTCTTCTCTATCTTTTACAACAGAAGCTAACATTTCAGCTTCCATACAAGGTTGACCATTAACATATGCAATACCAGCCATATGAACTAATCCTCGTCGAATTGGAGAAATTAACTTTAGTTCAAATACAATGGTATCTCCTGGGACCACCTTCTTTTTAAATTTTACTTTATCTATTTTCATAAAGTATGTCGAATATAAATGTGGATCTTCAACTTTACTTAGTGAAAAAATACCTCCAACTTGAGCCATGGCTTCAATTTGAAGGACCCCTGGCATAATTGGGTTCCCTGGGAAATGACCCGTAAACTGCGGCTCATTCATTGTAATGTTTTTAACCCCAACAATTGAATCTTCGGTGATTTCCATTATTTTATCGACCATCAAAAAAGGATAACGATGCGGCAACATTTTTTCAATATCATTGATGTCAAAGAGAGGCTTTTTTGCTAAATCAAAATATTTACCCTGCTTAGCCTGCTCTTTCATAATTCCTTTAATAATCTTAGCATAAGAAGTATTTCCCGAATGACCAGGTCTAGCAGCCAAAATATGGCCTTTGATTGGTTTCCCAACTAAAGCTAAATCACCAATTACGTCTAATAATTTATGACGAGCAGGTTCATTAATGAATTTTAAATCAATATTATTAAGGGTATTCCCTTGAATTTTAATATCAAGATGTTGCTTCCCTAACAATTTTGCTAAATGATCAATCTCATCTTGTGGAACATTATCTCTTTCAACTAGAATAATTGCATTATCAATATCACCCCCTTTAATTAAACCTGCTTTTGCAAGCATTTCAAGCTCTCTTAAGAATACAAAAGTTCTACATGAAGCAATATTTTCTTTAAATTCAGATATATTATACATCGAAGCATGCTGAGTACCTAGCACCGGCGAATTATAATCTACCATCACTGTCAGTCGAAAATCATCATAAGGTATCCCAAGCATTTCAACACCTTTCTCGAGATCCTCGAAAGGCCTATTTTCTTTAAATTCAAAATACTCTCTGTCAGCCTCCTGTTCCTTAAGTCCTATTGTTTCAATCGCTTCTACAAAAGGCAATGCACTTCCGTCCATAATTGGAATTTCAGCACCATCCAACTTAATCAATGCATTGTCAACCTGCATGCCATAAAGAGCTGCCAATAAGTGTTCTGTAGTATTAACTTTAACGCCATTCTTTTCTAACGTAGTCCCTCTTTCTGTAGAAACAACTAAATCCGCATCAGCCGGAATAATTGGTTCGCCTTCAACATCTGTTCTTTGAAATTTATATCCATGATTTTCAGCTGCTGGCTCTATAATTACTTTTACATTTTCTCCAGTATGCAAGCCGACTCCTTGTAATTCTATCGAAGCGTTTAACGTGTGTTGTTTTTTATTCATAATTTGAACTATGTCTATTTTTTAGGGGGTGTAAACTCTTCTAATATAGTTTGCATCTCTATTATTTGACCTCTCAATTTCGGTAAAGCTCTAAACAAAACATAGCTTCGTTTATAATCTCCTATTGAAAAAGCAGGAGATCCTTGAACGATTTCATTTTCTTTTGAAATATCTCTTCCTACGCCTGATTGTGCAGCAATTTTAACACCATCTGCCAGTTTTAAGTGACCAACAATACCAACTTGACCACCAATCATCATATTCTTCCCTAATTTAGTCGAGCCAGCAATTCCTGTTTGCGCAGCAATCACGGTATTCTCTCCAATATCTACATTATGCGCTACCTGAATTAAATTATCTAATTTTACGCCTTTTCGAATTAAGGTAGAGCCCATTGTCGCTCTATCGATAGTGGTATTTGCCCCTACTTCGACGTAATCTTGTAGTATTACATTTCCAATTTGGGGGACTTTCTGATAATTATTAGCTGCATTGGGAGCAAACCCGAATCCATCAGAACCAATTATCGCACCTGAATGAATAGTGCAAGACTTACCTAATTTACAGTTAA
>Ga0209223_10001672_pt1 | contig 23683 bp, 20 predicted proteins | sample COG_06_FD_184750 | JGI IMG/M metagenome (GOLD analysis project Ga0209223, IMG submission 184750) | Pelagic Microbial community sample from North Sea - COGITO 998_met_06 (SPAdes) (version 2) | ecosystem: Environmental > Aquatic > Marine > Neritic zone/Coastal water | place: Helgoland, sampling...
CGGTACCCACCTGTATTACACAGGCTCCGGGAAATTAACCCCTTCCACCGCTGCGTTGAATGCGATTGCAATGATATCGCGTTCTGATGTGGGCCCGCCACTTAATAGATAATTTAGCAATACAAATAATGAAATTTGAAATGAAAAATATACAAAATTTAAAAACGCTTTGTAGAAAAGCAGCATTCAGAGCAAGAGCGGAAGCCCATGCGGCCGAACTTGATAAGAAAGCAAATACTCAACTGTTTAATTATCTAAAAACCCATGACACTAATCTTGTTATTGGCGCTTATATGCCAATTAGAACTGAAATAAGTCCATTAATGGCGATGAAAAAAATTTGGCAGCGTGGATACAAGATTTGTGTTCCAGTTGTTGTGAAAGATGATGCACCACTTAAGTTTTTAGAATGGACACCTGAAACTAAAATGGTTTCTGGTGCATTCGGAGCTCAGATACCTGAAAAAAGTAACCTTTTAATACCGGATGTAATAATTACTCCATTGGCTGCATTTGATACAAATGGATATAGATTAGGGTATGGGGGTGGTTTTTATGATCGATCTTTTGAAGAAATTTCTAATTTAAAAAAGATTGTTGCAGTAGGATTTGCTTATAGTGCTCAGGAAGTATTACTGGTTCCTAGAGAGGCTACTGATTACAAGCTCGACGCAATAATAACCGAACAAGGTATCTTGTCCTTTTGATATAATACGGATATCGGGTTTATATGAGACTTTTATTTCTTGGTGATATAATGGGCCGGTCTGGCCGTAAAGCTATTAGTGAGCGATTGAAAAGTTTACGTGAAAAATGGCGTTTAGATTTTGTGGTTGCAAACGGTGAAAATGCAACTGGTGGCATGGGGCTTTCTGGAAGTCATGCAAAAGTTTTAATTGATTCTGGAGTAGATTGTATAACCTTAGGTGACCACGCATTTGATCAAAGGGATATGTTAACTTTCTGTGAACAAGAGCCAAGAATTATACGCCCTTTAAATTTTGCTAAAACAGCACCTGGAAAAGGATCTCGTTTAATAAAGGCTCAAAATGGTAAAAAAGTTCTAGTTGCTCAAGCTTTAGGTCAAGTGTTTATGAAGAAACCATATGATGATCCGTTTTCAGCCCTCGACACAGCTTTAAAAGCTGCACCATTAGGTGGAATGGCTGATGCAGTTATTGTTGATTTCCATGCAGAGGCTACTTCAGAAAAAGTTGCAATTGGACATTGGCTTGATGGCCGTGCTTCTCTTGTAATAGGAACTCATACTCATATCCCAACGGCAGATACACAAATTCTTCCTAAAGGAACGGCACATCAGTCTGATGCGGGCATGTGTGGTGATTACAACAGTGTAATTGGTATGCAAAAAGATGAACCACTGCGAAGGTTTATTACAGGAATGAATAAAGATAGATTTACACCTGCTGCTGATGAAGCAACTTTATGTGGTATTTATGTTGAAACAGATGATAAAACTGGACTAGCAAAAAATGCTGTCCAAATTCGTATAGGTGGAAGATTACAGCAATCTGATCCATCATGAATACTAAGACTTGGCTGTTTATTCCACTTATTATAATAGGTGCTACATGGGGTTTAACCATACCAGCAATTAAAGTTGCTGTATCTGGTGGCTATCCAGTCTTAGGTGTTTTGTTTTGGCAAGTATTCTTAGCAGCCATTGTAGCTTTAATTCTTTTTTTACCAAAAAGACGAATTTTAAAGCTAACACAAAAGAGGTTAATTCTTTTTGGTTGGATCATGGCATTTGGTACAATCTTGCCAGGTATAATAACTTACTCAGCTGCATTCCACCTTCCAGCTGGTGTAATGGCCATCACGATAGCTATGGTCCCAATATTTATAATGCCAATAGCTATTTTGACTGGGCATGAGAGCTATCAAAAAAAACGTGTACTTGGAGTTTTGATGGGAGCAATATCTATTATACTTCTAATAGGTCCTCAAGCAAGTTTGCCAGATCCTACAAAGGCTGGGTTTGTTCTTTTAGCGATATTATCACCATTATGTTATGCGGTTGAAGATAATTTTATTGCATATTTTGGCTTGGATGGGATGACGCCAGTAGAAACGTTGTTGGGGTCTGCAGCATTAGGCTCATTAGTTTTAGGTGTAATTGTTTTTTCACAAGGCTCATTTATTCCACTATGGGAAAATGGAATTGAACTTGCTGATTTTGCTATCTTAATAATAGGGTTAACTACAGGCTTTGCTTATGCAGGTTTTATTTGGTTGATTGGGCAAGGTGGACCAGTTTTTGCAGGACTTGTGGCCTACCTTGTGACATTTTTTGGGGTCATTTGGTCAATGATTTTGCTAAAGGAAACTTATTCTGAATTCATTTGGGCAGCATTTGCAGTGATGTGTTTTGGGGTATTTTTAGTTCGCCCACGAAATGATGTGAAAAAAGTACAAACTAAATAAGTATTTTTTTTATATATTTTTATAAACTATATCGGCATGGTATTGAAAAATATTTGTCATATTTGTATGAAGCAATCTACAAACATTATTTTAAGGAATTAATATCATGGCAGGCCATTCTAAGTGGGCAAATATCCAGCATCGTAAAGGTCGCCAAGATAAACTTCGATCAAAGCTATTTTCTAAGCTATCAAAGGAAATAACTGTTGCTGCAAAAATGGGTGATCCAGACCCGGAAAAAAACCCAAGACTGCGCCTGGCAGTTAAGGAAGCCAAATCAAATTCTGTACCCAAAGATGTTATCGATAGAGCAATTGGTAAAGCTACTGGGGGAGATGAGGAAAATTATGATGAAATCCGATATGAAGGATATGGTCCTAATGGAGTAGCAGTAATTGTTGAAGCAATGACTGATAATAAAAATAGAACCGCTTCATCAGTTCGTTCATTATTTACTAAATCGGGAGGGAATTTAGCTGAAACAGGTGCTGTTTCATTTATGTTTGAGCGAAAAGGTTTAGTTGTTTATGGTCCAGATGCCGGTGATGATGATGCAATATTTGAACATGCAATTGAAGCAGGTGCAGAAGATGTTGAATCAACAAAGGATGGGCATGATATATATTGTGATTCAACAGATCTCAATGATGTCTCAAAGGCTCTAGAAGCCGCTCTAGGAGAAAGTGAGACTACAAAGTTAATATGGAAACCTACCACAATGACAGAATTAGATTTGAGTGGGGCTGAAAAGCTGATGAGATTAATTGAAAGCTTAGAAGATGATGATGATGTACAAAATGTTACTACCAACATGGATGTATCAGATGAGATTATGGCTCAATTATAAAATTTTATCTAAATATTTTAGAATAATTATCATTTCTTGAACAAAATATAATCCAAAAAAATGGAATTTAGTTTTGTCTTACCCAAATATCTAATTATTTTATGATGACCGCTGGCGTAAATTTTTAATAATGCTAAGTTACCTAAATAATGTATAAATCTGTCGAGTCTAAATTCGGCGACGCTTGAACAATGGAGGTTTGTCATGCGCATAGGGACACCTAAAGAAATTTTCCTCGGAGAAAACCGAGTAGCAATGACACCTGAGTCAGCTATACAGCTGCAAAAGCTTGGTTATGAATGTTATATTGAAAAAGGTGCAGGAGAAGCTGCGAGATTTTCTGACAAAGATTACAAAGATGCTGGAGTGAAAGTTTTATCTAGTGCTGCATCATTATTTAAAGAAGTGGACATTGTCGCAAAGGTTCGCCCACCTGAAGACATTGAAGTAAAGCGTTTAAAAGAAGGTCAAACTTTAATTTCCTTTTTTTATCCAGGCCAAAACTCATCTCTCCTAGAGGCTACTAATAAAAAAGGTGCCCATATTATTGCAATGGACATGGTGCCACGTATTAGTCGTGCACAGAAGATGGATGCTCTTTCTTCCATGGCAAATATCGCGGGTTATCGATCAGTTATGGAAGCTGGTAATAATTTTGGGCGCTTTTTTACTGGTCAAGTAACCGCAGCAGGAAAAGTGCCTCCAGCTAAAGTACTGATTGTGGGTGCTGGCGTTGCTGGCCTCGCAGCAATCGGTGCTGCAACTTCTCTTGGTGCTATGGTTTATGCTTTTGATGTGAGACCAGAAGTAGCAGAACAGATAGAAAGTATGGGTGCAGAGTTCGTGTATTTAGACTTTGAAGAAGCACAATCTGATGGTGCAGAAACTGGAGGTTATGCCTCTCCATCAAGCCCAGAGTTTAGAGAAAAGCAATTAGCTAAATTCCGTGAACTTGCACCTGAAATGGATATTGTAATTACCACTGCATTAATACCTGGACGGGATGCGCCAAAGTTATGGCTTGAGGACATGGTTAAATTACAGAAGCCAGGGTCTGTAGTAGTTGATTTGGCTGCTGAACGAGGTGGCAATTGTGACTTAACTGTGATGGATAAGAAGGTAGTATCTGAGAATGGTGTCACAATAGTTGGCTATACTGATTTCCCAAGCCAGATGGCAGCTCAATCATCAACATTATACTCAACAAACATACGTCATATGATGTCAGATTTAACTCCTAACAAGGATGGGAAATTAAAACATGATATGAAAGATGATGTAATACGTGGAGCTACTGCAGCTTATAAAAGAAAAATAACTTTTCCACCGCCCCCTCCTAAAATTGCTGCAATAGCAGCAAAAGCACCAAGTGCTCCAGAGCCATCGAGTGAAGAATTAATGGCACAAGAAGCTTTAAAGTTAAAGAAAGCTGGATCGCAACAAACCGCATTATTAGTATTTGGTGGATTACTTATGTTACTAATTGGAGCATATGCTCCAGCATCCTTTATGCAGCATTTTATTGTTTTTGTTTTGTCGTGCTTTATTGGCTTTCAAGTTATTTGGAATGTAAGTCACTCACTTCATACTCCTTTGATGGCGATAACTAATGCCATATCAGGCATTATTATTTTGGGCGCTTTACTCCAAATTGGTAGTGGTGGTTTTATAATAACAGTTCTGGCTAGTATTTCGGTGCTTATTGCCATGATTAACATCGTGGGTGGCTTCATGGTTACCAGACGTATGTTGCAAATGTTTCAGAAGTCTTAGGAGGAATAATTATGGGTATTGGTATTGTAACAGCTACATATATTGCCGCATCAGTTTTGTTCATTCTAGCGCTTGGTGGCCTTAGTAATCAAGAAAAAGCAAAAAGAGCTGTTTGGTATGGTATTGTGGGAATGGCATTTGCAGTTATCGCAACAGTATTTGGCCCTGGAATAGGAGGCTGGTCTATAGTCCTATTAATTCCGTTGTTAGGTGTTGGCGCATTCATTGGTATGGTTGTAGCTCAAAGAGTGGAAATGACTGAAATGCCTCAACTCGTAGCAGCATTACATTCATTTGTAGGATTAGCGGCAGTTTTTATTGGTTTGAATTCTGATATTTTAGGAACTCATGGGTTAGTAGGAGCTGAGATTGCTATACACGAAGTGGAAGTCTTCCTAGGCGTATTTATTGGCGCGATTACATTCACTGGTTCGATAATTGCATATGGGAAACTAGCCGGAAAAATTGATGGTAAAGCTCTAGTTCTTCCTTTCAGGCATGTTCTCAACATTGCTGCATTAATCCTCAGTTTAATTTTACTGATAATGTACATGAATCATGCTGGATCATGGACGTTATATTTAATGATGATAATTGCATTTGCATTAGGTGCGCATTTGGTAGCAGCAATTGGTGGTGCTGATATGCCGGTGGTTGTATCAATGCTTAATAGCTATTCAGGTTGGGCGGCAGCTGCAACTGGCTTCTTACTTGGAAATGATTTGCTTATTGTAACTGGGGCTTTAGTAGGTTCATCAGGTGCTATTCTTTCATACATAATGTGTAAGGCAATGAACCGATCATTTATATCTGTCATATTAGGTGGATTTGGTGGTGCAAAAGGCCCTGCAATGGAGATTGATGGTGAGATGGTTGCTACTGATGTAAATTCTGTGGCTGCACAATTAAATGAAGCAACAAACATAGTAATAATTCCTGGTTATGGAATGGCCGTTGCACAAGCACAGCAATCAGTCTCAGAGCTTACTAGGCGTTTGAGAGATAAAGGAAAAAATGTTCGTTTTGCAATTCATCCTGTGGCTGGTCGATTACCTGGACATATGAATGTTTTATTGGCTGAGGCAAAGGTGCCCTATGATATTGTTTTAGAAATGGATGAAATCAATGATGATTTTCCTGAAACTGATATTGCAATTGTGATTGGCTCAAATGACATTGTGAATCCTGCTGCTCAAGAGGATCCAAATAGCCCTATTGCAGGTATGCCTGTTCTAGAATGCTGGAAGGCAAAATCTGTTATCGTGTCTAAACGTGGCCAAGGAACAGGTTATTCTGGAATTGAAAACCCGCTTTTCTTCAAGGAAAATACTAGAATGTTATATGGTGATGCGAAGGTTAGTTTAGATCAGATATTACAATCTTTGACTTAATAGAGAATTATTTTTTTATAGATAACAATCTTAAACTAACTTCATATACTTTATATAATATTTCACCTAACAATTAAAATTAATCTTAATTGTTAGGTTTAATTTTTTTTTAAAGTTATCGAGATAATTATAATTATTCCTTCAAATATTTGATTGAATAAACATCTGGATATTGACCATAAATCAATTTTTAGAGTAAAAAAATTTAGTAATTCATAAATACTATAAATTAAGTATTATTTCTTCTTTATGCATTGCATCGACAAAGAAATATTAGATGGGGTTAAAATGCATAAACACAGAGGATTTCCATCGAGGTTACCCGGATCTGATTTTCAATTTACAATCAGAAGGCCCAATAAAAAAGGGCCAACACCAATAATTCGTAGGGAAAGATATGCGGATAGGCGCAATGTAGATCGAAAAGCTGATGAAGTATTTATGTTATCCTTAATTGAGAGCTTTGGTGAGGAAACTTTTGTTCGAGGCAATTTAGATGCTGGAAGATTAAGCTGGTTATTTGGACGCGAAGTCTTGCCTGTTGATGATCCATTCAATCCATGTGACTATGAAGCTAGGATGAGGATTGATCTTGGTAAAACTATGGTTAGTTTCTCAAAAATTTTTACTGAAGAATATGAATAATTACCTAATTGCATAATTTGGTATTTTATTAAAAGTATAGGATGAATAAGTTTAAATGTCATATCAGACCATATACAAAGCTGCAAAATCAAACCCAGAAAAGTTTTGGATGGAAGCTGCAAACCAAGTTGATTGGATAACGCCACCCACTAAAGCACTTTTTGAAGATAATGCACCGTTTTATGAATGGTTTAGTGATGCTGAAGTCAATACATGTTATAACGCAGTTGATCGACATGTTTTGGCAGGCAATGGTGAGCAAACAGCCATTATCTATGACAGCCCGATAACTGGAAATAAAAGTAAAACATCTTTTTTAAAACTCCAAAACCAAACTTCAAAATTAGGTGGCTTACTAAAAAGCCAAGGAGTTGAAAAAGGTGATAGGGTCATAATCTACATGCCCATGATACCTGAAGCGATTGTTGCAATGCTTGCATGTGCAAGAATTGGTGCCGTTCATTCAGTAGTATTTGGTGGTTTTGCTGCAAATGAATTAGCGACTAGAATTGATGATTGTACACCAAAAGTCATATTGGCGGGATCCTGTGGCGTTGAGCCATCTGGAATTATTGCATATAAACCGTTGATTGATGCAGCGATTAATATAGCAAAGCACAAACCAGAAAAATGTATCATTTATCAACGTGAAATTTTACAGGCAGAACTGATAGAAGGACGAGATTTAGATTGGGTTGAGGCTCAGCAGGGCATAAATCCAGCTGAATGTGAGAAGATGAGTGGGTCAGATCCTGCGTATATTCTTTATACGTCAGGAACTACTGGGCAACCCAAAGGCGTTTTAAGGCCAATTGCAGGTCATATCGTAGCACTAACTTGGACCATGAAAAATGTTTATGATGTTGACCCTGGTGAGGTTTTTTGGGCGGCATCAGATGTTGGCTGGATAGTTGGACATTCTTATATTTGTTATGCCCCATTATTTAACGGCAATACTACTGTTGTGTTTGAGGGTAAACCAATTGGCACTCCAGACCCTGGTACTTTTTGGCGAATTATTGAAGAATATAATATAAAAGTATTATTTACGGCGCCAACAGCATTTCGTGCAATTAAACGAGTTGATCCTCAGGGAGAATACATAAAAAAATATAATTTGAGTTCTCTTGAGAGTTTATTTCTTGCTGGTGAGCGTGCTGATCCAGATACTATTGAGTGGGCAAAGCATCATTTAAAGATACCGGTAATAGACCATTGGTGGCAAACGGAGACAGGCTATGCAATTGCCTCAAACCCCTGGGGTATTGAAAAATTACCTATTAAGCTGGGATCTCCTACTGTTGCAATGCCAGGCTATGATATCCAGATACTTGATGAATTTGGCAAAGAGCTTCCAAATGGAAATCTAGGTTCAATTGCCATAAAATTGCCACTCCCACCTGGAACTTTAAGCACTATCTGGAACGCTGATCACCGATATAACAAATCATACCTAGACACATTTCCTGGTTACTATGAAACAGGCGACGCAGGTTATAAGGATGAAGATAATTATCTCTACATTATGGCTCGTACAGATGATGTAATGAATGTTGCTGGCCATAGATTGTCTTCTGGCCAAATGGAAGAGGTTTTAGCAAGTCATCCAGATGTTGCTGAATGTGCGGTAATAGGTGCCGCTGACGCGCTGAAAGGTCAATTGCCTATTGGTCTACTGTGTACAAACGTAGGCACTAAAAAATCAGATGAAGAAATTATAAATGAATGTATTCAATTAGTTAGAGAAAAGATTGGACCAGTCGCAGCCTTTAAAAAAGGTATAATAGTAGAACGACTTCCCAAAACACGTTCAGGTAAAATTTTAAGAGGTATAATCGTTAAAATTGCAGATGGTGATGCTTATAAAGCACCTGCTACAATTGATGATCCAAAAATACTTGATGAAATTACTTTGGCTTTAAATAATATCGGATATCCAACAGTTTAGTCGGTGATTTAATTCAATAAAATTTTGATACATTGTGTATCCTTAAAATAATCCCTAGTTTATTTATAACTACAAATTAATTTTTACCTTATTTGCTTTATTGCCTGAGGCGTTTCATGGATGATAACCCTGATATTGAAAATGAACTACCTGAGCGTGCCTATGAAATGGACGTTACTTTAGTTGATAACGTTCTATCATTTATTGAAACTCAAGATAAAATCGGGCTAGTAACATTATTTGATCAATATCATGCTGCTGATATTGCAGATCTGTTTGAACAAATCGATCCAACTAGCCGTTCTGCCCTTATCCAACTTTGGGGAAAAGAAATAGATGGTGAGGTCTTCGCCGAAATGGATGAAGGTCTCTCCGGTGAATTGATTGAAGAAATGTCTGATGAATTAGTCTCTCAAGTTTTGAAGGATTTAGAGACAGATGATGTTGTTGATTTAGTTGAAGATCTAGAAAAATCTGAACAAAACCGTGTTATTGAAGTATTAGATACTACTGATCAAATTGCTGTTTTAAATTCATTAAAATACCCAGAGGGGACAGCAGGGCGATTAATGGCTAGAGAGTTGGTTATGGCGCCAACCCACTGGAGCGTTGGGCAAGCAATAGACAATTTAAGAAAAAGTAAAACTTTACCCCAGCAGTTTTATGATATTATTGTCATCGATCCAATGTCAAAACCAATTGGAAAGATTGCTTTGTCAACTTTGTTACGTGCTCAAAGGTCCACTCAGTTAGTAGAATTGATTGATGAAGAATTTAGGACAATTCCAGTTTTGCAATCTCAAGAGGATGTAGCTTACGCATTTAATCAATATAATATGGTGTCTGCCCCTGTTGTAGATGAAGAAAATAGGCTGGTAGGTGTCATAACAATGGACGACGCTATGGAAGTCTTAGGGGATGAAGCAGATGAAGATATTAAGCTGCTAGCTGGTGTAGGTGATGAAAGCTTAACTGATACTATACTTGTTACAGTCCGGCAAAGGTTCCCTTGGCTTGGACTAAATTTGATCACATCAATTTTTGCGTCAATTGTAATTGCTCAATTCTCATCAACTATCGAAGCTATTGTGGCACTTGCTGTTTTAATGCCAATTGTGGCTTCTATGGGAGGAAACGCTGGAACACAAACTTTAACAGTTGCTGTGCGAGCTCTGGCAACTAAAGATTTAACATCCGCAAATGCTTTGCGTGTTATTAGACGAGAAGCGTTGGTTGGACTTCTTAATGGTTTGATTTTTGCTATTATTATCGGATTTATTGGGTATTATTGGTATGGATTTCCAATGTTGGGGATTGTACTGGCAGTGGCCATGATTTTAAATTTGTTAATGGCTGGATTGGCAGGAATATTAGTGCCCTTAGTCCTTGATAAATTCAATTTAGATCCCGCTCTGGGCTCCAGCGCCTTGGTAACGACATTTACTGACGTAATTGGTTTCTTTGCGTTCCTTGGATTGGCAGCTGCAATTTTATTGTAGATATTTAATTAAGTATTTTGATGGTTTCTGATTGGTTGCCTTTTTTAACTTTTATACTTTTTGGGTTTATTTCTAATATTTTCCAGCCATCTATTTCTTGGTCAATTTTTGCAGACTGGTAAATTCCATTATTTTTCCTAAATAATGCACATTTCTGTTCAATTGAACCAAATGTACTGATTAAGGTGTATAAATCAGTGTCAAATCTATTAATAAAATTAAATTTTTGATTGTCATTTTCCAAAACTAAATCAATTTTATCAATATTTTGTTTGCTGGATTCATTAAATGATATATTACTATTCATTAATTCAGAAATTTTAGCTTGCTTTACTAACGCATCGAAATTTTTTGGCTTCGTTGGAGGGATGATGTAATTTTCAACTGAATTATTAATCAAAGTTATTTTTTTTGCTGATAAATTCACTGGTCGTAATTTTGGTTCATAATTTTCTATATTTTCAGAGAATGCATTTTTCAAAATTATATTTTCTTGAATAATTGCAGAAAATACTTTGCTTGGGGTACATAAAATAAAAATTAATAAAGAAATATTTGCAAATAATTTAAAAATAAATTTTCTGTTTAAATATGAAAATTGTATTTTCATTTTATTAGCTCATTGGTAAATTTAATTAAGGTTATTTGATTAAAAATTTATTCACAAGTAGTGACTTAATTAAGTAACCTCATTGAGCAATGAAATGTAAAATAATATTCAAGATGATAAATTTTACTTTGGTTTCGTGGCATATAACGCAACTGCAGCAGCGTTTGAAACATTAAGTGAACCAAAAGCCGCGGCGTATTTTATTTTTACCAGTTCATCGCATGTTTCTTTAGTCAATTCTCTTAAACCTGGTCCTTCAGCTCCAAGCACTATAGCTAAAGGCTTGTTGATATTGAGTTCCACGATATCATCAATGCTATTTTCAGCTGTACCATCTAGACCTACTACATAGTAACCCATTTCTTTTAATGATTTAATTGAGGTGGCAAGATTTCTAACTCGCAAATATGGTTGACGTTCGAGAGCCCCTGATGCTGTTTTTGCTAATGCACCAGTTTCAGGTGCTGAATTCCTTGCTGTGGCGATTACAGCTCTAGCACCAAATACTTCTGCTGATCGCAATATTGCGCCTACGTTATGTGGATCAGTTACTCTATCTAGAATAACTAATCTTGCATTTTTATCATTTCGGGGTGCGCAAACTGTTGACATATTTCCCCAATCTAATGGCTTAACCTCAAGTGCGGCGCCTTGGTGAACTGATTGAGGGTCAATAGGTGGATTGAATTTTCTTGGATCAATGACCTCGGCATTAATTCCAGATTTTAGTATTGAGTCAGATAATTTATCGCTCGCATTTTTAGTCACCATAAGGCGAATGCGTTCCCGCATGGGATTCTCTAAGGCATCACGCACTGCGTGTAGCCCAAATAACCAAACAGTTTCGGCATTCCCTGCACTTCTTTGGCGTTCTTTTTCAACGATCCAAAGTGGTTTTTTCTTTGATCTTGGTGCCATTTGAGATGTCCTTATCAATTTATTACTCTTTGCACTGCTTAAGCTTGCACTGCAAGTTCACTTTGTTGTTTTTTGATGTTGACGAACGTGTTCACTCCGCCTATTCAGTCCTTCGTTGGATATGCTTACATATCTAAGGGCGACAGGCCGCAAGGTGTGGCAGGGGACTGTAACTCCCTCGCGGAGACGCACGCCTGGTTCGATTCCAGGGTCGCCCACCACTTACACCCAGAAGGTTTAATTTTGATAGTACTTTGAATTTGCTTTGGTATGGTACCAAAGAGATTGCTTATTTAGCTAAGATTAAAAAAGGTGCCATTCTTTGGCTTATAAAGTTGCTTGTGATTTTTTAGACACTCCCAACTTGGAGAATAAATTTTTAAAGTTAAGCTTATGATACATTTTCTATTTTTAAGATTGATAATGAGTGGCAAGCCAAAGTTGAAAGTCACGAATTGTTCCTTCAAAATTGTCCTCTGCTAAAGGTCCTGAACTTGCGTGATTGGAGCTTAGTGCAACCTGCATTCGTTCAAGTTTTTCACGATCTTCTCGGTTCACTTTTTCCCAGAGAGCAATCCTATTAGCAATTGTTTTTTTATCAAGGTCGTTATCATATGTTGAAAGAGTCCATTTAACTTTGATTTGCCCTGCGTTGAGTGGGAAAATGCTTAATGAGACTAGAAGGCTAGCCGCTTGACTAGCAACCTGAGTGGGAAAAATCGAAAATAAAGTTGAACGAAGTCTTTCATCTTCTGTTAGATTAGGGGCGCCAAGCCCGCGTAGTGGAATGGTTTTTGGATAATTTGCTGCATAAGAAGTAAAGCCAGGCCCAGTCAAAAGTTTGCGAGCGAGGCCAGTAGGCGTGTAAGCATGAAGTGTTTCAGGATGCACAACTGATAGATGGTATCCTTCCATAAAATTCTCAACGAGGCATTTCCAATTGGTATTCCATACTTCCTCTGCAACATGTGCAAGTTTAAATTTTTCAGTTTCATAATTTTTCAATAAACCATTAAGAACAGGGTATTCAAAAGATGTGATCCCTGAATTAAGATTGACATAAATAAAGCCATTCCAAATTTGACTATTATGCTTATGGAGCCGACAGTTTTTTGGATCAAAGCCACCATTTTTCATTCTGGGTGCACGTAAAAGTATTCCATCTAAATCGTATGTCCAAGCATGATAAGAACAAACGAAACGTTTTGTACTGCCTGTACCTTCCGCTAAAAGCATACCACGATGGCGGCAAACATTCGCTAGCACTATTATTTTGCCATCACTTTGACGTACAACAAGCAAAGGTTCATTTAAAAGTTGTGCCGTAAAAAAATCTCCTGAATGAGGGATTTCATCTACACGGCCAAGACAATGCCAACCGTGTCGCAAGATTGCTTCTACTTCATCATGGAAAAAATCTTCACTTGTATATAATGATCCTGGTAAGCCCATTGGACTATCAGCAGGTTGGGATGCAATATCACCAAGAATGTTGGAAAGTGGTGGCATCGCTAATCCTCCTTAATAAAATCTGGTTCAAATGAAGAATCCATCCGGCTCATTAAATATTGTGCAAAATCATAATTTGGGCGTTCAAGATGAGATAAATGACCCGGTGCGGCACCATCTGATGAAAGACCACGATAAACCTTTTCTGTGCATCCTTTATCTTCAATATTTACTCTGTCTAGTAACGATTTTAAGCCATCCAAATTTTTTTTAGCTTCTTTATCGTCAATATAATCGTTAGACATTCCACCGCCAAATCGTATGTGAACCTTGGAAGGTCCCTTTGGGTGGAGGCTAAGGTACCAAAAATATCCAGGTGTAAGTGTAATTAATAAACTAGGATATATTGCCAGAAGATATGTTGTTCGGCGCTCTTCGCCTATAAGGCGGTTATTGTCCGGGTGTGCCATTGCAATACTTAAAGACTCGTCTTTTAAGATTGTATGATAATTAAATGCCTTACGTCCAGGTGGACAAACCATCTCATCAAGCTTTGACAAACCGCCAATAGTGCCTGCATGACAAACCGGCAAATGATAACTTTCCATAAAATTCTCTGCTAAGATTTTCCAGTTGGTATCCCATATATGTTCTTCAAAAAAAGTCTCAGTATAGTTAGTCATATCGTAACCCTTGATTAACTCTTGGACTTCAGTGAGTTCTTCTGAAACTGGCTTTGCATCTGGATTTAGATTAATAAACACCCAACCTAGCCATTCTTCGCAAGCAATAGCTGGTAATTTGTATTGATTTCTACAAAATGCTTTATTTGCATTCATCGCGGGTGCTCCACGTAAGCTTCCATCCAAATTATATGTCCACGCATGGTATGGACAAACGATAACTTTAGTTGATCCACTTCCATTGAGTAATGTTGACATACGATGTCGACAGACATTCGACATAGCACGAAGTGTATTGTTTTGATCGCGAAGGACAATCACAGGCTGTTCTGCAAGCTCACAAGTGACATAATCACCTGGGTTTGCAAGAACGTTTGCTCTGCCAACACAAAACCAATCTTTCTTAAAGATCTGCTCAAGCTCTGCTTGATTAAATTCACTTGAAGTATAGACTTGAGGTGGCATAGCTCGGGCTTCTTCAAATGAGGCAGATACATTTGTACGTAATGCATCAATTGAAACTTGTGCTGGATGTTCAATATTCATTTTATTTATTCCTTTGTCACAAAGTTACTGGACATTAATCACAATAATTACGCTGAATTTCTATTTGGCTTATATGATTGATAGGTGTGTTGGATTGCAATTTGGTCGCAAATAAACTTTGCGTCATGCCAAACACCCCAGATAAAGGACGAACCTCGGCGTGATTGCCAAGGTAATCCGAGAAAATATATTCCTGGTTCTTGGGATACTCCACGCTGATGTACTGGTTTGCCATGTTCATCAAAAGTATTTACGTCAAGCCAATCATAATCAACCGTATAGCCAGTTGCCCACAAAACAGTTGTGACACCCGCATTTGACAAATTAAGCTTTCGTATTGGATTGGTCAAACAATCAGGATCAGGCCAGCGTTTTCGTTCTTCGAGATCTATGGGTAAATCAAGATTGTGATCTTTGACATAGGCGTCTGCCTCATCAAGTAATCCCAAATGATTTATGTCCCCTTTTCTTATATTCTCTGCTAAGTCATCAGCAAAATAAAAGGTATTATTTTCATATTTTTCTGCCATTCCAACAAGATGGATTCCACCAAATGCAAAACGTCTGAAATCAACAGTTTTACCGCCGTCCGCACCACTCACAGCAATTGTAACATGCTCTGAACCTAAGGCAGGAGTTTGCATATCCCATTTGCCAAGAACACCTAGCCACCATACAAAGTCACGTCCACGGTATCTGCGAGGCGGGCGATCATGTGCGCCAACTGAAAGGTACACTTTACGCCCTGAATTCATTAGTTCCTCAGCAATTTGTGACCCTGAAGATCCTGCACCAATTACCAACACTGCGCCCTCAGGTAGCTGTTCAGGGTTTCGATATTCATTTGAGTGCATTTGGTGAATAGGTGCACAGTTTGGTAATAATGGCGGAATGACTGGGTCCTGAAAAGCTCCTGTTGCAGCTATGACATGACGTGCTTCAAATTTACCAGCGCTTGTTGTAACATTAAACCCGGCCCCACCTGGTATTCGTGTCACCTGCTCAACATTGACGCCACAGCGTACTGGTGCTTTGATTTGCTTGACATAGTCATTAAAGTAACTTGCAACATCTTCTTTTGAAATAAAAGCATCATGGTTGGGATCGTCAAAATTCCGACTTGGAAAGCGATCATGCCATGCAGGTCCGTTTGAAACTAATGAATCCCACCGTGCTGAAATCCATTTTTCAGCAATACGGTCACGTTCCAGGACAACATGCTGAATACCATGGTTGGACAGGTGTTCGCTTGCTGCGATTCCAGCTTGACCAGCTCCGACCACAAGCGTGTCTACCTTTTCGATTACCATGATTTCATCCTTTTTATCCTTTATCATTTGAATAAGAATAGGTGACGAATTTTAAATGCGAAAACAGTAATTCATTCAGCACTGCTTAGGCTCAACCTAAAGTATCCATTTAAATTCAATATTACTTTAGACTTAGGTAAATCCTAATCAGAAGTGAGGAAGTCAGTTCTTTTTGAATATCCAATTTCTAATATGGATATTCTTAAGGCTTTTCAAAGTGGCAAAAAAATCTGCGCTGTTTTCATCAACGCACAAAGGAATTAACATGGTCCATACCCGCATTCGTAAATTCAATACATCAGACACTTATCCTGAACAACAGCTCAACAACGATCTTTGCCAAGCCGTAGTCACATCTGGAGGCAAAACCGTTTGGTTGCGAGGTCAATGTCCACAGAATCTTGACGATGCAGTGAATCTGACCAGCCATGACCCTGTTGCTCAGACACACAAAGTTATGCAAAATATTAGTCAATTGATTGGAGAGGCTGGTGGTGAGATGAAGCATTTGGTCAAGATTGTAGTTTACATCACTGATGTGCGGCACCGCGAGGCTGTTTACCGAACTATGGGAGAATATATAAAAGGAGTACATCCTGTTTCTACAGGCCTTGTAGTGCAAGCATTAGCGCGTCCCGAGTGGCTTGTCGAAATTGATGCCACTGCGGTGATACCAGAATGACCTTTTCACTTGTTTCACGCTGCCCAGATACTGGAATGTTTGGCGTAGCGATTTCATCTTCTTCTCCAGCAGTGGCAGCACGGTGTTCCTACACACGCGCTGGAGTTGGCGCCGTTGCTTCGCAGAATATCACTGACCCTACATTGGGTCCACTTGCGCTCGATTTAATGGCACAAGGTTTGAACGCCGAAAAAGTCATCGCGCTCGTTCGTGAACAAGGAAAATTTATCGAGTATCGACAGGTGCTTGTGGTTGATTATGAAGGCCGAACTGCAATTCATTCAGGCCCAAATTCGTTAGGTATTTGGACGCAGGCTCAGGCTAAAAACGTGGCCTCGGGTGGCAATCTTTTGGCAAATGACACTGTGCCACAAGCAATCGTTGATGGCTATACATCCGCTAAAGGGCATATTGGTGATCGTTTGATAGTAGCTATGCGTGCAGGACTTGCTGCAGGAGGTGAGGCGGGTCCGCTGCACTCAGCCGGCATGCAGATTGTAGATAAGGATAGTTGGCCTATCGCTGATTTGCGCTGTGATTGGACAGAGGATTGTCCCATTGAAAATATTGCAATGGCTTGGAAAATCTATAAACCGCAGATGCAGGCTTATATCCAACGCGCACATGATCCTCGCCAGGCGCCTTCTTATGGTGTCCCAGGTGACGAAGATTGAAAGGAGATACTATGCTCGACAATACACATCAGGACTGGAAAGCTCGTGCAGATGGCTTAATCTTACGTAACCAGGCATTCATTGACGGCAGGTTTGTTGATGCGATTTCTGGTAAGACATTTGATAGCATAAACCCTGCGAATGGTGCAGTGCTTACTTCAATTGCCGAATGTGACACTGAAGATGTAGACTTAGCTGTGGCTGCAGGACGACGTGCATTTAATGCGGGTTATTGGTCGCGGATGGCACCAGGTGATCGTAAAACTATAATGCTAAAATTGGCTGATCTTATCCGCGATAATCTTGAAGAAATGGCGCTTCTAGATAGTCTCGATATGGGAAAACTTATAACAGACGCAGTCACTGTTGACGCACCGGGATCCGCACATTTTTTCCAATGGTATGCAGAATCTATTGATAAAATTTATGATGAAGTCGCTCCCAATGGTCCTGGGGATCTTGCCCTTGTAAGGCGCGTACCACTTGGTGTTGTTGGCGCTGTAACGCCATGGAATTTCCCGCTTGATATGGCCACATGGAAAGCTGCTGCGGCCCTTGCAGCAGGAAATTCTGTGGTACTGAAGCCTGCTGAACAATCACCACTTTCCGCAATTCGACTCGCTGAGCTCGCTGCAGAGGCGGGCATACCAGATGGGGTATTTAATGTTGTGCCAGGGTATGGTCAGACGGCTGGACGTGCACTTGGATTGAATATGGATGTGGACTGTTTAGCGTTTACTGGATCAACGGCTATTGGTAAAATGTTCATGCAATACTCAGGCAAATCCAATCTGAAACAAGTCTGGCCTGAAACTGGTGGCAAGAGCCCTAACATCGTCTTTGCAGATAGCGAGAATTTAGAGCAAGCAGCTGATATGGCAGCTTTTGGTATCTTCTTTAACCAAGGAGAAGTTTGTTCTGCCAACTCACGCCTTTATGTTGAAAGATCCATCAAAGAAGAGTTCGTTGCTCTTCTAAAGGTGCGGGCTGAAATGATGCAACCTGGTGATCCACTTGATCCCAAATCAAAAATGGGTGCTATAGTTGATGAAAAACAGACAACTGGCATAATGCGATTTGTAGATGCTGGTAAGCAAACAGCAAATCTTGTGACAGGTGGAGAAAGAACTTTTGTAAATGGCAAGGGGTGCTTTGTTCAACCAACGATTTTTGATGATGTTTCGCAGGAAAATCCGCTTGCACGTGATGAGATATTTGGCCCCGTTTTGTCGGTAATTTCTTTTGATACTGAAGAAGATGCAGTACGTATGGCAAACGATTCTATTTATGGCCTTGCCGCTTCTGTTTGGACCGATAATTTAAGTCGAGCATGTCGTGTTGCGGATAATTTGCATGTGGGTACCGTTTCGGTCAACACAGTGGATGCACTTTCAGCCCAGACACCCTTTGGTGGAATGAAGCAATCGGGTTTTGGGCGTGACCTGTCACTCCATTCACTTGACAAATACACTGCGTTCAAGACTACTTGGATCAAGTATCAATCCTGATCTAAAGGACAACAGCCATGTTAAGGTTCACATTGCGCCAATTGGAATACTTTATTGCTGTTGGCGAAATGGGCAGCATTGCTTTAGCTGCGGAGAAGGTAAATGTTTCTTCTCCATCAATTTCAGCGGCGATAACCCAGCTTGAACAGGAATATGGCCTGCCCCTTTTTGTGCGTCAACATGCTCAAGGATTATCACTCACGCTTGCAGGGCGCGAGATGTACAAGCAGGCTAAAATTGCTTTAGGTGAAGCTGAAAGACTTGTAGACCTTGCAGGTGATATCTCTGGTAAAGTGCAGGGTCCATTATCAATTGGTGGGCTACTTACTTTTGCTCAGGTCGTTCTGCCTGCATTAAGAGCAAGTTTTGAAAAACTGTTCCCAGATGTCAGAGTAACACAGCTTGAACTTGATCAGGCACAAATTTTCAGCAAATTACGACGTAGCGAAATTGATGTCGCAATTACATATGATCTTGATGTACCGAATGATTTGAGTTTCGAACCGATCGCTACACTTCCGCCATATGCAATGTTCTATGATAATCATCCCCTTGCAAATCGTGCGAGTGTAACAGTCAAGGATCTTTTGCCTCACCGGATGGTCTTGCTTGATTTGCCATTCAGTTCAGAGTATTTTCTCTCATTTTTTGGCTCTACAGGAGAAAAGCCAAATATTGCAGAGCGCACTCGTGATGTGGCCGTCATGCGCAGTCTTGTTGCAAATGGTTTTGGATTTTCAATAGCTAATATACGACCTTTAAACGACTTATCTCCTGATGGAAAACCGTTGCATTTTGTCCCCTTGGATGGAAACGCAAGACCAATGAAAATGGGACTTCTATCGTCACGTGATGCAGGTAACGTCAATACAATCAGGACATTTATTGGACATTGCAAGGCAGAATACCAAAGTGGACTTATCCCTGGGTTGAACCTCGATTGACCGTTAAAACCTATATTTGCCTTAGCTGTTTCCTAATCAGAGGTTTTGCATCATTGTCTGTTAGTTACACGATGCTCGCGTTATCTTTGTTCAAACTCAAGGACCAGGAGCTGCACTGATGCGCGATTTAATACGTGACCCACGCTATGATGTATTATTTGAGCCTATGGACATTGGTCCTGTCACATCTAAAAATAGGTTCTATCAGGTACCCCATTGTAACGGGGGCGGGTACAGAGATCCGTCGGCAGCTGCTGAGATGCGTGGAGTCAAGGCGCAAGGGGGCTGGGGAGTAATTTTCACTGAACAATGTGAGATACACCATACTTCTGAGATTACACCTTTCATAGAACTTCGTCTTTGGGAAGATAAAGATATCCCGATGCTGCGCAAGATGTCAGGAAAAATGAAAGAGCACGGAGCCTTGGCTGGAATTCAACTGGCTTATTCGGGGATCAATGGTCCAAACCTTTATTCAAAAGAAGTTCCACTGGCTGTTTCAGCTGCACCTATTCGCACGTTTACAAACGACCCCTTGCAGGCACGTTCGCTTGATAAGACTGATATTCGTGATTTACGGCGATGGTTTATAAATGCCGCTAAGCGTTCTAAAGAGGCTGGGTTTGATCTGATCTGTCTTTATGGAGCCCACGGTTTTGGAATTTTTCAACACTTCCTTAGCCGAGCAACAAATCATCGCACTGACGAATATGGAGGTAGCCTTGAGAACCGAGCACGTTTTGTTAATGAAGTGATTTCTGATATGAAGGAAGCCGTTGGTGACAAGATGGGCATCACCTTGCGGGTATCACTAGATGAAACCATTGGCGAACTAGGATTTTCCAATTCAGAAGTGCGTGACTTCATTGAGATGAACCGCGATTTACCCGACCTTTGGGACTTGGCTCAGGGTACATGGGAAGATTGTTCAGGCCCATCGCGCTTCAAAGAAGAGGGAGCTCAAGAACAGTTAGTGCGTGGTATCCATGAGTTAACTGACAAACCTATTGTTGGCGTGGGACGTTTCACTTCGCCTGATGTGATGACTAAAATGATCCGCTCTGGCACACTTGATTTTATAGGTTGTGCGAGACCTTCCATTGCTGATCCATTCTTGCCCAAGAAAATTGAAGAAGGGCGGGTTGAGGACATTCGTGAATGCATTGGTTGTAATATATGCATTACGGGCGATATGACTATGTCTATAAGTCGATGCACACAAAATCCTACTTTCATGGAGGAGTGGCGTAAAGGCTGGCACCCCGAGCAGATGAATGTGAAAGGTAAAAGTGAAAACGTTCTTGTTGTTGGTTCTGGTCCGGCTGGTCTCGAAGCAGCACGTGCATTAGCTGAACGTGGATACGATGTAGCAATAGCCGAAGCAGACACTATTATTGGTGGGCGTGTAACGGTTGAGCGTAAATTACCTGGCCTGTCTGCATGGGGTCGAGTTGTAGATTACCGAGAATACCAGATTAGCCAAAAGCCAAATGTTGAGACTTACTTTGATAGCAAGCTGGACTCTGATAATATCCTTGAATTTGGCTTTCAGAATGTTTGTATTGCCACCGGTGCAAAATGGCGATTGGATGGTGTGAGCAGGCAGCATGTTGTCCCAATGCCAATGGATAGTGCAATGCCAATTTATACACCTGATGATATTATGTCCGGCAGAAAGTTATCTGGAAAAGTGGTGATTTATGATGACGATCACTACTATATGGGTGGTGTTCTGGTCGAACTACTTATTTCTGAAGGTTGTGAAGTTACGATAATAACGCCTTCGGCTTATTTGTCTGATTGGACTGTGAATACGCTAGAGCAACATGCGATTCACAAAAAATTGGCTGAAATGGGTGCGAAAATTGTTCTCAACCGTGGTGTTACACAGATTGCTTTGGGCCATGTCGTATCTAATTGTGTTTATACAGGCATGATACAGAACTATGAGTGTGACGCTGTTGTGGTAGTTGCCTCAAAGCAGGAAAACAATGGTGTTTACAACAAACTCAAAGCGCGCAAGATCGAATGGTCTGATGCAGGTATAAAATCAGTCAAATTGATTGGTGATGCAAATGCACCTGGTCCAATTGCTTGGGCAACTTACGCAGGACATCGTTATGCACGTGAGCTGGATGGTGAAGATATTGCTGACGACTTGCCATTCCGTAGAGAGATTACACAACTGGCAGTGGATTGAGCCTATGGCACTGACACTTGAGATTTTAGAGCGATTGGTCGGGTTTGACACAGTAAGTGCAAAACCAAATGCAGAAATTATAACATTTATTCAGAACTTTCTGGAAATGCGTGGTGCCCGATGTACACCCTTGCCATCCAAGCAAAATGGAAAGCTTGGGTTATATGCAGAGATTGGGCCGCAATCGTCTGGTGGTATCTTGCTTTCTGGTCATACCGATGTTGTTGCCGTAAAAGGGCAACACTGGACACAAAATCCTTTTTCTCTAAATCATAAATCGGACCGTCTCTATGGTCGCGGCACTACGGACATGAAAGGCTATGTCGCTTGCATGTTGCGGTCAGCTGATTTGGCAAGCCGGAGGCAAATGAAAGAACCGCTCAAATTAGTTTTTTCCTATGATGAAGAAATTGGTTGTGTAGGCATTCAGGAAATGATGGGTGGTTTGTCTCAAATTATAGGAACCCCGAGGGCTTGCTTTGTTGGAGAGCCGACAGAGATGCAGGTGGCTATTGGACACAAAGGAAAAGTAGAACTTGAAGCTGTATGTTTTGGTCAGGCTGGGCATTCGGCGCTTGCGCCAAAATTTGTTAGTGCTTTGCATATAGCGGCTGACTTTATCGCAGGCTTAAAGGATATGCAGCAATGGTATATAGATAATGGCGAGCAGGATATTGCCTATGATATTTCTTATAACACTCTGCATGTTGGAAAGATGTCGGGTGGTGGTGCCCTGAACATGATTCCAGAAAGTGCAATGATGACCTTTGAATACCGCCACCTCGCTGCAGAATCTCCAGCCTTAATCATGGACCGGTTAAGGGCAATGTCGAAAGAAATTCTTATACCCTACCGTGCTGTTTTTGCGGATTCCAACATAGAGATTAATCAAATAAATGCCTACCCTGGCCTTGATGTTTCTGCCTCTTCTAATGCATCCATGTTGGCACAGAAACTCCTTGAAGTGGAAAAAACAACAAAAGTTGCTTTCGGAACTGAAGCTGGTTTTTTTGACAAGCTTGGTATTTCTACAGTTGTTTGTGGTCCTGGGTCCATGGCAAGGCAGGGGCATAAAGCAGACGAATACATTAATCACAGTCAGCTTATTTCATGTGATCGGATGTTGGCTGGAGTAATTGAAGAGCTAGTTGTATAATGTTCAATAATAATGGACTGGGTTAAGAAATGTCTGTTTTTCTGCGAGTTTATTGATTTGTGACATAGGACAAAATCTTTTGGCAATTTCATTGAGCATTAGATTAGTTGTTCGTCGATTTAATGTAATAAATCTATATTATCAAAAGCCTTTGGTATAAAAAAACAAGGTTTTTGTGGATGATATTGGACTTTAGATAAGTCAATGAAGGCACACTTAAACAATAAGAAGGAGAGACTAAAAAGGTTTGCATGCCAGCAAGATTTAATCTTAGCTTTTGCCTAATATAGACTGAGGAAAACAATTCTTAACCCAATTGAATCGTAACCTTATGCTAAAAAAAAGAGTTAAAAATAGATACATTTAACAATGCAGTATTAGCTTTAAAGGAACAAAGTGCCTGATGAACAATAACGTCGCAGTTGATATTCAAAATGTCACCAAAATGTATG
>Ga0209223_10001673_pt1 | contig 23663 bp, 20 predicted proteins | sample COG_06_FD_184750 | JGI IMG/M metagenome (GOLD analysis project Ga0209223, IMG submission 184750) | Pelagic Microbial community sample from North Sea - COGITO 998_met_06 (SPAdes) (version 2) | ecosystem: Environmental > Aquatic > Marine > Neritic zone/Coastal water | place: Helgoland, sampling...
AATTAATCAAAATGTAGTAATAAACAATTCTGCAACTTTAGAATACGTTAATTCTCTAATTGGTAGTGCTGTTGATGATCCTAACGTGATTGTTAACGGTTCAGTAACTATAAACACTACAACATTTTCTCCTGCTATTACTGCTGCTCAACTTGCTGAAGTAAATGCAATTGCTGCTAAATTAGCAACTGTTTTAGGATCAGGCTCAACAACTGCTGGTGTTATAGTAACTTCAGCCACTCCAATAACCTTCACTAGTCTTTCATTCATTGATGATGATTATACAATTTCTGGAGCTGATATGGATGATGCTGCCTTAAGAACAGTATCAGGAAACTTATCTGCTTCGCATGGTGGAGCTGCTGTTGCATTCGATTATTCTCAACTTTCTTCTATCGGAGGAAACCTTATAATAGCTGCAGCTGATGCTGCAACTGCAACATCGATTGATATTTCTAATGTTGCTATTACTGGAACAGTTGCAACTATAGCAACTCAACCTGGAAACTTAACTTTCCCTGCTGCTTCAAGTGTGGATTTAGGAACAGCTGGTTTTCATAAATTAACTGCTAACAAAGCTTCATCTATTGTATCAGGAATGACTACTACTGCTTCCCTAACAATAGTAGCAACGAATGGTGGAACTATCAATGTTGACTCACTTACTGAAGTTACTGGAACTGGAGTTGTTGTACTTACAGGTACTTCAACATCTGTATTCCATTTGGATGGATTAACTGATGCTGATGGAACTATAACATCTTCAGCTGCAGGTGAAGTACACCTTCCTTCATTAACTGCTCATGGTGCAATTGACATCTCTGCAACTTCTGCTGTAGCACTTTCTTCTATAGTATCTACTACTGCTACTATAGATCTTACTGCTACTCCTGCTGTTATTTTAACAGCTCTTGCAGAAATTGACCATACATTTACTTGGGATGTTGGACTTATAAATCTACCTAATACACAAGTTACTGCCGGTACTATAGTATCAAGTGCTGCTACTAATGTTACAGTAGCTAGTATTGATGATATGGCAGCTGATATTGCACCTGCTACACTTACACATTTAACATTAACAGCACAAGATGCAGCTTTAGTTGCAGCCGGAATCGTTTCTGACTTAGACGTTACTGTTAAAACTGGAGCAACTGTTGATGTAACCCTTAACGATGCAAATTTAGTACATGTTTCTCTTGATGGAGCAAGTGAATCAACTCTTGGAGCCCTTACAGTTAATGCAATAAGTCTTGCCCTTAACAATACAGCTACAACTACTGTTGCTGCTGCTTCCACTGTTGCTTCAGTAACTTTATCTGGAACAATTCTTGGTTTTGAATCTTTAGGTACCTCTTTAGCTGAATTTAATAATACAGCTAATTTTAAAGATATCCCGGGAACTACAATAGGTGAAACTCCTATCACAATTAAGATTGATAACGCAGCTGCAGGTCTTACTTCAGTTGATTTATCATCTATGGAGAAAGTTGCTATTGTTTCTTTTACAGGTAATTCAGGATTAGCTACATTGATAGCTCCTGCTTCAACAAATCTTTTAACTCCAAATGGTTTACCAGTAATAACAATTAAAACAAACGCTTTAGTTGCCACTTATACAGGCGCAACTGCAGCATTTGCTGGAGATGGAATAAACCCTGCAACTCCTTATGCAGCAGCTTGTATTTATTCTCCTAGTTTAGCTACATGGAAAGATTACATCATTGCTGTTTCTGCAACGAACACAGTAACTTATGAGATTGATGCCGTTATGGGTGGAACAGCTGACGGTTACGGTGAAGCTGCTCTTGCTGATACTGCTGTTCAAACTCATCATGTTTCACCAGCTAATGGTGATGCAATAACTAAAGCTGACTATGCTTTAGAACTTATCCAAGCTACTGCTTGTAATTAAGAACTAACAAACATATATATATTAAAACCCTCGCAAAGCGAGGGTTTTTTTTTATATTTGATTTTAAATATTTTCATGAAGATTTATACACATTTACCTAATTACATCCTACTTGTTCTTTATATAATTACCGGGTCTTTAAGTAATTTTAATGCTATCGATATTCTAGCTCCACAATGGATATTCTTAGGTTCAGTAAATATTTTAGCCTGTCTTTATTTTCTTTTTTATAACAATTCTACTGTTCAAATTGGACTCACTAAACTTTCTAAGTCAATTTTTATCTATGTCTATCTTTTCTATTTTTTATGGTCTGGCTTTTCATATTTCTATGCTATTAATCCGACTGAAACACTGATAAATATTCCTAGACTCGGCAATACTTTCTTTGCTGTTTTCTTTTGTTTTTTATTACTTAATAACTTAGAAAACAAAGTTGTTATTATTACCAGAATATTTATTGGTTTCTTATGTTTTGAGCTAATTTCTTTTTATGATGATTTTTTTACTCAGTTAGCCGGTAAATCTTTTGAACCAATGCTTCTCAAGGGCGTTGCTGGAAATAAAAATATTACTGCAGCCTCAATTGCGTTTAAAGTTCCTTTTGTTCTATATTCTATAATCACAGTTAGAAAACCACTATTAAAAATTATTTTAAGTCTTCTACTTTTAGCTTCAATTTTTTCTATTTCGATACTTTATGCACGAGCTGCTATTCTAAGTAGTTTTCTTGTTTTTCTAATTTTCTTATCCTATTCACTTTATAATTTGGTTATTAATCGTTCTGATCTTGTAAAGAGTTTGCCAAATTTTTCATTAACCATAGTACCATATATTGCTGCTGTTCTTTTAAATTTCACTTTCACAAGCATACAAAATAAAGGCGATATAACTAGTCAACTTGGCGACATAGAGTTCACTGAACAGTCGTCTAACGGTCGTTTTCAATATTGGACTGATGCTTATGAGCAAGTTACAGACAACCCTATATTAGGTGCTGGTTTGGGAAATTGGAAGATTGCTTCTATTTCTTACGGTAAAGACCATATAAAAGGATATACAGTTCCTTATCACGCACACAACGATTTTATCCATGTATTTACAGAAGTCGGTATTTTTGGAGGAATAGCCTATTTGAGTTTATTTATAATCCTGACGTTCTTTCTCTTTCGTTTATTATACGTACAACGCAAAGAAGACGGAAATACAGACTTTTCTCTATTCTTACTTGTTTTACCTTTTATAATTTATGGAATTGATGCAGGATTAAACTTCCCAATCGCAAGACCGCTTATGCAGTCTTCATTGGCACTTTACATGGGGCTCTTACTATCGATTTATCTTAATCGATTTACATCAAAAGACATAAGTCCAGTTAAGCCGATATATTCTCGAGCAGTTCTAGGATTTACTCTTTGTCTATTAATCCCAGGAATTATTATACACATACTATCTTACCAATCTTTAACTCAACAAGGACGGTTGTTGTATGAATTTAATAACGGAGATTATAAATTAACACTAGATGAATTAGACCAAATTGAAGATAATTTTCCAAATTTAACAGAAACAGCGATGCCAATAAAAGCAATGAAAGCTCGTTATTTTTATTTAAATAATCAAAAAGAAAAAGCACACGAGTATGCCTTGTTGGGAGCTAAAGACAACCCACAAATTTATTTTGGAGAAAGTCTAAAAGCACAGTTTTATTTAACTGAAAAAAAACAAGATAGCGCATATTACTACTCTAAGATATCCTTTGACAACTTACCGAATAACATGCCCCATTATAATATTTACATGAACACGTTGGTGGAAAGAAAAGACATTCAAGAAATCAACAAAACATTTGAATATGTTCGTTCTTTAGCGGGGGATACTGAGATGATCTGGAACATTTATTTATCTTCAATAGCTCGTGTTACCTCCTTGGGAGATCCTTTTGCAATGAGCAAAGCAGCCGAAGGATTTACTCTTTTTCCTCAGAGTAATCCTATTTTCAACCTATATCGCATAATGACTTACGGTCAACAACGCGTAATTCAAGCAAAACAGCAATACGATCAAGGAGTTAAACTTTACAATGAAAAAAAATTCGAAGAAGCCTTTGATTTGTTCAATCATGCTTTTGATCTTGATCCGTTAGAATATACCTATGCTTTAAACACAGGCTTTGCTCTTTATGAAAATGGAAAGGATCAAGAGGCTATACCGTATTTTAAAATAGCTGGGAATTCTCAAAATAGTTCTGTAAAAGAAAAAGCGATGCGCTACACTGCACTTTCTTTATATAAAAATGGATCTAAAGAAGAAGCATGTGCAACTTTCAGAAAGCTTTTAAACTCATACCCAAAGCGCATGTATAATCAAGAATTTAATAAATATTGCAGTAATTAAGTTGCATATTAATATAATTTCAAGTACATTTGGTACTTAGATTAATACATTTATAGTGCTTAATAAGCTGATTACATCCAAAACTCGTCTTCGCCTATTGATTAAATTCTTTATTAATCAGGCGAATAGCGGGTATTTGAATGGATTAGCATCCGAGTTTAACGAATCTACAAACTCCATCCGCAAAGAGCTGAATCATCTTTCAGAGGCGGGATACTTAGAGAAATACAAAGATCATAACAAAGTTGGCTATAAGGCCAATATAAAGCACCCCTTGTTCGATATACTCCAAAAGGTAGTATATAAGCATCTTGGGCTAGAGGAGATCGTAGAACGTGTCTTAGAGCGCATGGGGCCGGTTCAAAAGATATTGTTAGTAGGTGACTATGCCCAAGGCTTAGATTCTGGAACAATAGATGTTGTTTTGATCGGAAACAAACTCAACACAGAATATATAGAAGCCCTAGAAGAAAAGGTGGAAGGGCTAATTGAGCGAAAAGTAAATTTTTCTTTAGCGTTTAAACCCAATCCAAATCAAATAAACATTGTACTCTATGAACGTCACTAGCATTTGTTGTATTGGAGCAGGATATGTTGGCGGTCCCACAATGGCGGTTATTGCGCTAAAATGTCCAAACATTAAGGTTACTGTTGTAGATATAAACAAGCAACGGATTGCTGCATGGAACGATGCTGATTTAGACAAGTTACCAATCCATGAATCGGGTCTAAAGGAAGTAGTTGCAGAAGCACGCGGGAGAAACTTATTTTTCTCCACAGATGCGGAGAAAGCCATAGAAGAATCTCAAATGATTTTTATGGCCGTTAATACCCCTACCAAAACATACGGAGAAGGAAAAGGCCTTGCAGCCGATCTTACCTTTGTAGAAAAATGTGCAAGGCAAATTTCCGAAGTTGCTACTTCCGATAAAATTGTAATCGAAAAATCGACTTTACCCGTTCGTACAGCCGAAAAAATAAAAGAAGTTCTCAGCTCAAATACAAAAGGAGTTCATTTTGAAGTTCTTTCCAACCCTGAGTTTTTGGCTGAAGGAACTGCGATTCAAGACCTGTTTAAGTCCGACAGAGTTCTTGTTGGGGGTGATGATACAAAAACTGGAAAAGCTGCGGTAGCTGCTTTAGTTTCAATTTATTCAAATTGGATCCCAAAAGAAAAAATACTTACAACAAACGTATGGTCTTCCGAGCTTTCAAAACTTGCGTCAAATGCGATGCTAGCTCAGCGCATATCATCTATTAATAGTTTGTCTGCATTATGTGAAAAAACAGGTGCTGATATTGAAGAGGTTTCTTGTGCAATAGGAATGGATTCAAGAATAGGCCCAAAATTCCTAAAAGTATCGGTTGGCTTTGGAGGAAGTTGCTTTCAAAAAGACATCTTAAATTTAGTTTATCTCTGCAAATATTATGGTTTAGATGAAGTTGCGGAGTATTGGCACCAGGTGGTTAAGATAAACGACTATCAAAAAAACCGTTTTGCAAAAAAAATAATTAATGGACTAAACGGAGCCATCAATCAAAAAAAAATAACCCTGTTGGGGTGGGCGTTTAAAAAAGACACCAATGATTCAAGAGAATCTGCAGCAATATATGTAGCCGATGTTTTACTCGAAGAAGGGGTGGAGCTCCATGTTTTTGACCCTATGGTAAAAAAAGATCGAATTTATCAGGACCTAACCAATCTATGGGAAGTCAGAAATGAAACCAAACAAGAAATAGAATCCAAACTAAGACGTTGTATTGTTCATCAGGATCATAATTTAGCTTTAAAGGACTCTTTTGCAGCAGCAATTTTAACCGAATGGGATGAATTTAAATCCTATGATTGGGATGCTATTGCTGATAAAATGTCACAATTTTCCAAGATTTATGACGGAAGAACAATTTTATCAAAAAAAAACATACAATCCATTTATTCTATCGGAAAATGAAAATAAGTAAAAAGTTAAATATATTAATTTCAAGAAAAGAAAAACGAAAAGGTCTTCTTTTAACTTTATTGTTACTTATTGGAATGATTTTTGAAGTTTTAGGGATAGGTCTTTTATTACCAATATTGACAGCAATCCTTAATCCAGAAATTTTATTAGAAAATGAAATAACTAAATCTATTTTTGATTTTTTGCAAATAAATGATAAAGATCAAATTGTGAAAGTTGCACTAGGATCATTATTATTAGTATACATTCTAAAAAGTGCTTACCTTATTTTTTTAAGTTTTTATCAAAATAAATTTACTTCAGTTTTATCTTCTAATCTATCCAACAAGCTTTTTAAAAATTACCTTTATAAAGACTATGCATTTCATATTAAGAGAAATTCATCTGAATTGATTAAAAACCTGCAAGTAGAAATATCTAATTTCTCTAATTTTTTAATTTCAATTATTAGCTTAATAACTGAGTCTACTTTAGCTTTTTCAGTTATTATAACTTTATTTTTTATTGAGCCATTAGCCACCTTAATTGTTTTATTACTTTTCGGATTGTCTTCTTTTATGTTTTATCAATTCACTAAAAATATAACAACCGAATGGGGAAAAGTAAGAGAACAAATTGACTCTAAATCTTCTAAAATAGTAATTGAAGGATTGTCAGGAATCAAAGAAGTGATTTTATTAGGCAAACAATCTTTTTTTGAAAATCAACTTGAAAATATGAATTCTAGTAAAGCATCAATGAATTCAAAAGCCCTAACATTAAGACAAATACCTCGTTATTTTTTAGAATTACTTTCAGTTTTTTCCTTAATTATTTTCGTTTTCATATTATTAATCCAAAGTAAAAATGTTGATAATGTAATTGTAACACTTGGTATTTTTGTTGCTGCTACTTTTAGAATACTTCCTTCAATAAATAGAATTTTAAGTTCATTACAAAACATAAAGTATTATCAATCCTCTATTGATGTTTTATATAAAGAATTTGAATTTATCAATAAGAAAAAGGATTTTTTTAAGCGAGATATAATTAGATTGGCCCCAAACAAATCAATAGATATAAATCAATTATGTTTTATTTACCCCCAAACTAAAAAAATCATTTTAGATAATGTAACATTAAAACTCCAAACAGGAACTACAACTGGAATTATTGGAGTTTCCGGTTCTGGAAAGAGCACCTTAATTAACATCATTGTTGGCTTACTAAAGCCATCCAGTGGTGAAATCCTTATAGATGATAATTCTAATATTGAAAATAATCTTGATTTGTGGCAAAATGCAATCGGTTATGTTTCACAGGACGTTTTTTTATCTGACCAAAGTATTTTAATGAATATAGCTTTTGGTATAAAACAAGAATCCATAGACTATAAGTTAATTGATAAAGTTTTAGAACAAGCACAATTGTCTGAGCTTATATTAACTTTGCCCGAAGGATATCAAACAAAAGTTGGTGAAAGAGGTGTTCAATTATCAGGAGGTCAGAGACAAAGAATTGGAATTGCCCGAGCTCTATATAGAAGGCCTTCTATTCTCGTTTTAGACGAAGCAACTAGTTCCCTTGATGTTAAAACAGAAGAAGAAATTATGATGTCGGTTGATAATTTAAAAGGTCAAATGACAATAATAATAGTTACCCATAGACTAATAACCTTAAAGAATTGCGATGAAATTTTTTCAATCAAAGAGGGAAAGTTAAATAAAGAAATAAATCAATATGTTAAACAATAAATCAATATTAATAACAGGTGGAACGGGCTCTCTTGGGAAAGCTTTAGTGCGGAGAATAATTACAGATTATCCTAAGATTAAAAGGCTAGTTGTTTTTTCAAGAGACGAGCAAAAGCAGTTTCTAATGGAAAAGGATTATCCGTTAATTAAATACCCTTTTTTAAGATACTTCATCGGTGATATAAGAGATCAAAATAGAATAAAAAATGCATTAAATGGAATTGATTATGTTATCCATGCTGCGGCCATGAAACATGTTCATATTGCAGAATACAACCCAATGGAGTGCGTAAAGACTAATGTTTTAGGGGCAGAAAACTTAATTAATGCCTGTTTAGAAACAAACGTAAAAAAAGTAGTTGCTTTGTCTACAGATAAAGCAGCAGCACCTATTAACCTTTATGGTGCAACTAAACTCACATCTGATAAGCTTTTTGTTGCAGCTAATAATATTCGTGGAAGAAGTGACGTCGATTTTTCTGTAGTACGGTATGGTAATGTTATGGGATCTAATGGCTCAGTAATACCTTTTTTCTTAAAGAAAAGAACCGAAGGTGTTCTGCCGATTACGGACCCTAGAATGACTCGATTTAACATATCACTTAACGAGGGGGTTGATATGGTTTTACATGCCCTAGAACATGCTTGGGGAGGCGAAATATTCGTCCCAAAAATTCCCTCATATAAAATTGCTGATGTAGCTGAAGCAATTGGTCCAGAATGTAAACAAGATATCATTGGTGCTCGACCTGGCGAAAAAATACATGAAGTAATGATCACTGAGTCTGATTCTTTTTCGACTTATGACTTAGGGAAATATTATGTGATATTACCTCAGGTGCCTATGTTTAACGTGAATGATTTTATCTCTCATTTTTCAGCTCAAAAAGTAAAAGAAAACTTTTCTTATGATTCAGGCAAAAATGAAGATATGCTATCAATTGCTGTCATTAGAAAATTAATTAAAGCAAATGTTGATCCTAATTTTGATGTTAGCTAATGAAAATAATACCCTACAGCAAACAATATATTTCTGAGCTTGATATCCAAGCTGTGATATCCGTCTTACAAGATGATTTCTTGACTCAAGGGCCAAAGGTTAAAGAGTTTGAAGACAAATTTGCATCCTATATAGGATCTCAATATGCAGTTGCAGTGTCTAATGGAACTGCAGCTCTTCACCTTTCAGCTTTAGCATTAGGCGTTCAAGAAGGGAGTAAGGTCATCACCTCACCAATAACATTTACTTCTTCTGCAAACTGTATTCGTTTTTGTGGAGGGAAGATCGAATTTTGCGATATAAACCCCCAAACAAACTGTCTCGATATTAATGCTGTTAGAGCAAAACTTGAATCTGCTCCAAAAGGAACTTACCAGGGAATTATACCTGTAGATTTTGCAGGTTATGCAGTAGATATGGAAGCTTTTCGAAAGTTAGCAAACGAATATGATATGTGGATTCTTGAAGATTCCTGTCATGCTCCAGGAGGATTTTTTAATGCACAAGATGGAAGTCAGCAGAATTGCGGAAATGGTATGTTTGCAGATGCAGCTATATTCTCATTTCATCCCGTAAAGCACATTGCCTGTGGAGAAGGAGGAATGATAACCACCAATGATCTTAATATCTACAACAAACTTCTCTTGTTAAGGTCTCATGGGATTACAAAAGACCCCAATGCTTTAATCAAAAATGACGGTGCTTGGTATTACGAAATGCAAAACTTGGGTTATAATTATAGAATGCCAGATTTACTTTGTGCTCTTGGTATATCGCAGTTAGATCGGGCAGAAAAAAATTTAAAGAAAAGAAAAGAAATAGCAAAGAGGTATACCCAAGCTTTTAATAATTTACCAATTACAATTCCTAAAAGTAGTTTACATCTGGGCCATGCATTTCATTTATTCGTTATTCAGGTAAATGAGCGTAAAATACTTTATAATTACCTTAAAGAAAATGGGATTAGTGCTCAGATTCATTATATCCCAGTCCATAAACAGCCTTATTATGTTGATCTTTACGGTGAACAAGTTTTTAAATATGCAGAAGCATATTATGAAAGCTGTTTAAGTATTCCAATGTTTCCTTCGCTTTCAACCGAAGATCAAGAATACGTAATTGAAATCATAAATCAATTTTATAAGCAAAATCATGTCTAACATCATTCTTGGAACGGTACAGTTTGGTTTAGATTATGGGATAAATAATGCTTTAGGTAAAACCCCAATATCAGAAGTACACCGGATCTTAAATTACGTCTATTCCAAAGGAATTAAAACTCTAGACACTGCTTCTGATTATGGAGATTCGGAAGAAATTATTGGAGATTATTTAGTTTCTAATCCTGATAAAAAGTTTGAGATCATAACTAAAGTGAATTCTTCAAAGATTTCTCTGGAAAAACAACTTCATGAAAGCCTCCAAAAATTGAAAGTTGATAAAGTAGCAGTATTGATGCTGCATTCCTATGATTTATATGAAAAATTCAAATCTAAACTCCCATTATTTTGTCAAAAAAATAAAGGAAAATTCTTCAATGAACTAGGAGTCTCTGTTTATACAAATGAAGAAGTCGGTGTGATTAGTTCCGATCCCGTCATTGACAGAATACAAACCCCTTTTAACCTATTAGACAATGAGCTGAAGAGAGGAGAGAGATATGCAGACATTAAATCTAAAGGAAAAATAATAGATACACGTTCTGTTTTTTTGCAGGGACTTTTTTTTAAAGACACTAATGAATTGCCAACTTATTTGGAACCTCTTAGAGAACCCCTTGAAAAGTTAAAAAAAATAGCAGAGTCAAATTCATTAAGGATGGACGAGCTAGCAATTGGTTACGCATCTTCTATGGACTTTATTGATAATATTTTAATTGGCGTGGATTCATTGGATCAATTAAAAGATAATCTTAATGTTCTATCGAATTTGATATCAATGGAAACCATAGAAGCGATAAACATGATTTCTATTCAAAATGACAACCTTTTAAATCCTTCGTTGTGGAAAATGTAATCATAATAACACAAGCAAGAATTGGGAGTACACGCTTACCTTCCAAAGTTCTAAAAGAAATTGAGGGTAAATCGTTACTTCAAATACATTTGGAACGTCTTAAAAAGTCAACGTATGGTAACAATATAGTTGTTGCAACAACATTCGAAGATGGAGTCGAAAAAATAATAAAGATTGCTAAATCAGTTGAAGTAGATTTTTACCAAGGAGATACAAATGATGTATTGGATCGGTTTTATAATGCAGCTAAAGGAAAGAATCCAGATTATATTGTTCGTGTAACTTCAGACTGTCCTTTGCTTGATCCTGTTTTGATGGATGAAATAATTCAGCTAGCAGTTGTAAATGACCTAGACTACACTACCAATACGTTAATAGAGGCCTTTCCAGATGGGCAAGATGTAGAGGTAATAAAGTGGTCAGCTTTTGAGAAATCATGGAAGGAAACTTCATTGAAATCAGATAGAGAACATGTGACGCCCTATATAAGAGTAAATTCTTCTTTTTTTGGAAAGAATTTGTTTAAATCAAAGAATTTTGATTCATCAGAAAACTATAATAAAGTAAGAATGACTGTAGATGAATCAAAAGATTTTGACGCTATAAAAATTTTGACAACAACTTTGGGTATTGATAAAAATTGGAAAGATTATACAGATTTTATATTAAATAACCCAGATTTATTTTTTAATCAACAAATTATAAGAAACGAAGGTTCTATAATCTCAAATCAATAAATAAATTAAAATGGGGAAAGGACAAGACTTATATAAACGAGCTAAAAAAATTATTCCAGGGGGTACGATGCTTCTTTCAAAACGTCCTGAAATGCATTTACCAGAAAATTGGCCCGCCTATTACTCTAAAACAAAAGGTTGTGAAGTATGGGACCTTGATGGTAAAAAATATATTGATGTAAGTATTATGGGCATAGGCACTAATACATTAGGATATGGTCATGAAGAAGTTGACAACGCTGTTCTAAATACGGTTAAACTCGGTAATATGAGCACGTTAAACTGTCCAGAGGAAGTGCTTTTAGCAGAAAAGTTAATAGAAATTAATCCATGGGCAGATATGGTTCGATTTGCCCGAACTGGCGGTGAGGCGAATGCCGTAGCCATTCGAATCGCTAGAGCTGCATCTGGAAAAGATAATGTAGCCATATGCGGCTATCACGGTTGGCATGATTGGTACTTGTCGGTCAACCATAATGAACAGGATGATCTATCGTCTCACTTATTACCAGGTTTAAGCCCTAAGGGTGTCCCTAAAAATCTTAAAAATTCTACTTTTCCATTCGAGTACAACGACTATCACGGATTAGAAACATTGGTTAAGGAAAAAAATATTGGGGTAATTAAAATGGAGGTTCAACGTAATTTTGGACCGAAGGATGATTTTTTACAGAAAGTCAGAAAATTAGCTACTGACAATCAAATTGTTTTAGTTTTTGATGAATGCACTTCTGGTTTTCGCGAAACTTATGGCGGAATACACAAAAAGTATGGTGTAGAACCCGATGTTGCAATGTACGGAAAAACCCTTGGAAACGGGTATGCAATTACTGCGGTAGTTGGTAAAAGATCCGTCATGGAAGCTGCCCAAAATACCTTTATCAGTAGTACATTTTGGACGGAACGAATTGGACCAACTGCTGCTTTAAAAACACTTGAAGTAATGGAAAACATTAAATCTTGGGATGTGATCACCTCAATAGGGGAAAGTGTTCAGAAACGATGGGCTTATTTGGCATCACTACATAAAGTCAATATTAATATCACCGGAATTCCTTCACTATCAAGTTTTACTTTTTCAAGTTCAAATCATCAGGCTTACAAAACATTTCTCACTCAAGAAATGTTAAAAAAAGGTTTTTTAGCTGGCACATTATTTTATGCGTCTGTAGCACATGAAGAGAAATATCTTGAGAATTATTTTACTGAATTAGATTCAATATTTGAAAAAATAAAAAAATTTGAAGCAGATGAACTCCAAGTATTGGATTTTATAGAGGGGCCAATTGTTCATAGTGGATTTAAAAGATTAAATTAAGAGGTAAGCTTAATATGAAAACAACTTATACTTGTCTTGATAAGCAAATTTACAAAGACAAAGAATTCTATTTGGTACCTATTCGTAACGAAGACCGTTATAAAATCATGCAGTGGCGCAATGAGCAAATGTTTCACTTACGTCAGGATAAAGCACTAACGACTTTGGATCAAGATGCATATTTTGAAAACACAATTTCAAAACTGTTTGGTCAAAAACAACCAAAGCAAATTTTATTTTCACTCTTGAAAGAAGAAAAATGTATTGGATATGGTGGTCTAGTTCATATTGATTGGAAACAAAGAACAGCTGAGGTTTCTTTTCTTATGGATACTGAATTAGAAAAAGTAAAATTTAAAAAATTATGGCTACTCTATCTTGATATGATTGAAAAAGTTGCTTTTGATGAATTAGATTTGGTTAAAATTTATGTTTATGCTTTTGATCTTAGGCCTCATTTGTATCCAATTTTAACATTAAGTGGGTTTATTTTTGAAGAGAGAATTAAAAATAAAATTCAATATAAAAATAATTGTATCGATGTTGTGATACATTCTAAATATATTTCAGATGAAACATATTAAATTATTAGTTGACGACAAGAGTTCTTGGATGACTCCTTATGCTATTGAAATAACTAAAAAATTAGTAAAAAATGGATTTGAAGCAAAATTTATTTCCTCACATGAAGAAATAGGAACAGGCTGGTGTTTATTTTTATTGTCTTGCACTAAAAAAATAAATAATTTAAATAATTTTAAACATAATATTGTAATACACGCAAGTGCATTGCCAAAAGGCAAAGGTTGGTCTCCTTTGACATGGCAAATCCTCGAAGGGAAAAATAATATTCCATTAACACTTTTTGAAGCAAATGAAAAAATTGATGACGGGGATATTTACTTAACAGACGTTTTAGAGTTAAATGGAGGGGAATTAATTAAAGAGATTAGAAGAAAATTATCTATTAAACTAGAGAGTCTAATTTTCGATTTTTTAAACAACAAAAACCTTAAGTCATATAAACAAGAAGGTGAAACAACTATGTATCTCAGGAGAAATCATAATGATAGTTGTTTGGATTTTCAAAAATCAATCTCAGAACAATTTAATTTATTAAGAGTATGCGATAACGATAAATATCCTGCATTTTTCTTTCATAATAATAAAAAATATATTTTAAAAATCTATGAAGAATAAAACGTTTGATTTTGAAAAGGTGTTTATTATTGCTGAACTATCCGCAAACCATAATGGTAACCTAGATATAGCAATCAAAACAGTAAGAGCTGCAAAAAGAGCCGGTGCAGATGCTATTAAGTTACAGACATATACTGCTGATACGCTGACTATCGACAGTAAAAAAAATGATTTTATCATCAATAATGGTTCTATATGGGATGGAAAAAATTTTTATGATTTATATCAAGAAGCACATACGCCATGGGAGTGGCATTCACAGTTATTTGAAGTTGCTAAAGAAGAAGGATTGGTATGTTTTTCATCTCCCTTTGATAAAACAGCTGTCGATTTTTTAGAAGAATTAGACGCTCCTTGTTATAAAATCGCATCTTTTGAAATCACTGACATTGCTTTAATTGAATATATAGCATCGAAAGGTAAACCTATTATTCTTTCAACTGGAATTGCTTCGCTCGAGGATATTGAGCTTGCACTCAAAACAATTAGAAGTGTAGGAGACAATGAAATTATTTTGTTGAAATGTACTTCGAGTTATCCAGCGCCACTGGAGGAGGCTAATTTGGCCATGATTCAGGACTTTAAAACTCGCTTCGGTGTTATTTCAGGCTTGTCTGATCATACTCTAGGGTCTACAGCAGCAGTTGTAGCTGCATGCCTTGGAGCTAAGGTTATTGAAAAACATTTTATCTTAGACCGTTCTATAGGAGGGCTGGATGCATCTTTTTCTTTGGATGAAAATGAATTTACTCAAATGGTTCAAGACATTAGAGCTGCTGAAAAATCAATTGGTAACGTAACGTACGAACTTACCGAAAAGCAAAAAGCAGGAAAAGCTTTTTCTCGTTCGTTATACGTTGTTCAGGATTTAAAAAAAGGAGAGAAGTTCACTGAAATAAATATTCGATCCATACGGCCAGGTTTTGGACTACATCCTAAATATTTAAAAGACTTAATAGGTAAACAAGCAAAAGTAGATTTTAGAAAGGGGGATAGGCTAACCAAAAACGATTTGAAATGATTAATTCAAATTATAGATAGTTATTTTAAAAATTATGAGACTTAAAGAAGAACTAATAAGTGAATTGAAAAAACGTGAATTTTCTCCAAAAATATTTGGAGAAGTTCCGATTGATATCTGGAATCAAAGAATTCAAAAGGCTGAAGATTATTCTATGTATTTTGATTCCGATATGATTCTTTATTATGAACAATACTACAATTCAAAAGCTGTAGCCTTTTGGATTGAACATTTGGATTCTATTTGCTTATTTAAATTTTATATTACAGATGAACAAATATTTTTGTATCCTTTGTGTTTTGAAGACTCTTTTAATTACAGTAAAGGAGTAATGATAGCAAAGTATGTGAGTTCTTTTTTCGAAAAAAAATCATTGAAATTAGAGTTTATGAATCTGCCTTTTTCAAATAATTTAATAAATTATTTTAAGTTAAAGATTCATTTTATAGGAGCTTTTAAGACTTGTATTGAAATGTATATCAACGTTAAAGACCCATTAGAAGAACTTTGGAGTGTCTTGAGGAAGAGTTACAAATCTCTAATAAATTTTGGAAAAAAAACTTTAAAAGTAGAATCTGAATTTAGTGATGATCTTTGGAATGACTGCAAAACCCTTCATATGCGAGTTGCAGGACGTAAAACAAGAAACGATAAAACATGGGACATACAAAAAACCATGATTGAGAAAAATAAAGCAAAGATTTTTTATATTTATGAAGAAGGAAAAATTTTAGGGTTCGCTTTTTTTACAATATCAAATAACACTGGAGCTTATTCCGTTGCAGCTTATGATCGAAGTAAATTTGATAAGATATCGATTTCGCATGTCATTATTTGGCATGCAATAGAATATTTTAAATCCATTGGTTTTGATAATATTTATCTTGGAGAATATGCACCAGAAAAACATATTAACAACCAGAAATTAGGTAATATCAATCATTTCAAACTTGGTTTTTGTAATACTTTAATCAGTAATAATTATTTATCGAATGAGTAATTCAGAAAACATAGTCTGTTTTTTTTCGTTTGGATATTCCCATATTTTCTACGAAAAATTAATTCATAATCAAGGTTTTAATGATTTAATGGATTCACCTAATTTTATATTTGTTGCTCCCAATAGAACACATGAATCTTTTTTTAAAAAAAACAATTTTGAAGTATTTTATTTAAGTGATTCAATTTTGAAATCGAAAAATAAATTTATTAAATCAAATAATCATTCTATTGCAACTCAGAAAAAGTCAATTATTGATCTACCAGCAAGGAAGCAAGAAAGTATTTATTTTAAAATGAACGAGTTAATTTATTCAACTCTATTTTCTAAAAAAGTTACTCACTTAATCTTTTCCCAACCCATTGAAGGACTTGCTGGAATATTGCTGTCTGAAAACGCCCAAAAATTAAATATAGAATGCTTTGTTCCTCACTCATGTCGATTTTTAGAAAACACCTTTTTCAGCAAAAATCAATATGAGGAATTGGTGTTTAATAAAAAGAATATTTCTAATCATAGTAGGATAAAAGCAAAGCAAATTATTCATGATATACGTGTAAGTACAAAAACTCAAAAATACCCATATAAAAGTGTAATAAAGACCTCTTTATTTATTAGGATCTTCAAATATTTGAAAAGAGTAATCTTATTTGAGAAAATTGATATCCCACGCTTAAAGGTCTCTATTGAAAATAACCTCTCAATAGTTTATAAACTCAAATATTTTATTTCAAAAATAAGATCTAAAAAATATTTTGACATCAAATCATTGAGTCAAGTGGATGATAAGATCATATTTTTTCCTCTTCAATACTCTCCAGAATCATCAATAAATATACCAAGTCCTTTTTTTGTTGATCAAACACGATTAATCGATTTAATCAGATTCAACATGCCTGATGATTATCTTTTATTTCTAAAAGAAAACCCCGGTATGCTTGGAAGAAGAGATGTTAATTTCTACAAAAATATTTCTAAAAAAAGTGGAGTCAGGTTGGTGAGCCCTAATATAAAGACTTTTGATGTTATGTCAAAAGCAGATTTAGTAGTATCTGTATCTGGTACTGCTTGTCTTGAGGCTTTTATAATTCGAAAGCCTTCGATTGTATTTGGGAAAACATTTTTCGACCCTTTCATTAATTTATTTGAAATAGATTACAATAATTTAAAGCCAACTATTGATAAATATTTACATCGCAAAATAAATGATACAGAAATTGAAGAAAACATTGCTTTAGTTTTAGAGAATTCATCGGAATTTAAATGTGGTGCGGTAGATATGGACGCTAATTTGATTAGTGATGAAAACATAAATGCCTTCATAGGGGCATTGGAAAATCAAATAATAAAGTATCACAATCAGTTATGAAAATTACACTTTACATATACCTAAAATAATCATCAAATGGAATTTAAATATTACTCAAGTTTACAAGAAAAGCAAACACTTTTTTATAATTTCAGAAAAGTGTTTAATAACGCATTTGATCAATTGTATTCTAGAGAAACTTTTAATTGGAAGTATTTAAATCATTTTACTCAAGAAAGTTTCATTCAAGAAATGATAATTGAAGGCAAAGTTATTGGTTATAGAGGATTATGGAATGTAAATGAATATGGAAACGGATATCAATGTATAGATACTTGTATTGATCCTGATTTTCAGGGAAAAGGAATTTTTAAAAAAAGCAACCTTGACCTTATAAAAACATTAGGGAGGTTGTATAATTATCCAAACCCTGAAAGTTATCCAGGATACCTAAAATCAGGTTGGGTAAACTATGCTCCCATGAATATTTTTCTAAATAAAGTCTCTAATTTTAAGTATTTAAATTGGTCAGAAGATTTCATTAAGTGGAGGTTTAGTCAACACCCTTATATTAATTACTACAAAGTCAAATTAGCTCATGGCTTTGCTATAATCAGATATAAGAAAAACTTGCCAGTCCACATCGAATCGATTAAGCATGATATAAATTTAGAACAAGTTATTTTCCTATCTTCGCATTTAAATATGATTTAAAGCCCAATGGCTTGAAAATAAGAAATGCAGGAATGGTTGTAATTAATAATTTTAACGATCAAATACGATCGTCTTATTTTGATATGATATGAGTTTAATTCAAGAATTTAAAGAATACTCTAACATTATGTTAGCAAGGGAAAAGCATGAAACTTTAAGTAATATCAGTTTCAAATTCAGTTTGCTGATTACGAATATCCTGATGAATTTAGGATATAATAAAAACTTAGTTAAGTCGGATAAAAACAAGTTTTTAAATATTGGTTCTGGAAATATTCATTTTGATGGTTTATCTAACACAGATTTATTTCCTTCTTTGGGACAGGGTCCTTTAGCACAATTTGATGCTAATGAGCGAGAATTTGAAAGTCTTTATATTACTGCAAGAAAATGATATCAATTATTGTAACAGTTTTTAATAAAGAAAGATTTATTCAAATCACATTGAATTCTATTTTAGGACAAATAGTTCCCCCAAGTGAAGTAATTATAGTCAATGATGGAAGTATAGATAAAAGTCTCGAAATAATTAATGAATTAAAAATACCATCTAATTTTTCTGTTATAACGACAGAAAATCAAGGTGTTAGTAAAGCGAGAAATTTAGGTTTGCAAATGGCAAAAAATTCTTATGTGTATTTTGTGGATGGGGATGATGTTCTTGAGCCAAATGCTATAGAGGTCTTTTCCAAGGCTATAGAGGAGTTTCCAAACTCTTCTCTGTATGCAGCAAATAGAATAAATAAAAAAGGGGAATTAACAATAAAGAACTTACCAAATAAAATATTTTCCTTTAAACAATATTTAAATCATTTAATACATTTTCAAAACCTTTGTTGGACAAGTGCAGTTGTGATTAACAGAAAAATAGTATCGTCCGAGGTAAGATTTAACGGAAAATTTTCTCACGGAGAAGATCGTGATTTTTTTATGAATGTTTTGAAACTTGGTCCAGGTTACTGGATAGACGAAGTTATAGCTACTTATATAAGTGATCCAATTGGGCTTTCAGCAAAACCTATCCACATAGAGGATGATTTGTATTGGAAAAGAATAAAAGAGTATAAGAATGAATTGAATCAAAATCCTTATTACTATTACTATTGCTTTAAATATAAAATAGCTAATATTATAAATAACTTGAAACACGTACAGTATAAAAAAGCGCTTTCATGGATGAAATAAAGTTATTTGTAGGTTATTATGGCGTGAATAATATTGGTGATGATTTAATGCTAAAAGTATTATATGACAAACCATCATCATATGTGTTTCTTCAAGGAGAAAATTTTTATGATTTCATTGAATCTGAAAAGCAAATCCAACTTTCAACAAATCCACTTTTTAAATTAGCTCAAAAAATTTACACCTTATTCCATCTAAAAATTAAAGGTTGTACCCAAGTTGTATTTGGCGGTGGAACTCAATTTTCATCATATAGTAAATTCTTTACTCAATTAGATATTTTCATTTTCATTTCATTTTGTCGTATTTTAAACATGAAAGTATTTGCAGAATCTGTTGGTATTGGTTCCTTGTCGAAAAAGAATATTCTAATAATAGGGGCATTAAAGATGATTTCTCAAATTTCTGTTAGAGATATAACTTCCAGTAGAAAACTAAGAACTAGTAATATAAAACACAAGGTTGTTAAGGATTTAGTTTATAAATTAAATTTAAAGGCACAACCTAAAGAGAAAAAATACACTTTAATTACAGCAACAGGTCCTGTTCTCAAATTAAATGACGAGTTCACTCAAAATTTTTATGGGTTTTTAAAAACCTATTTAAAAAAAGAAGACGAAAATATTTTTTATTGTATTTTTCAAAAAGGTGAAGACGAATATTTGTACGAATCTTTAAAGCTAAAATACCCTAACTTAGAAATGTTAGAATTAAATTCATCGGTAAAAGATATTGAAACTGTATTTTCCGAAATAAAGCAAGTAGTTGGAATGCGTTATCATAGTCTTATCTTAGCAGATATCTTTGATATTCCTTTCAAAGGATTTTCATATGATGATAAAGTTAAAGATCTATGTTCTTTAAAAAAAATGCCTTTTCATAAAGCATAAAATAACATGAATTTATATAAAGCAAAATATATTCTTCGACTCGATGATGCATGTCATCAAATGCCACTCGAAAAGTGGAACATATTTGAAACATTTTTTGATAAAAACAACATCAAATCTATTATTGGTGTTATACCTCTAAATAAAGACAATAGTTTAGGCTCTGAAACAAATCATAACTTCTGGGAGCTTATAAAAAGTTGGAAAAATAAGGGTTGGTCTATCGCTATGCATGAACTTCATCATCAATGTAAAAAAATTAAACCTGAGGATTCCTTTTTTAAGTTTGGAAATAAATCTGAATTTGTAGGAAAGTCACTTGAAGATCAAACAAAAATAGTAGAGCAAAGCATTCTTTGTTTTAGAGAAAACAATATTGAGCCCAATATATTTATGGCTCCCTCTCACACCTTCGATTTATTAACTCTAAAGGCCTTAGAATTATCGACAAGAATAAGAATTGTTACCGACGGGTTCAGTTTTCGTACTTTCAAAAAAAACAACTTTATATTCATTCCACAACAGCTATGGTCTGTTTGGAAAATGCCATTCGGACTCTATACTATTTGTATACATCCCACAACAATGAAAACTGATCAAATTCATAAATTTATTGAGGAACTGGATCGAATTTCAGATCAAATTATTTCACCTTCAGAAATTGATCTGAAAAGCACAAAAAATCAAGGTTTTTTAGACTGGATTTTTGAAAATATATATTTATTTATTTCAAGGTATAAATTTAAAGAAAAATAAATGTGTGGAATTTATTTAACGAATATCCCAATTTCTCAAAAAGAAATAGAACTTAAACTTGATAAAATCAAGTTTAGAGGTCCAGATAACCTAGGAGTAACTCAAAAAGACACTATTTCTTTGGGGCATTTACGTCTTTCAATCTTAGATCTAGAAGAGCGATCTAATCAACCCTTTTTCTTCAAGCATTTATCGTTAGTCTATAACGGAGAAATATACAATTTCAAGAAAGTAAGAAACAGTCTAATTCAAGAAGGTTATACTTTCGAAACCACAAGCGATACAGAAGTCCTTCTTAAAGGATATCACGCTTGGAAAGAAAAAATCCTGGATCGTATAAATGGCATGTTTGCTTTTGCTGTTTATGACAAAAATAAAAAATCAGTTTTTATAGCTAGAGATCGTTTGGGAGTAAAGCCACTTTACTATTCTTGGCAAAACGGAGAACTCGAATTGTGTAGCCAGCTAGCCCCTTTAAACAAAGGTAAACTAGATCAAGAGGCCATTAGTATTTATCTTCAAACGGGATATATACCAAGTCCATTTTCGATTTATGAAGAAATCAAAAAATTACCACCTGGTCAATATGCTACCTTTAATTTACGGGAAAATAAAAAAGAAACTCATTCGTATTGGGATTTAAAAGAAGTTGAAGAAAGTGACATTTCTTATGAAGACGCAAAAGAACAATTACACGATCTTATTGTTGATGCTGTTAAAATAAGACTTCAGTCTGATGTACCTTATGGAAGTTTTCTCTCCGGAGGAATAGATTCAGCCTTAGTTTCATCCATAGCTAATTCCATCCAAAAAGAGAAACTAAAAACCTTTACCATTGGGTTTGATAACAAAGAGTTCGACGAGAGCCAAGTTGCGGAACAATTTGCAAAAATAATTGGATCTGATCACCATTTAATCCAAAGTGCCCAAGAAGAATTACCCGCCTTATTAGACTCTTTTTTTAAAGCTTATGACGAGCCCTTTGCAGATTCTTCAGCAATTCCATCCTTACTTTTGAATAAAAAAGTTAAACCGCACGTTACTGTTGCATTATCTGGAGATGGAGGAGATGAAAGTTTTTTAGGGTACAATCATTTTGAATGGGCTAGGAAAGTCTATGTGTTGTTTTTGATTCCTTTCTTTTTACGTCGACTAGCAACTTACTTTATACCCTTTAAATGGATTGGTAAAAGAGGTCCATCCATTAAGAATATAATGCTAACGAAGAATTTTAACGAGTTCATCGAATCGATTTTTACTGGATTCGATACTCTTTTGTTAAAAGATAAAAAAAAGTGGATGAGTCATTATCATAAGTACTTATTCCTTAGTAAAAATAAGTTTCAAAAAGTTGCCGATTTGAACTTGAAATTATGGCTAGAAAACGATAGTAATGTTAAAGTAGATCGAGCAAGTATGGCTTCTTCGGTAGAAGTTAGAAGTCCATTTTTAGATTACAGAATTATAGAATTCGCAAGAAGTCTTCCCGTTAAGTATCGGCTAAATGGATCATCTAGAAAAAGAATTCTTAGAGATATTTTATCAAATTACATACCCGAACCAGTTTTTGATAAACCCAAAAAAGGATTTTCAGTACCTTTAGCAGCTTGGATAAGGGATTCTTTTAAAGATGAATTTTCTAAGTACCTTAAAACAGATAAGCTTAAGCATATAGAAAATTTGGATATAGCTAAAACTCAAAGATTATTCGAATTACACTTAACAACAGATGTCGACTATTCCTCTTACCTTTGGAGAGTCTTCGTTTTATCCAAATGGATTCATTTAAATAAAGAACAAAAATGAAAATTCTAATCACAGGAGCTGCTGGATTTATTGGAGCCAATCTATGCGAGTATATGCTTGAAAAAGGATATACAGTTGTTGGTTTAGACAATTTTGCAACCGGTCATGCTCATAATTTAAAGGCATTTAAGAAGGATGCTAATTTCTCTTTTATTGAAGGAGACATTCGAAACTTTGAAACCTGTCTGCAATCAACTAAAAATGTAGATTATGTTCTACATCAAGCAGCATTGGGATCAGTTCCTAGATCTATATTAGATCCAATAAAATTCAATGAGGTTAATGTAAATGGTTTTTTGAATATGCTGGAAGCCAGCAAACAAAATAACATTAAACGTTTTGTTTATGCCGCTTCATCTTCTACTTATGGCGATTCCAAAGCGTTACCTAAGATTGAAAAGAACATTGGGAAGCCCTTATCACCCTATGCGATTACTAAGTATGTAAACGAACTTTATGCGGATATTTATAGCTCAGCTTATGGGCTACAAACTATTGGCCTTCGATATTTCAATGTTTTCGGAAGAAGACAAGATCCAAATGGAGCATATGCTGCTGTAATTCCAAAATTTGTAGGTCAGTTCTTAAAGGGAGAATCTCCTCAAATTAATGGAGATGGTTCCTTTTCACGAGATTTCACCTATATAGACAATGTAATTCAAATGAACCATTTGGCAATAGAAACCAAAAATGCTAGGGCAATTA
>Ga0209223_10001674_pt1 | contig 23662 bp, 16 predicted proteins | sample COG_06_FD_184750 | JGI IMG/M metagenome (GOLD analysis project Ga0209223, IMG submission 184750) | Pelagic Microbial community sample from North Sea - COGITO 998_met_06 (SPAdes) (version 2) | ecosystem: Environmental > Aquatic > Marine > Neritic zone/Coastal water | place: Helgoland, sampling...
AGGGAATCGCAAAAAGAAGCGAGACCCTGTTTAAAGCATTTGGCAACGTACCAGAACCAACAGAGGAAGAAATGACGCAAGTCTACAACTATCTAAAAGATCGACTTGTGGGACGCGCACAGGAGGAAATAAACCTAGAATGTGCGATTGAATACGTTTCGATGAAGTCCCAAGATATGCTTAGGGAGGGCGCTTAAAAATATTCTGTCCCTATGAACGACATCATTTGCCCACACTGCCACAAAGCCTTCAAGGTCGACGAGGCCGGCTATGCCGACATCCTCAAGCAAGTCCGCGACAGTGAGTTCGAACAGCAGTTGCATGAGCGCCTCGAACTCGCCGAAAAGGAAAAGCTCAACGCGGTCGAACTCGCTCAAGAAAAAGCTGCCAACGAATCGCAAAAGACTGCCGCAGCCAAACAAGCTGAAATCCAGGAATTAAAAGCCCAGCTGGATAAGGGCGAAGAAGCCCGCAAATTCGCGATCGCTGAAACCTCGTCTAAAAAGGATGCCGAGATTCAAACACTCAAATCCAAACTGGAATCCAACGAGGTCAACCAGAAGCTCGCCGTTAAGGAGGCTCTCGATAGCGTCGAAAAGGAGCGCGACGAACTAAAGAATAATCTGAAGAACGTGGAGCTGCAAAAGCAGGTGGATGAAAAATTGCTAAAGGAAAACTACGAGTCCCGCATCAAGGATCGCGACGAGGCCATCGAGCGGCTACGCGACATGAAGGCGAAGCTCTCCACCAAGATGGTCGGCGAAAGTCTAGAGCAACACTGCGAAACGGAGTTCAACCGCCTCCGAGCGACTGCATTCACCAAGGCCTATTTCGAGAAAGACAACGACGCCAAGACCGGCAGTAAGGGGGATTACATCTTCAAGGATGCCGATGATGACGGTAACGAAGTCGTCTCGATCATGTTCGAGATGAAGAACGAGAGCGACACCACCGCAACCAAAAAGAAGAACGAAGACTTCCTCAAGGAGCTCGATAAAGACCGTAACGAAAAGGGCTGCGAATACGCGGTGCTCGTCTCACTGCTTGAGCCAGAGAGCGAACTCTATAATTCCGGGATCGTTGATGTCTCTCACCGCTTCCCGAAGATGTATATCATTCGGCCGCAGTTCTTCATCCCAATGATCACACTCCTGCGCAACGCCGCCATGAACTCGATGGAATACAAGGCCGAACTCGCACTGGTCAAATCACAGAGCATCGACGTCACCGACTTTGAAGAGAAATTGGACACCTTTAAAACCGGCTTCGCCCGCAACTACGACCTCGCCGGCAAAAAGTTCCAGACCGCGATCGATGAAATCGACAAGTCGATCACCCATCTGCAAAAGACCAAAGACGCCCTCCTCGGCACCGACCGCAACCTCCGCCTCGCCAACGACAAGGCGCAGGACGTCACGATTAAAAAACTCACCCGAGGTAACCCCACTATGAAAGCCAAGTTCGACGAGTTAGAGGACGAAGCTTAGACACCGCCCTAGCCGCTCGCCCCTCCCGCATATTAACCGGACCATCGTGCCTCTAAATCTAGAGGCATCACTCATCAACCATTGCACCGAAGCTACCGTCATCAACGGGGCATAAAACGACAATTCTATCCGAAATCTAGGCGCGTAATCGACTGCCCCAGAATCGCACTTTGATCTGAAAGCAAATAAATCAGCATTTGGACAATATTATTGTTTCAAACAAACGCCCGCAGGCTTAAGAATTTCATCCAATGACACTGAAACAGACAGCCCCAAGCAAACGCGTCATCCAGCAATATGCTGAAATCCGCTACATTGTAGCCTTCCTTGGTGAAAAAGCACAATTCGATTGGTGGAAGACAATGACGCTCTCGAGCACGGGAGAGAAATACCACTCGATGCTCTTTCCACGTTCTGGATCGCTCAGCACCATACTCGCAGTCACACAAGCGGCAGAGACGCATCACGACGGGCTATTGGGCAAGAATCGGTCCTTCCACCTATTCCGCATGCCGACAGCGATCGAGCAGGCGTTGCACGCCTATTACTTAAAGGGCAAACAAGCTTATCGAAACTATAATCAAGAAGAGGCACTCGCTCGACTGACTGAACTTGCTGGTGGCGAACAACCTGCAGGCGGAGGTCCCGTCCAGGTCGGCACACATAAACAAATCCGCACCACGAAATCGATTCAGGCACTCGCCGCCCACTACGCTCAAGCATTCAAAACTGGTAAGGTCACCATCCCATTCTTCGCTGATGTCTAGTTTCTACACGACACAGTTTCAAGCAGGCCTGGGGATGATTGAAGAATCTCGATCGTTCCTGGAACTATGGGAGCCCGGCGACTCTGTCCAAGTGCTAGAGGAGAAAGTCCTGGAAGAGGGCATCTTACCCGACGTCACCGCCCGCCGTGTTCGCAACCTGGTTGCGGAAATGTGGGCGCCTCGCTTCTTAGCCAACGAAGCCCAGCCTGCCCGTGACCTGAAAGCGATTCTTGATTTATTAAATCGCGACTCGCTCTCTCAGCTTTGCATGCTCTTCACCGCACGTGCCCAGCTCATCTTCCATGAGTTCATGAGCCAGCTCTACTGGCCACGCTACGAATCTGGACGCACCATCATTTCCCGCGATGAAATCAAAGAATTCATCATCGAGGCGATGGACGAGGGTAAGATGCAGAAACGCTGGTCCGAGTCGACTGTGCATCGCGTCACTGGCTACCTCGCTGGAACCGCGATTGACTTCGACTTCATGTCTCGCGTATCGACTTCCAGCTACGAACTGGATCCGCCCATCATCTCCCCCAAGGTCGCACTGTATTTAGCCTATGACCTTCACTTTTCAGGTCTATCCGACGGTAATGCACTGGCGCACGAAAACTGGCAGCTCTGGGGCATGAACTCACACGACGTGCTACGACAGCTTCAATACCTCGGCCGCGAAGGACACTTTATCGTCCAAGGATCCGTAGAACTCGTCCGTCTGAGCTGGGCTTACAAAAATAGAGAGGAAATGCTCAATGCGATCACTCGATGAATCATTCCTGGAACTTCGTTCCAAAATAAAACAAGGCCGTGAGCTCAACTTTGTGAGCTTTGAGCCGATTTACTATCTGGTATTCGATCCGTCCGAGATCCTCGAGGCGAAGCGTAAAATCCGCTCGTGGAAAGCCACCTTATCCAAGAAGGACAACTTCAAAGTCGAGGAGTTCTCGATTGCCCAGGAAATTCACAAGATCCTCGATACACACGAGGAGAAGGAAGACTGGATCGAGCACGAGCAGCACTCTGGATACGTCCCCGGCGAATACAGCAATACGATAAAGAGTGTCATCCTAGAGGACGGTGAAATCATCGGTAAGATTAAGAAAAAGCTGCAGAAGCTCTCTGAGCATAGCAATGGCCTCTTGCTCGTAACCGACGTCGAAGCACTCCACTCCTTTCTGCGAGTCGGTCAGGTCGAAGCCGAACTACTCGGCCAGTTCAACATCCCGACCGTCTTCCTTTACCCTGGCACACGCACCGGCAAGACCGGCCTTAAATTCCTGGGCTTCTACCCAGACGATGGCAACTACCGCTCCGTTCACATTGGCGGCTAACTTTATATATTAAGATGAAAATCAAAGATACATTCGACCCCAGTAAAGACATCAATCGACGGATTGAGAAAGTCATTAGCTATGCTGCAGATCAGCCCGAATCACTGCAGACTGAAATTTCTGAATACGTGGTTACGGAGCGCATCGAAGACAACTTCGAACGCCTACTCAGTCATATGCAGACCGCAATGGAAACAGGCGGTGTCAATGACATCGGCGTCTGGGTTTCCGGTTTCTACGGTTCGGGTAAAAGCTCGTTCACCAAATACCTAGGCTTCGCCCTCGATGAACAGCGCACCATTGGTGACCAGCCCTTCATCGACTACCTGAGCAACCAGTTCACCAAGGTCGGCACACGCCAGCTCCTCAAAAAGCTGGCTAAAAACCACTCCGCAACCGTTGTTCCGATCGACTTGGGCGCCGACCAGATTGCCGGCGCCACTATGGAAGAGATCTCGACCGTGCTGTATCACAAGGTGCTCTCCCATGTCGGCTACTCCTCTGCCGACCAAAAGGTCGCTCAGTTTGAGCTCATGCTCGACCAAGAGGGCAAATACGATGAGTTCAAAGCAGAAGCTGAAAAGCTCAAGGGCCGACCATGGAGCAAGATCCAGAACCGCCCCATGAGTGCCCTATCAATCGCTGCACAGTTAGCCCCCAAGTTCTTCCCAGCAGAATTCCCAGACGCGCAGTCCTTTCGTCATCTAGGTCTCAGTGAAGGACGCTCCGAAAAAGAACGCGTCCGCGACATGCTGAAGATTCTCCGCGAGAAGTCTGGCAAAGAATACATCATCTTCGTGCTCGACGAAGTGGGTCAATACGTGGCCTCACGGCAGAACTTGATCCTCAACCTCGACGGGCTCGCTCGAAACCTCAAAGAGATCGGAGAGAGTAAGGTCTGGCTGTTTGCCACTGCTCAGCAGACGCTCACCGAGGACAACCCACGCGCCCAGCTCAATGCACCCGAGCTCTACCGACTCAACGCCCGTTTCCCTATCCAAATCGACCTGGAAGCCGATGACATTCGCGAGATCTGCTACCGCCGACTCCTAGGCAAGTCCGAGTCCGGCACCGCTACACTCGAGCAACTATTCGATAGCGTCGGACAAAAGCTACGCCTCAACACCAAGCTCAAAGACACCAGCTACTACGACTCCGATCTGGATAAGACGACCTTCGTCAACCTCTACCCATTCTTGCCCCACCACTTCCAGGTGCTCCTCGAGCTTCTTGGTCGCCTTGCCAAAACCAGCGGCGGCATCGGTCTACGTTCCGCGATTAAGATCGTCCAGGATGTGTTGATCGATCCCATTGGCCTACGTGATGGCCAAGACCCGCTGGCGCATCTCGAAGTCGGCACTCTCGCCAACACCGCGACCATCTACGATGGCTTGAAAAAAGAGATCGAGCGATCCTTCCGTAATGTGGTGGCCGCCGTGTCCAAGGCCGAGCAATCCTTCGGGGCTGAATCAACCGAGGCTTCCGTAGCCAAGAGCATCGCGATCCTACAGATCCTCAACAATCTCCCAGCGACCGAGCATAATATCGCGGCGTTGATGCATCCTAGTGTCGATGCCGATTCTTTGCTCGATCCAGTGATCGAGGCACTCAAAAAGCTTGAAGGCGAGCAAGCAATCCCACTGTCCTGCAAGGATGGCCAATACCGCTTCCTCAGCGATGCGATTTTGGGAATCGAACAAGAAAAACGCGCACTGACGGTTCGTGACAGCGATCGCAAAAGCGCCATGAACAATCGTATTCGCGATCTCTTTCTACCTAAACCGACTGCACGCATTACAGGTAATCGCAACGTGTCATCCGGGCTCAAGGCACTCCACGGCGCACAAGTGATCAGCCTCGAAGGTGAGCGTGAAGCCGTGCACTACGTCGTATCACTGATCGATGGATCGGATTACGAGCATCAGATCAACCAACTCCTGAGTGAATCCTGTGAGCGGTCTAATGCTAAGCTCATCTACCTGATCGCCAAGCGTCCACAAGGGCTGGATGATCAGCTGGTTGAATCGAAGCAGTGCGAAGAAATTTTCAAGAAGCACCGCCACTCGCTCGAAAACGACATTAAAGACTACGCAGAGGGACAGCATCAAACCGCCTCACGCATCCTTACCGAAGTCGAGCGAACTCTCGGCAAGGCATTTAAGAACGGCAGTTTCATCTTCCGCGGTCAGCGCACAGCAGTTTCCGAACGCAGCCAGGACTTTAAGGAAGCCTGCAACAAAGAGCTCAGCGAAGCTGCGGCTGCAATCTTCGATAAGTATGTCGAAGCACCGATCGCAGTTCCTGCGCAGCTACCTGAGAAATTCCTACGAGCAGACCTACAACATCTCTCGAGTTCCTTGGATCCACTCACCCTATTCTCGATCGATGGAGGCCATCCGAAGCTGCAAGCAGCTCACCCCGCAATCAGTTCGATTCGTGAATACCTTGAAACACGAGGTGAACAAAGCGGCAAAGCAATCCTGGATTTCTTCTCCGAGCCCCCATACGGCTGGGCAAAGGACACCACTCGCTACCTACTGGTCGCGATGCTGTCAGGCGCTGAAATTAAGCTTCGCGTCACTGGCGATGAAATCACCGTAGTGGGTGATGTTGCGGTATCCGCGATGAAGACTAACCAAAGTTTCTCGAAAGTGGGTGTCGCACTACGTGCGATCAAACCTGACCCGGAGCGCATCTTGCGGGCTGCGGAACGGATCACCGACCTTACCGGCGAGCGGGTGCTCCCAACCGAGAAGTCGATTAGTGAAGCAGTCATGCAGCACTTCCCCGATCTCCAGACCCGCTATTCTGGGCTGGGCAGTCAACTCTCCACGCTTGGCCTGTCTGACGATGGTCGCCTCAATAATATCGGGAGCACGATTGCGCAGCTGATCAAGACAGATGGTTCCGATGCCCCAAAAGATCTGGGCGTTGAAGAATGCCAGCTAGTTGAGGACTTAAATTGGGCTGGCGAGGTTACCAACGCGCTCAAGGGCGGCCTGGCCGAAGTGCTCCAATCCCTGCAAGCGATTCAAAGTAGCATTCACAACCTGCCCGACTCCGGCGTGCCGGCCGAAGTGAAGCGGGAAACCGGTGAGATTCTAAAGCAAGTGCAGGCGCTGCGCGAGCAAGACGACTTCTACAACCACCTCGATCAATACCGTGGCTTCCTTACCGATCTCGATGCACTTATTGCCGATGGCGAAACCCGCCTGACTGCCACCCATGCCAAGCTCAAAGAAGAAACCTTGAGCTCTCTTCAAGCATCTACGACGTGGATGCAGCTCGACACACCCGTGCGCGATCAGATCAACAAAGATGTTGAGAGCATTCAGATCAGCACCGAGGCCAACCTCGATGGACTTAACCAGCGCGTTTCTCACGAATACACGCTCCACAACCGCCTGCGCGAAATCCGTGAAGAAGCGGAACAGATTGCGGCCAAGAAGGCGAAGGTCAAAGAAGAGAAAATGATGCCCATGCCAGTGCTGCGCCGCTTCGAATCCGAAGACCAAATCAACGAACTGATCGAGCGCTTGGAGAAATTAAAGTCCGAGCTCCCTGCCGACATCGACTGGAAATTCTAAGGAAACTGCACATATGGCTTTCGATAAAGATACCCGCAATCAACTCGCCGCTTTGGTGACTCAGTGTCGCCGTCTGCTGACGGAGGAATTCACCAAGCAGTGCCAGAGCAGCTATGGCATCCGTGCCGATGGCAGTGTCGTGCCGATGGAGGAGCTCACCCACCTGAGTGACCACGACTTGGGCACCGCTCGCCAGCTCCGTGAGCGAATTGCCTACCTAGTGGCCAACGATGCCAATGCCACCACCGAGCTGGCGATCGACCGTATGCTGCGTGAGCAGGCCTTCACCGTGATGAATCGCCTGGCTGCCATGCGTATGGCGGAGGCGCGTGGACTCATTATCGAATCCGTCTCCAAGGGCATGGAGTCGCAGGGCTTCGAGATGTATGACAGCCTCGGCGGTGCCGCCATGGGCGAGCGCTTCGACCGCTACCAGAGCTACCTCTACTCCATGTTTGACGAGCTCGCCATCGACCTGGGAGTGTTGTTCGATCGTTACAGCCCACACGGATTACTCTTTCCCCGCGAAACCGCGCTCAAAGAGTTCCTGGATCTCCTCAACCAGAAAGCGATGGAAGGCATCTGGGCCGAGGACGAGACCATCGGCTGGATCTACCAATACTGGAACAGCAAGGAAGAGCGCAAAGCCATGCGCGACGCCTCGGCCGCACCACGCAACTCCCGCGAGCTCGCAGTGCGCAACCAGTTCTTCACCCCGCGCTACGTCGTCGAGTTCCTCACCGACAACACCCTCGGCCGCATCTGGTATGAGATGACCAAGGGTGAGACCCGCCTCGCCGACCAGTGCCGTTACCTCGTCCGCCGCCCCACCGAGATCTTCCTGGGCGAAGGCGAAGACGCCCCCGACCCACCCGAGGGCGACGCCGAGGAAACCCTCAGCCAGGAAGAGCTCCTCAAACAGCCCGTCCACATCCCCCACCGCCCCGTCAAAGACCCGCGCGAGATCCGCCTCCTCGACCCCGCCTGCGGCTCCATGCACTTCGGCCTCTACGCCTTCGACCTCTTCGAGGCCATCTACGAAGAAGCCTGGGACAGAGGGCTCTGTCCCGCTCTCCAGGAAGCCTACGGCAAAAAGGAAGACTACCTCCGCGACGTCCCGCGCCTCATCATCGAGCACAACATCCACGGCGTCGACATCGACCCCCGCGCCGTCCAGATCGCCGGCCTCTCCCTCTGGCTCCGCGCCCAGAAAACCTGGCGCGACACCCCCCCCGCCGAGCGCCCCCGCGTCCGCCGCTCAAACATCGTCTGTGCCGAGCCCATGCCCGGCAGCGACGCCATGCTCGAAGACTTCGTCCAAACCCTCGACCCGCCCCTGCTCGGCGAACTCGTCAAAACCGTCTTCGACAAAATGCAGCTCGCCGGCGAGGCCGGCACCCTCCTCAAGATCGAGGGAGAAATCCGCACCGCCATCGACGACGCCAAAGAAAAGTGGGAGAAACTCGGTGCCGCCGAACGCGACCTCTTCTCGGCGGAAGAGCTCAACCAGACCCTCCGCCCCGGCACCCAGCAACAACTCACCGGCGTCGAGAAGGCACTGACCACCGATCACCGACCACTGGCCACCGACTTCTTCGACACCGCCGAAGAACGCATCTACGCCGCCCTGCGCGACTACGCCGAGTCCGCCGAAGCCGGCGACTACCAACGGCGCCTCTTTGCCGAAGATGCCGCGCATGGCTTTGCATTTATCGATCTTTGCCGGAAACGCTACGACGCGGTGGTGATGAATCCACCGTTTGGGGAAGCCTCACGGGAATATGATTCAACTCTGAAACGCCTATATCCGACCAGCAAAGGCAATCTATATCCAGCGTTCATTCTCTCTGGATGTGAGTTTAAGACTCCTGACGGACTGTTGGGCGCTATTACGGCAGACACATTTACTGTCCTTTCATCATTTTCAAACTTCAGGGAAGATCTTCTAACATCAACGCACACGTTTCATTTGGCTGTTGATCTGGGTTGGGATGTTCTGGATTCGGCACAAGTAAGCACAATTGCTTGTGTGTTTGGATCCGCGACGAACGACAATGGTATCGGTTTTTTTGAATTATCCAAAGTCGATGTTTCGAGGAAGGATTTTGAGCTTTTAGCAGCATTTCGTGCATTTCAAAGCGGCCAATTGTTAAGCGCATATTTGCCAACTCGGAAACAACTCGCGAACCTTCCTGATTATATGCTCGCTTACAAATTAGCTCCGTCCGTCCTGAGCGCATACGAAGCTGGTATGCTCTGCGGTGGGCAGCTGTTCCGGGCATTTACGGGTGTTAGTCCGTCGGGATCGGAGCGGTACTTAAGGGTATGGTGGGAAGTTCCAACCTATTCACTGCGTGATAGTTGGCTCCCTTTGGCTCACGGTGGAGAGTATTCACCCTATTATCGATCCATACCCACGGTCATTCAGTGGAAAGACAAAGGATACCAGGTCAAACAAGAGATCTTAATCCGGTACCCTTACCTGAATGGAAACTACGGGATGAAAATCAGGAGTGAAGATCACTATTTTTCCCCGGGCGCGACCTATGGCAAACGAACAGATGCATTGAACGTTGCGATTCTACCAAAAGGGTGCCTTTTTAGTCACGAAGGGCAGGCTGTATTTCCGGTAGACGGCCAAGGAATCTGGTCGACCCTCGCGTATCTCAACACCCAAGAGGTGAGAGTGATCGCGAACCAAATCTGCGCTAGTCACAAAGTGGCGGGCTACGTAAATAAACTGCCACTATCGAAAGAACTACTATCAGTAGCTCGGAGTGAAACTGAAAAGGTGAAAGAGATCGTTCAGCTTTTACAGGAATACTCCAGCGAAGAAGAGGAAGCTCGTGAGTTCCTTGAACCTGGATTGCGGGGACTGCATCATGATGGGCTTATCGAGGCTTGGAGAAATCAAATTATCGCCAATTGCGAGAGGGAATTGACTCCGCTGAGATGTATCAACAAATTGCATGAAAGTAGCAAAGCTCTTTTACGCAACAGATCATCTTGTAATATTGTTGATTCATCTGAAGACCCGCCTGAGATCGCTTCTGAGAAATTGATTGCTGTTCTCTCTGGCTCTAATCGTAGCAGTTTTCTGTTGGAACGTTTAGTAAATGCCTTCGGAGTTGATGCGGACGACGCACTAGCGCTTCTTCGATCCGTGCCGGATGATAAAAATCCAATTCTCTCGAAATCGTTCACCTCATTGATAGCTTGGCTGATTGGCGTTATCCTTGGCCGCTGGGACATCCGCTACGCCACCGGCGAGCGCCAGGCGCCCGAGTTGCCCGACCCCTTCGACCCGCTGCCCGTCTGCCCGCCCGGCATGCTCCAGAACGCCGACGGCCTGCCCGCCGCGCCGTCCGACGTGCCCGACGACTACCCGCTGCCCATCACCTGGCCCGGCATCCTCGTTTCTGATCCCGGCCACCCCGAGGACATCGTCGCCCGCGTCCGCGACGCCCTCGCCGTCATCTGGGGCGACCGCGCCTCCGCCATCGAGCAGGAGGCCTGCGAGATCCTCGGCGTCCGCACCCTGCGCGACTACTTCGCCGAGAAGAAATCCGGCGGCAAATTCTTCAAAGACCACCTCAAGCGCTACAGCAAGAGCCGCCGCCAGGCCCCCATCTACTGGCCCCTGTCCACCGAGTCCGGCACCTACACCCTCTGGCTCTACTACCACCGCTTGGACGATCAAACGCTCTACAGCTGCATCGCCAACTTCGTGGTGCCCAAGATCGAGCAGATCGAAAACGACCTTAGTCGATTACAGCAGCTCCAACAAGCCGGCCAAACCGATGCCCAGACCAGCAACGAGGTTGCCAAGCTCAACGATCTCCTCAAAGAGCTACGCAACTTCCAAGACGAGCTCAAGCGACTTGCTCCAATCTGGAAGCCCAACTTAAACGACGGCGTGCAAATTACTGCCGCGCCGCTCTGGGCACTCTTCCGTCTCAAGGCCTGGCAAAAGAAGCTCAAAGAGACCTGGACCAAACTCGAAAAAGGCGACTACGACTGGGCCCACCTCGCTTACAGTATCTGGCCCGACCGCGTGAAAGAGAAGTGCATCAAGGACAAATCCCTCGCCATCGCCCACGACCTGGAGGACCTCTACGTCGAACCACCCGCCAAGAAGAAGGCGAAAAAGAAATAGATCATGTTCAACAGCCTACAAGACATCATAGACGCGGCTCCCGTAAATGAGTTGATCGACCCCTTCGATCTATCCGAAGGGGATGTCATTGGCTCAGAACTCGTGCCAATCGTCACGATGGGGATTTTCAACCCGATGGGCCCCACCATTGTGGCGCTCAACCTGCTAACCAAACCGGACTCCAACTCGGCAGGTCTCCTCTATACCTCCTTGAACCCCTTCGCTCAGACACGACTAGTCTTTGCTCGTTGTGGCAACAATCCCATTTCACTGACGCAGTTTCTGCCGAGTGCTCATAAAGTGGGAGATGAACTGTTGCTCGGTTGCTACCCAGATTTTGTTCTACCATCAACTGAGATAGATATGATCGTCGATGCTGTTGAAAAACTCATGCTCGAGCTGGTAAGCCGAGCTCCATCTCGAGATGATTTGGCGGAGACCACAGCCAAGATCAAAAAGCACTGGAAGGATCCCTGGAGCCGAATTCCCTCGGTGGAAAAAACCATGCGGGACGCATTGTCAGGAAATGCTTCTGATCCAATCGCACGCCCATCCTCTGGTGATGATTTCAATGAGTGGTTCTCGACCGTGACTCATCATGAGCACTTGTCCACAGAAATAGCCGCAATCATGCAAGGATGGAAAGGCGCTATCGAGTTCCAAGGAGATACGATGCCTCACATGCCTCTAGAGGAAGTAATCGATGAACTTGCTACCCTATCTCACCCTTTATTTCAGACGCTTCGAGACCAGTAAAACGCCGTAAATAACATTGCGAAAAATGCACGACTTACAGATCAGCATAAAAGGAGAAATCACTTCATCGAACTTCGAAGAGTGGAAGAATACAATTCTCCAACGAATCGATGCCACCTCCACCGAACTGGTTACCGATGAGGATTTCGCGAGTGCAGATGGGACAGTCAAATCTTACAAGCTTATCGAGAAGCGACTAGATGAGGTTAAACAGTCTGCACTGGATCAGTCTAAAGACATTACCGATCTCTTTGACGCAATTGACTCGGTGAAAAGTCGTGTCCGTGATGTGAGGCTCACCTTATACCGGCAAGTCAATCAGAAGAAAAAGGAAATCCGCTTAGACTTAATCGCCGCTGCAATCAGTAAAGTGCGAAGCTGCATCAAAGAAAAAACTGGGGTGTTCCCACTGCTCGATCATTCAGATTTATTACGCGATTGGGACTATGAATCAGCCATTAAGGGCAAGAGTTCATTACATAGAGCTAAAGCCGCACTCGATCAGCTCGTGCAAGGAAAGAGTAAAGATATCGAAAGCCGGGTCGCTCAAGTAATGTTCAACGAGGCCCAAATTGAAAAGGTCAGTGAGGAATACGGCTTCTTGTTTCACGACAAAAAATCAATTTTACTGAAACCAAGAGATAAACTAGCGGTTTTGATCCAGGAACGTATCGATGATTATAAGAAGCAGGAGGCTGCCAAAGGTGAGGTTGAACGTAAAAAAGTAGAGCAGGAGGCTGCCGAGCGAGACGCTGAATGTCAAAGTGAAGCGAATCAACCCGCAGTCCTTGAGCGGTGTGTTAATCTTCCCCCGGCGACGCCTGTATCTCCAATGGAAGAGCCTGTCAGCCGAACAACCCTTCCTCAGCATCATGGAGACTTTATCGCTGATTTAAAGACGCTGGCAAAAGGATCGAATCCAATCACCAGCCAGAAATTGGAAAAGTCCTCTGTGATAAATGAGGTCGATACAGTGCGGCTTCTTTACCTAATCATTGAAGAACTCGAAAGCACTTCTACCCGAAATTAACTCTATGAAAATTTCCGAATACCTACTCCAAGAATTTCAGACCCGACTCAGTGCGAAGAGCGTGTTGGTTGTCTATGATGCGGAGCGCCGCTACGAAAGTATCTTCGATCAATTGGAGAGCACTGAATGCCGAGCCATCAAGGCCACAGAGTCGACCATTCAATCGCGACTGGACGCCGAGGCATCTTTGCGTGAATTGGCCAAGGCAACGCCGAGCTACCGCAATTTGGCCATCTACGTGCCACGCCCCTCGCCCGAGTTCGATGATCCAGAAGCACGACAACTAGAGCCCTTCGCTTACTTCAGCTCCATCGGCCAGCAGTTCCCGATGGGCGATGGTGATAGCTACAAATCGCTTTGCCGCAAAGCCAAGCCCGCTCATGTCGTGGAGATCGACAAGTTGTTCGACCAAGGCAGTGAACCGGACTTCGCTACAGTGGATGCCGTCGATGCGAGCGGTGGCTTGAGTTGGCCACGCTTGCGGAGCACCCTAAAGGCCGACAGTGCGCAAGACATCGTCATCAAATTCCTGGCTGCCAATGCAGAGCTACGCAAAGAACTCGACACGTCTGAAGACTGGGTCCCCGAGATCGACGACTTCTTACAACGCACCTTCAATCTCAAGCTAGTGACTCGTGGCAAGAAGTGGCGATCGATCACCGATGAGATTTGGCGCTTCATGCTGTTCAGTGAATTCACCTTCGACTTACCGATCGAACTCCCTGCGAGCCTCGAGCAAGTGCCCGTGGCCGGAAGCAATACACGGGAGCTTATTTTCGAGATCTGCGACCGCTTACGCAACAATCGCCAGACACAAAGCCTCTACCTCGAACAAGCCAAACAGATCGATAACGACCTCGAGCTCGAACAAAGCGTGAAGGGCATCATGGACTACGGTGACCGCGACACCTTCTCCTTCGAAGAAAGAGGCTTCCTCTCGCAGTATATTGAAGCAGTGCTGAAGGGCACCTTCGATACAGCACGTGCAATCGAGCTCACCCACCGAGACTCGATCTGGGTCAGCGAAGGTGCGCGCCTGCAAGAGTGGCGCTTGGTCGGACAGGCATTCCAGCTCTCGGAAGCAATCGAAGACTTTAACCGCGAGCATACGACACCGCCGATTCAACTGCCAGGCCTACTGAAGTGCTACCAAAGCGACCTCCGCATTATCGATCAACTGCACCGTGCCTTACTGCAAGCAGAGGAGGACCTGATAGATCAACCACCGGCAATCGCCAAACTGCTAGATCAAATCACAGAGGCCTATGAGCTGCTGATCGGGCGCTACATCCAGGCCTTCACAAATGCCATCCAACATTCAGGTTGGCCTCCTGAAGAGCTTCCACGCAATCGTGATGTCTTCAGCCGCTTCGTTGAGCCCAAGCTGCAGGCGAATCAAAAGGTCGCCTATTTCTTAATCGACTCTTTACGCTACGATCTTGCAGTAGGTCTCCAGCAAGAGCTTGAACAGTTGCACTCGATTGATCTACACCCTGTATCTGCGCAACTACCGACCATAACCCCAGTGGGGATGGCTAGCCTGATGCCGCAAGCAGACCAAAAGTTTAGTATGCTCGAGCTCGACGATACGATTGTGCCAGCACTCGGAGGCAAACCCGTGCGCAATACCACAGAGCGGGCAAATTGGATACGCTCGATCTATGGTGACCGCTACATGGACCTCAAACTGCAGGAAATCGTCAAGGCAAGCCATAAGATCACGATACCTAAGGTTGTCGACCTCTTGGTGGTGCGTAATACTGAGATTGATATGGCAGGTGAAACGGATGCATCTTTCGCATTAAGAGAGATCCCTCGGACACTACAGAAAATACGTGTTGCGATCCAAAAGCTCAGCGAAAAAGGTTTCAGTAACATTGTGATCGCGACTGACCACGGTTTCCACCTACGCACATCGGTGCGTCCAGGTTACAAAGTAGAAAAACCAGAAGGCCCTTGGTCATTAGAGAAAGATCGAGCACTGATTGGTAAGGGCACGACTACGGAAAAAACCCAAGGATACAAAACCGAGGATGTTGGGATTCCCCTTTCAGACGCCCTCTATGTCGTACCTAAAAACTTGAGCACCTTCATCGAGAACACCAGCTACTTCCATTCTGGTCTGTCGCTGCAAGAGTGCGTTCTGCCAGTGCTGACTATTAAATCCATAGTCTCCAGAAAAGAAGATGACGAAATCACCATCATGCTTTCCTACAAGGACGGAAAGATCGACAAGATCACTACGCAACGTCCACTAATTGAGGTGTCCTACGTAGAAAATATGTTTGGGCCAGAAATGATACAACTTCGCCTAGAGGCAAAAGCCAAAGACGAGATAGTTGGCGAGGCAGTGATTGGTAATAAAAACGTAGATCCCACAACAGGATCGGTTAACATCAACAAGGGTGAGACCGTCAAAGTGCCACTGCGGATGAACGAAAACTATGAAGGTAATTTCGAGGTGGTCGCTCTCAACCCTGATACACTGCGCAAATATCACAGCATAAAACTTAAAACCAACTACCTATGATGAAACTTGATGCCCTCGACGAAAAACTAATTAGCGCATACCCAGGTAAAGTCGTCAAGAAGAGCCTGCTGCACGAAATAAAAAAAGGCACGAACGTCCCCTCTTTTGTTTTAGAATTCCTTCTCGCTAAGTTCTGCGCATCTGAGGATGAGGAGGAGATCGAAGCAGGTAAAGAAGCAGTACTAGAGACTATCCAAAAAAATTATGTGCGCCCTTCTGAAGCGGAAACTGCTCGCTCATTAGTAGTACAAAAAGGGCGTCACAAATTCATCGATAAAGTCCATGTGAAATATGTCGAACGTGACAAACGGCACTGGGCTGAGATGGAGAATTTCAATTCTCAACGTATTGCAATCAATGAGCGCTTCTATAAGGATAATGACCGTCTATTCGAAGGGGGCATATGGGCGGAAGTGACCTTAGGCCACAATGATCAAGATGATGATAACTATTCATTTTACATAGAAGATCTGCGTCCTATCCAGTTGGCACGTTTTGACTTTAAGGGATTTTGTGAGAATCGAAATGAATTCAGCCGTGATGAGTGGATCGATGTCGTCATCAGATCCATCGGGCTCGATCCAAAGCCAATGAACCAACGTCTTAAGTTTCACTACTTGGCGCGATTATTTCCTTTTGTTGAAGCAAACTACAATTTCATAGAGCTAGGTCCACGAGGTAACGGAAAGTCTTATACTTTCAGTGAATTCTCCCCCTATGGCACGCTGATCAGCGGAGGGCAAACCAGCACCTCGATTCTATTCTACAATAACCAACGTCGTCGTGTCGGCATCATCGGTTTTTGGGATGTGGTAGCCTTCGATGAAGTCGGTAATATGAAAGTGCGTGATCCGCAGACCATTCAGATAATGAAAGACTACATGGCAAACGGTCGCTTCTCTCGTGGTGTTGAGGTCATCGCAGACGCAAGCCTGGCCTATGTCGGCAATATCGACGATTCCATTGATAAATTAGTGAACGCACCAGACATGGACCTGTTTAAGCCGCTTCCGGCTGCGTTCGACTTAGCGGTCCTCCACCGGATGTATACTTACCTGCCAGGTTGGGAAGTGCCACAAGCCAGCTCGAAGTCACTCACATCGAGCTTCGCATTCATCACTGACTACCTCGCGGAGGTGATGCACTACCTCGCGCATAAAACAAATCGTTCGAGCTATGTGCAAAGTAAGTTAAAGTTAGGCAAGGCGGTCATCGGTCGCGATGAAAAGGCAGTCATCAAGACCGTCAGTGCATTCCTCAAATTACTACACCCGGAAGGCGATCCCACACCCGAAGAGTTCAACGAATATGTTGAATACGCCCTTGAAGGCCGCCGTCGCGTTAAGGAGCAGCTCAACAAGCGTAAGCCCGACGATGAATTTGCGGACCTAGACTTCTCCTATTTCGATGAGTCGGGAACCGAAAAAATAGTCTACTGCAGGGAGTCTGAGAATCTATTCAAAGGGCAAGCTGAGCGGCAGGTATCAAATAAGGAAGAAGTAAAAGCGGAAGATATTGACTCTGCTGTCGACGCAATTGCAGAGTCACCTCAGTTACCAGCAGCGGATATTTTAGAAGAACAACATTTCTCAGTGCACTACGGCGCCAAAGGCTTTGGCTATGAGACGCTCTTTTTAAAATACATGAGAGGCGCTGAATCAGTCGCTGTCCAGGACCCTTACATTCGAGCTTCGCACCAATTTGACAACTTCCAGAAATTTTGTGAGCTTGCCGTTAAGGCAGGAACCATACGCAAGGTTGAGCTAACTACAGCCTCTAATGATCAGGAGCAGGAAGATGAAGCACGTGGTAAGCTATACGCACTCACAGATAGTTTAAAGGATTACGACATTGAGCTGACAGTTAAATGGAATAATCATATCCATGATCGTGAGATTAAGCTCAGCAATGGATGGACGATAAAAATCGGGCGTGGACTCGACTATTTTCAACGACCTGATGATTGGATGGCTATCGGAGTCTACGACTTAGACATGCGAGCATGCCTAGAAACCTCCATCGACATTTTTAAAGGCTAGCTCAAGGGGGCCGAGTTCGTATGCACTTAGCCAGCCCCTCACGCAGATTAGAGTTCAACCCCAACTAAAAATGCCTCGCACCGTCTCACCTCCTCAAGATGCACTGGGAAAACTTAGACAGCCCCTCACCTCAGGCGAGAGTCGAGTCTTCGATTACTTAAACGAGAATCTGCACGAGGCCTGGGAAATTTATATACAACCGCACATGAATGGGCTACGGCCCGATTTTGTGCTGCTCCATGAGAATGCCGGTATCGTTGTCGTCGAGGTTAAGGACTGGAATCTAGACGCAATGCAATATGAAGTCGAAGAGACTTGCGATGGGAACGCCCCGGTCCTGTTCGCCAATCGCAATGGAAACCGCTTTGCCTACAATCGCCACAACCCGTTTAACCAGGCGAATCTCTATCGTGACGAGATCCTCAACCTGTATTGTCCTTCCTTCGATCAAAACCCGAATGACGCGGTGCGAGTCGTATCAAGTTTAGTCATCTTCACCGAAGCAACTCGAGGACAAGTGATCGAGCTATTCAAGCCGATTTTGCGCCACTACAATGTCCCTGAAGTCTACAACGAGTATGAGCGACGAGATCGCTGCATATTTGCCGGTTCCGACGATCTTGAACAACTCAACATTTTGAATTTCCATCCATTCTTCGGCATCCTCAATCGACCTGGCATGGGCCCCTCGATCGCAAAGGATCTTAGGCATTGGCTGGTCGAGCCTGATGTCTCAGCGATGCAACGTCGCCCCCTCCCCTTGGACAAACGACAGCGAGAACTGGTGCTTAGCAGAAATCAGGAATTACACCGAAAGGTCAAAGGGCCTGCAGGATCTGGAAAGTCACTGCTCCTTGCAGCACGAGCTGCTCAGCTCTGCATGGAGGGTAAGGATGTCCTGATCATGACGTTCAACATAACCTTGCTCAACTACTTGGAAGACCTTGCAGTCCGCTGGCCTGAACCGGGCCGTGCTCCTGTTCGTCAGTATCTCCAAAAACTCAACTTTCACTCCTGGTGCAAACGCATATCTCTCGAAGCCGGAGCTGATATGAGCTACCGTGAGTTCTGGAAAAAGCACTTTGAGGCTGAGGAAGCGCAAAAGCTTAAGAGGCAGAATAATGGTCCAGATGACAGTCAGCGTTTAGATCGACTGCTGGATGAGCAAATGGCGATTTTCATGAATTCCATCATTGCCCGGCATGGCGACAAGATGGAGCGCTACGATGCAATCCTGGTTGATGAGGGGCAGGACTTTAACCCAACATGGTGGAATTGCCTTCGTAAACTTCTAATACCAGGTGGAGAAATGCTACTCGTTGCTGACGAAACACAGGACATCTATGAAAGGTCCAATCTATGGACCGAGGCATCAATGAAAGGCTGTGGCCTGAGTAAATCATGGGTGCGTTTAGAAAACAGCTATCGCGTGCCCTCTCAGCTTATACCCCTGTTAAAGGATTTTGCCGAAAGATTTATCCCAGAAAAGTCAGTGGACTTACCCAACGGGCAACTGGAGTTGCTGCCATGTAGTCTTCGATGGCGACAAACGATAGGTAACGGAATCGTCGATGCCTGCCTTGAAGAGATCATACAAATGGCTGGAATCAAACTACCACAAATAGTGCCGTTTTCCGATGTAATCGTAGCGGTCTCCAGTAAAGCACTCGGTATCGCGCTCATCAGAAGGCTGACTTCCAGTCAGATCAATGTCACACATACCTTCGACATGAAGTCCGACCCCGATAACGGCAAACAGCCCGATGGGCGACAGGAACGTCGAAAGAAACTGCATTTCTATAAAGGCGACGCTCGAGTAAAAATCACGACAATCCACAGCCTCAAGGGCTTGGAGTCACGCTCTCTGATACTGTGTCTGGATCGCGGTAACCCAAGTCTATCAGGTAAATTACTTTATACTGGAATGACCCGTCTCAAGCGCTCCGATGAAGGAAGTCACCTTTGCATCGTCTCCTCCGTGGATGAACTAAGGAACCACGGTAGACAGTGGCCTGATTATCATGATGACCTCGCCAACGACACTAGAGAATCTAATTAGACTGTCAGTCCCAAGCCCAGGTCTATTCTCCCATTCCCATAACAATGGATCTAAATGATGACCACTATTCCATTCACAACTTAATGCCACTCCCCGACACAAAACTCAATCCCTTCAAATTAAAGGCTAAATTCATGAAAACCACTGTCGCAATCATCCTGGAATCCTTAAAACAGAAGTTCAACAAAGAGCTGCTTCAGGTCGAGCAGCGGCAGGACATTTCAGAAGATGGGCAAAAAAAGGGATCACACGCACATTATAAAGATTCAATAAACCACCAAGAATAGCTCATAAGACATGCCAATCAAACACGCAATCTGGACCGTCGGTGATAAGCCGACTCCCCTCCCCGTCACACGACTCGCGACCGAGCAACTGCTCGAAGACATGATCGAGAGTGATCCGCGTATTCTTTCTGAACAATGGTTGTTGATCGGACGACAAGAGCACACGCCCACAGGTGGACGTATTGATCTACTGGCAATCGCACCAGACGCCTCGCTCGTCCTGATCGAACTCAAGCGCGACAAGACCCCACGCGACATCGTAGCGCAAGCGCTGGACTATGCGACCTGGGTTCAAGACCTGACCGCCGACCGCATCGCACAGATCTACCGTAATTACAGCAAAGGGAAGTCGTTCGATGCCGCCTTCAAAGAACGCTTCGGCGAAGACTTGGATGAAGACCTCCTCAACCAATCTCACCAGATCATTCTCTGCGCGTCCGAACTCGATGCGGCCACCGAACGAATTGTCGGCTACCTCAACGACAAAGACATCCCGATCAACGTGCTCTTCTTCCAGGTATTCCAACACGGCGACACCCAGCTCCTGAGTCGCACATGGTTGATTGACCCAGTAGAGACCCAAGAGAACGCCTCCAACACCGCTAGCACCAAGCGTGAGCGCGAACCATGGAACGGCGAATTCTACGGCTCTTTTGGCGATGGCTTGGGGCGCAGGTGGGAAGAAGCCCGCCAATATGGTTTCTTCTCAGCAGGCGGCGGCAGTTGGTATAGCCAGACACTTTCGATGCTCTCCCCCGGCGATTTGATTTGGGTGCGCATCCCAAAACTCGGTTATGTCGGGGTCGGAAAAGTCGAAGCACCTGCAACCCCCGCCAAGGACTTTAAAATCGAAACTGCAGACGGCCTTAAGTCCTGCCTCGAAGTCCTCAGCGAATCCGACTATCATCGAGAATATACCGATGACCCCGAAAACACCGAATACTTCGTCAAAGTCCGCTGGCTCGACACTGTGCCACTCGACAAAGCTTTCCACGAGACTGGCTTCTTCGGCCAACAGAACTCGGTCTGCAAACCTACCACACCGAAATGGCGTCACACCACAGACCGCCTTAAAGAGCACTTCACAAAGTGGAAGGGTTAAACTAAATAAGTGATCAGACTATCAAGGGACGCAAAAAAAGAGGTCAAACGTTTAAGATAAATGTGCCTACATCGTCCTTCCTCTGAGGCGTTGCTCAGTCACGCAAGTAACAACTCCTAATCCCCAGATCCGTTATCACATTATTAGCCGAGCAACTACCCAATGAGCATTTCCTATTTAAAAACACTGAACGGAAAAGTGGTTAGATATTTATTTTAATTCTACATGATCAGAGTTAATACTTTAATATCGTTCTAAATTAGCCATCCTGTAGTGTTAGTACATGATAAATCATCCACTTAATTTTAAGCCCAATGACCCAAGCCCTCTGCTTTAACTGCGGTTCATATAAATTTGGAGCCTTCAGTTCTTGCGAAGATTGCGGAACAGATGCATCAAACAGTCAAGATACCAGCATTGCTCTAACGGATCATTTCCTTTCTTGGGAACAAATGGATGTCTACGCAGATATCCGTAAAAGAATTAAGGTATTAGAGCCTGACCCAGAAGTCGGCCATTGGGCATTTGTCCACTATCTCTCCAATCCGCCTGAAAATCTTCTAGAAGCACAAATCCCCCAACGATTTGAGTCTCTAATATCCGTTATTCTCAAACAACTCAAAGATCCGGTCGCTGGCGCTGAGGAAATCTATGCCCGGAAACTGGAAATTGAACGCAAAAATCATCAATCAGCCCAATAGAAGACTAATTTCAAGTCTATTCATCGTATCGCCCTACGCTGCCCAGCCTGAATGGATCGCTTATTATATTACCTTCAGATTAGGATCGATTAAAAGTATATGCGCCAGTCATTTCGAGCGCTTAGCCAACCACTCCCGGGATAGCTTTTGGGCTTCGGCGATTTGCTCGCGAGTCATCCTTTCGGATAGCATGCCTTTATTTTCCTTGGCATCCTCATAGTCTTGCGAAGCAGCAAGATTGAACCACATATATGCAATTACAGCATCCTCAGTAATGCCGTCGCCGTTGGCATACATTTCCCCTAAGTTGAATTGTGCAGCCGCATGCCCTTGCTCGGCGGCCTGGCAATACCATTTTACCGCCTCAACGTTATCGAGTTCAATGCCCTCGCCATTGGCATACATTGCAGCGGAGTTAAATTGAGCATCCGCGTGTCCCTGCTCGGCAGCCTGGCGATACAATTTTACAGCCTTAACGATATCGAGTTCAACGCCGATGCCATTTACATACATTTCCCCTAAGAGCGATAAAGCGTCAACATGGCCCTGCTCGGCTGCTTTGCGGAACCATTTGAGAGCCTCATCGTCATCTTCAGCAACGCCTTCGCCATGAACATACATTAACCCTAAGTTGTATTGCGCATGATCATCTCCCTGCTCGGCAGCCATGCGGTACCATTTGACCGCCTCGACGTCATCCTCAGCAACGCCTTCGCCGTAGTCATAAGCGACCCCTAAGTAGAATTGAGCCGCCGAGTCTCCCTGCTCTGCAAGCTTGTGATACCACTTCACTGCCTCACCATCGTCCTCAGTAACGCCTTGGACATGACCATCGATATGCCTTAATTGCGATTGAGCGCGAGCGTATCCCTGCACGGCAGCCTTGCGATACCATTTGGCCGCCTCACTCACATCCTGGTCAACGCCTTGGCCATTGGCATACATTGCACCTAAGTTGAATTGAGCGCGAGCGTCGCCCTGCTCGGCAGCCGTGCGATACCATTTGTACGCTTCAGCGAGATCCTCCACAACGCCTTGGCCATTAGCATAAGCAAAGCCTAGATTGTGTTGGGCGCAGGCGTTTCCGTGCTCAGCAGCTTTGCGATACCATTTCACGGCCTTGACGCCATCCTTAGGCGCACCGTAGCCATTGGCATACATACAGCCTAAGTTGTATGCAGCAGCTGCTTCTCCCTGCTCGGCGGCCTGGCGATACCATTTCACGGCCTCGAAATTATTTACTGCCATGCCTTCGCCATTGGCATACATTTCCCCTAAGATGACTTGAGCCATAGCATTACCCTGCTCGGCAGCCTTGCGGTACCATTTAACGGCCTCAGCATCGTCCTCTGCAACGCCTTCGCCATTAGCAAAAGCAAAAGCCAGATTGCATTGAGCAGCTACATGTCCCTGCTCGGCTGCCTGGAGATGCCATTTTACGGCCTCAACGCTATCGAATTCAACGCCTTCGCCATTGGCAAAAGCAAGAGCCAAGTTGCATTGAGCAGTCGCGTGACCCTGCTCGGCAGCCTTGCGATACCACTTCACTGCTTCAACGATATCGAGTTCAACACCCGCGCCATTGGCATACATTGCACCCAAGTTAAATTGAGCCTCAGCATCTCCCTGCTCGGCAGCCTTTGTTATATGGTGGTCAATCATAGCGCCGGATCATCAAAGGTATTGTGCATAGAAAATAGGAGTAGAATCTTCATTCCTAACTAATAACTGAGGTCACATAATCTGCAATACCATTTCTAGTCATAGCGCTAATTCCGACGCAATGCATACGTAATAATTCGACTGCCTCGCTCACGTTGCTTTCAT
>Ga0209223_10001675_pt1 | contig 23660 bp, 19 predicted proteins | sample COG_06_FD_184750 | JGI IMG/M metagenome (GOLD analysis project Ga0209223, IMG submission 184750) | Pelagic Microbial community sample from North Sea - COGITO 998_met_06 (SPAdes) (version 2) | ecosystem: Environmental > Aquatic > Marine > Neritic zone/Coastal water | place: Helgoland, sampling...
GTGCGCCGCAGCCACGCAGAACGGGCTCTACCTGCACCCGCACCACAACTGGTTCCTGTGCGCGGCGCACACCCGCGAAGTGATCGATGAAAGTCTGCAGCGCTTTGAAGTAGCACTGCAGGGGCTGGAGCGTTGAAAGACATAGCGAAGCAATCAAACTGCGAAAAATGAGTATTTTTAAGATCAAACCACTGCTTAGCTTACTACTTTCAAGTTTGCTACTGAGCTGTGCTTTGGGCCATGGATTGAATTATACAATTGCTGCAACCGCGCCCCCTCTTTTTGCGAAACAAGACGCACTCGCCTACACGATTAATCTGCTAGAAAACCATCCAGAGATCAAGCAACGCCTGCTAGAACCGACTCACTTAGCTCTCGGTGAAGATTGGGCTTACCACAGCCAAACCTACGGTAGCGAATCAACGATGCTACATCTGGTCGCACTGCAAATTAAAGCGATGGCCGAGCGGAATGCGATTCAATCCACAGAGGACGTCCTAGACCCTGAATTCGGCATCGGATCCAAAAACCATAAAGACAAAGGTACCATCAACAACCCCCTCTCTTGGTTTGGACACCCAGTGCAACAGGAAATCTTAATCACCAACAGTAAACTCAAAACTCTAAAAGTGTATCATGCCTTTCGCCGAACCATTAAAAACGACTTGATACGCTTTGCGCGCAACCAAAGTCTCGAATGGCATCAGCAGAACGTCGACATCAAGCTCAAATCCACACTGTATTTCCTACGCACACAACATCCGCACAAAACGCTGAAACTACGCAAGCAACTAAAAAAACATCAACTCGATTTGGAACTGCTTTTGCGCAAAGCCCTCTCCAGCCATTTGCTTTCCGAGTTCATCCAACCAGCCAAAAAAAGCTACCGAGCTTAGGCGTCACGCCCTAAATTTCCACAGGCCTCCTGTCATGCCGTCGCTCCATCTATTTACCCATGAATTTCATCCGTTCCGCGGAGGGATCGCGACCTATTGCCATGAGTTTGCTCAAGCGGCCGCTCAGGCGCATCATTACGATGTTACAGTGCACGGCCCGGCGGGCGCCAGCGTGCCGAATCCGAGCTGCGGATATACTGTATCCGCCGGTCGGCACCGCGGCACTCATAATCCCGGCTGCCTATTGCGCAGCAAGCGGCAGCTCAGGCAAGCGCTTAAAAACCAAGGCGCCACTTTTCTGTTGGCCGAACCCGGTCCGATTCTGGCCTACGGGCTCCTGCGCCCAAAGACTGCGCCGATCGACTTAGTGATCACCCTGCACGGATCCGAAATTCAGCGCTGGCATAACAATCGGCTGGCTCGCTGGCTGGCGATGCGCAGCTTCACCGACGCCAGCACCATCCTCACCGTGTCGCAACCGATCGCAGAAATGGCTCAACGAGCCTTCCCACAATATGCCCATAAAGTCCGCGCGGTGTGCAATGCGCTGCCAGCGGCATTCATGCAACAGGCCACCGCCACTCAGGCTACGCCAGTTGAGCGACCCGCTGCTGCCGAGCATTTTCAGATTCTAAGCGTCGGGCGCTTGCATCCGCGCAAGGGCTACGATCAAGTGATACAGGCAATTGCACGTCTGCCGGCAGGACTGAAGGACAGGGTACGCTATACCGTCGTCGGCGGACGCGGCAAAGGCCACTACGACCAAGCACTGCAGCAACTCGCACAACACGAAGGCGTTCACTTAACTATTGAGCTCGACCGGAGCGATCAACAACTCGCCGCACGCTATCAACAAGCCGATTTATTTTGCCTCACCAGCGTGCCCTACCGCAACAGCGTCGAAGGCTTTGGGCTGGTGTACTTGGAAGCCGGCGCGTATGGACTGCCCGCCCTCGCCTATGACACCGGCGGCGTTAGTGATGCGGTGCACGACGGTGCCACAGGCCGACTAATTCGCACCGGCGACATCTCCGCCCTGACGCGGCAACTGCAGCGCTGGATCGAAAATCCGACACCGCTACAAGCACTCGGTCGTGCCGCCCGGGAAAAAGCCCTCAGCCGCACGTGGGCCGATGTCGTGGCAGCCAGTCTGACCGCTCCAACAGCACAAGCATGAAGCGCCGAGTTCTTATTTTGCAGGACCACCTGCGCGGTGGCGGCACCGAGCGACAAAGCATTCGTCTCAGCCGCGCCCTGATTGACAACGGCTGGGACGCCAAACTCATCGTCGGCTGTTCCGGCGGCCGCCTGGATCCACTGGCGCAACAGGAACTGGCCGACCATTTGTACTTCTGTGGAACCACAGGCAGTCCGCTGACCAGCCTACGCGCGCTGCAACAGTTACGGCAGCTCAGTGCCAACCAACCGTCCGTTCTCATCGCAATGGGGCGCTGGGCCAATTGCCTGCTGGGCTTCTGTCGTCGAAAGCCTGACACTCGCACCATTGCCACCGTGCGCACCAGCCGCCCACTGCCCTATTTATACCGGCGCTCGATCCGGCAGGCGGATGCCGTACTCGCCAACAGTCACTGGGCGCTACAGTCGACACTCCGCACAAGCAGACGCACCGAGGACACCAATACTGCGGTGATCCACAACGCCCTCAGCCGCCCCGAGCTACTGCAGATCGACCCATCCGACAAAGCAGCTGCCAAGCGAGCCATCGGCCTCGCTCCTACCCAGAAAATCCTGCTGTCGGTCGCCCGCATGGACCGCGGCAAAGGGCAAGGTGATCTGATTCGCCTGATGGCCCGTCCCTCTGCACATAACCGCAAATTGATCCTACTAGGTGAAGGTTCTGAAAGCGAAGGTCTGCAGGCACTGGCGCACTCCCTCGGAGTCGCCAAACAAGTGCACTTCGCCGGTTTTTGCGAACAGTCACGCATCTACTATGCTGCCGCCGACCTGTTTTTATCCGCCTCCGGACTCGACAGCCTGCCCAACGCCCTGATCGAAGCCCAGGCGGCAGCACTGCCGATCATTGCCTATCCCACCGCAGGCATTCCGGAAATAATAGATGACCCGCGCACCGGCCACCTAGTTCAGCACGGGGACATCGCGATCATACACCGCCACGTCGAAAATCTTCTGGATCACCCTTCGAACACTGCAATCATGGGTCGTGCCGCCCGCAAAACAATGATCGAAAAATTTGATCCCCAGCAGCAAATTAAAGCCTACCTCAGTTTTATCGACCAACTGTAACCGCACGCCGCCAGACTCGCGACCGAGAATAATGAATACCTACGAGAATAAAGAGTCAGTCTAAAAGAGGCCATCGCAAAGCCACATCCCAAAGCACCGAAACACGAAGATTTCCTCTAGAATAGCTGTATGGTGCTGCTCATCTCATTGCGTCTCCACGCTCAATTAATTTTTGCACCGAAGAAACAGCTTGACATTAATTACAGATATTTTTGTAATTATTGTCAAAGCATGACTGTCAAAAGCCCACCCATTTCAGAAATTGAATCCGAAAGCATCCGCTTTTGGGGTGAAGTTGCTGAGCTACTGGGCTTTCCGCGATCCACCGGAGAAGTGTATGGGCATTTATTTATCTCCAAGCACCCGCTGTGCGCCGATGAGATTGCAGAATTCACCGGCTCCAGCCGCAGTGGCAGCGGGCAACATTTGAAGCTACTGACTGAGATCGGTGCCATCCGCATCAGTCAAGCGGTTCAAGACCGCAAGGCGCATTTCGAACTACAAACCGACCTTGGCGTGCTCATTCGCCGCCTCAGCAATACCCGTATCTTCCCGAAACTAGCTGAACTGAATCAGCAGCGATTAAAGCTAGAGCAACTAGCCAGCGAATCTGATGCCCCTCACTTAATTGAACGCTTCGACAAGTTGGAGCGCTGGAAGCAAAAAATCGAGCCATTGGCCAACCTACTCAAATCTTTAATTTAAACACCAAACTCAACTATGATCTATCTACTTGGAGGCTCAGGATACGTTGGACAAGCGTATCAACAACTACTTAATAAAAAGGGAATTCCTTTTAAAAACTTGGTACGAGCTGAGCTCGACTACACCGACGTGGCCACCCTCACCGCCGCACTGCAAACGGATCAACCCGAGTTCCTGATCAACGCAGCGGGCTACACTGGAAAACCCAACGTAGACGCCTGCGAGGCCGACAAAGCCAATTGCCTATTTGGCAACGCAATTCTACCTGCACGCATTGCAGAAGCCTGCGAAGCGACCAAGACCCCTTGGGGTCACGTCTCCTCCGGTTGCATCTACACTGGAGCCCGCGAAGACGGCACTGAATTTACCGAAGCAGACGCACCGAATTTTACCTTTCGCCAGAATAACTGCTCCTACTACTCAGGCACCAAAGCCCTCGGTGAAGAGATCCTCGCAGATGCCAAGAATGCCTACATCTGGCGCCTCAGAATCCCCTTCGATCACAACGAAAGCCCGCGCAACTACCTGACCAAACTAATGCGCTACCAGCGCCTACTTGAAGCCGAAAATTCCATTTCGCAACTGCATGAATTTGTAGCCTCCACTTTTGCCTGTTGGGAAAAGCACATCCCTTTCGGCATCTACAACGTGACAAACCCTGGCTATGTAACTACTAGCGAAGTCGTCGAACTCATCCTCAAGAGTGGAGTCTGCCAGAAAGACTACGAGTTTTTCAGCGACGAAAGCGAATTCATGAAAAAAGCTGCCATCGCACCCCGCAGCAACTGCATCATGTCCTCTGCCAAACTCGCCGACGCTGGTATTCAATTGACACCGGTAAAAGATGCAATTCGGCAAGCTTTAGCTAACTGGAAGTTAGCTAGTTGAAGTTGAGAGTTTAAGTTAAAAGGAAAGAAAGCTAAGCCGAAAAATTAAAACACGAACTGTTAACAGGGCACTAAAATCTTAATCTTTCTACTTAAACTTAATCTTAAACTTCAGCCCTTAAACTTCAGCCCTTAACCTTAACCTTTCAACTTAAACTAAATAATGAAAATTCTAATCACAGGAGGAGCCGGTTTCATCGGCAGTAATCTCGTCCGCCAGCTCATTAAAGAGACCGAACACAACGTGCTCAACCTCGATGCGCTGACCTACGCCGGCAACGTGCATTCACTAGCAGACATTGCCGAGAGCCCCCGCTACCGCTTTGCTCAAGTCGACATTTGCGATGCCACTGCGGTGTCCAAGACCTTCACCGAGTTTCAACCCGACTGGGTGATGCACCTCGCAGCCGAAAGTCACGTCGACCGCTCGATCGATGGCCCCGGGGCCTTTGTGCAAACCAACGTAATCGGGACTTTCAACATGCTGCAGGCAGCACGTGCTCACTTCGAAAGCCTGACTGGCGAAGCCAAGGCCAACTTCCGCTTCCTGCACGTTTCCACCGACGAAGTCTACGGCTCACTCGGCGCCGAAGGGCTTTTCAGCGAGACCACACCTTACGACCCACATTCACCCTACTCAGCCAGCAAGGCCGCGTCAGACCACTTAGCGCGGGCCTGGGCCGACACCTACGGATTGCCAGTTCTCGTCACCAATTGCTCCAACAACTACGGCCCATATCAATTCCCAGAAAAGCTGATCCCAGTCGTGATCCTCAAAGCCCTACGCGGCGAAGCCATCCCCGTGTATGGCAAAGGTGAAAACATTCGCGACTGGCTGTATGTTGGCGACCACGCAGATGCACTGCACACCGTGATTGCGAAAGGCACGATTGGCGAAACCTACAACATCGGCGGCTACAATGAACGCACCAATCTGGATTTAGTGCGCATGCTGTGTGAACTGCTGGATGAGTCCCAACCACGCGCAGACGGCAAGCCGTACGCCGATCAAATCACCTTCGTCACTGACCGCCCCGGCCACGACCTGCGCTACGCCATCGACGCCTCCAAAATCAAAAGCGAACTCGGCTGGACCCCCAAACAGGACCACAGTTCCGGTTTCCGCAAAACAGTAGAGTGGTATCTCAATAACACCGACTGGACCGAAAACATCCTCAGCGGCGATTATCAACTGGAACGGTTGGGAGCTTAAGTTTAAGAGGGAAGTTTAAGTTTAAGACACGACGCTTTAACAACCAAGTTCAGTATGCCATGAGAGAGGAAAATTCAGACGATACATTTGAAAAACTTGCAGTGTGGCAACGCGCGCAAGCAATCAGCATCGAAGTTTACCGCTTACTGACCGAGTGCAAAGACTGGGGCTTCAAAGACCAAATCACTCGATCTACAAATAGTATTGCTGACAATATCGCTGAAGGCGCGGAACGCCCCGGCAAGGCCGAATACCGCCAGTTTCTCGGATACGCCAAAGGCTCCGCAGGCGAAAGCCGCTCACAAACTTACAGAGCACAAGCACTCAACTACATCTCAGCTGCAGACAGCCAACGCCTAGTCGCCGAACTCAAAGAGATTTCAAAAATGATCTACGGCCTAAGAAACAGCATGAAATAGTTTAAAGAAGACCATTTAAACTCTAAATCTCAACTATTCCCTTAATCTTAAACTTTCATCTTCAACTCAAACAACAGTGTCCGACCTTAATCTTAAACTTTCATCTTCAACTAAAAATAATTCCCGAAAGGGAATTATTTTAGCCGGCGGCTCCGGCACCCGACTCTTCCCGCTCACCATCGCGATCTCCAAGCAGCTCATGCCGGTTTATGACAAGCCGATGATCTACTATCCGATTTCGATCCTGATGCTGGCCAACATTCGTGAGATCTTAATCATCTCCACTCCCAACGACCTGCCACTCTTCAAAAAATTGCTCGGCGACGGCAGCCAATTCGGAGTCGAATTTTCCTATGCAGAGCAACCCTCTCCCGACGGACTGGCGCAAGCCTTTACCATTGCCGCCGATTGCGGATTCTTGAATGGTCAAGAGCCAACTGCCCTGGTACTGGGGGACAATCTGTTCTACGGTCACGACTTGAGCGAATCGTTGCTAGCCGCCTGCGCCCGAGAAGTCGGCGCCACAGTCTTTGGCTACCATGTCTCCAATCCGACTGAGTACGGAGTCGTGGAGTTCGACGACGACGGCAAAGTGCTCTCGCTCGAAGAAAAACCCACGCAGCCGAAATCCAACTACGCCATCCCAGGACTCTATTTCTACGACCAAAACGTGGTCGAATACGCACGCAACCTTCAACCCTCCGCCCGAGGCGAACTCGAGATCACCGATCTCAACCGCGTCTATCTGGAAAAAGAAACACTGCGCGTTGAGCGGCTCGGACGCGGTACCGCGTGGCTGGATACCGGCACGCACGACAGCCTACTCGAAGCCGCCGAATTCGTGCATGTGCTCGAAAATCGCCAAGGCCTAAAGATCGCCTGCTTGGAGGAAATCGCCTTTGAAAAGCAGTGGCTCGACCAAGCCGGCCTACAAAAGCAGATCGAGCACCTAGGAAAATCCAGCTACGGTCAGTACCTCAAGAAACTGTTGGAACAGTAAGCCACCGCCTCCATCACCCATCACCTCTAACCCATCACCCATAATTTTGCTCAAACTCTTCACCCAGCACCGCTATCTGCTCTGGCAGTTTACCAAGCGGCAAATCGAGCAGCGCCACAAAGGTAGTTTTTTAGGCATGCTGTGGTGTGTCATTCAGCCGCTTACAATGATGGTGATCTACACCGTGGTATTTGGGCTCATCTTCAAAGGTAGCTATCAGGGCGTCGAAAATCAAAGTACCCTCGACTACGCACTGGGCATTTTCCTCTCGCTGACGATTTTTCAAATGCTGGCAGATGTTGTCAATAGCTCGCCCGCAGCGGTGCTCGGTCAGCCGAACCTCGTCAAAAAAGTCGTTTTTCCCCTGGAAATCCTACCGGTCAGCAACCTCGCCGTAGCACTGTACCAATTCGGGATCAGCCTAATCTTAACCCTTATCGGCGTGGTCACGATTGGTCAAGGACTCAGCCTACATAGCCTGCTGTTTGTCGTCGCGCTGCTACCGCTAATCCCACTGGCCCTCGGCGTGTCACTACTCTTCTCCTCGCTGGGAGTCTTCCTGCGTGACCTGCAGCAACTAGCAGGCCCACTCAGCATGATCCTCATGTATTCCAGCGCAGTGTTTTACTCGGCACAGATGGTGCCCGAGCCCATGTGGATCTTCATCAAATTCAACCCACTGCTTCACATCGTTGAGCAGGCACGTGCCACCCTACTCTGGCACCAACCGATGGACTGGCTCTGGGTCGGCTACAGCTTCGCCTTTGGCTTAGTCACCCTCGCACTGGGTCTGTTTAGCTTCAAAAAACTCAAACCTGCGTTTGCCGACGTCATTTAATCCTGACCCAATGAGCGAAAATAAACAGTCGAATAGCACGCAGGGCGAGATCGCTATTTCCGTCAAAGGCCTGAGCAAAGCTTACCGCATTTGGCGCGATCCAGGTGCCCGCCTAAAAGCCCCCCTATGGGATGCCATGGGCTCCATAGTGCCAAGCGCACTGCGACCGAAAGCTCTGAAAAAACGTCTCTCCCATGAGGGTCAATCTCGCTACTACACCGATTTCTATGCGCTCGACAAACTGGATATAGAAATCAAAAAAGGTGAGGCCATCGGCATCATCGGCCGCAACGGATCAGGAAAAAGTACCCTACTTCAAATGATTGCGGGTACGCTGACTCCGACCACTGGTACAATTGAAGTCAAAGGACGAATCGCTGCTCTACTCGAACTGGGCTCGGGCTTTAACCCCGAATTCACAGGCAGGGAAAACGTATTCTTAAACGCCTCCATCCTCGGCCTAAGCCAATGCGAAATCGAATCCAAACTAGATACTATTATTGAGTTTGCAGACATCGGTAGCTTTATAGATCAACCGGTTAAGACCTATTCTAGCGGAATGGTAGTTCGGCTGGCATTTGCGGTACAAACTGCTGTAGATCCTGACATTCTAATAGTAGATGAAGCCCTTTCCGTTGGCGATGAACTCTTCCAGAAAAAATGCTTCAGCCGCATCGAGCAACTCCGAGAGGCAGGCACTACGATTCTATTCGTTTCGCATGATGCATCTTCTGTAATTCGCCTATGTCAAAAAGCTGTCCTCCTTAAAAACGGAAGAATATTTGTAACTGGTAGCCCCAAAGCAGTCGTGACGATTTATCAAAAGAGCTTATTCGATGAAAGTGCGGATGAAGCGCTCTTAATTGAAGAGTTCTCAGCGATTGAAGCTCAGGTAGATAACAATGAACACGAGTCGATCATATCGCCCCAGAATGACACCTCCGAAGCGAGCCTCGACACACCAGAATTAGAGGACAGCGCCTACATGGACCCAGGCCTCCTCAAACACCAACCCATCTCATACAGCAATGTCGGTGCCATTATTTCAGATGTAAGGATTGAAACCTTAACTGGCGTGCCAGTGAATTGCCTGCAACACGGCAATTCTTATAGATACAAGTACAACACTAAATTCACTAAAACTGCGTCTCAGGTTATTTTTGGATGTATGATTAAGATGATGGATGGCCTAGAAGTTGGAGGGCTTATCAGCGAGCCCATACATCAGTCAACCCTTAGCATATTATCGGGTGAAGAACATCAAGTTTCCTTCGATTTTAGGTGTCTCCTATCACCAGGAACTTATGCCTTTAATGCAGGGGTCACTGGAACAATTGATACCGAAGACAATTACTTAGCTCGTAGCATCGATGCGATACTGTTTAGAGTAAATGCTGAGAACCAGTTAACCCACACAGGGATGATTAATTTTTCAGATAAAGAGGCAAACCAATGATCAGTGAAAAGAAAAAGCTAATCATTGTTACAGGAGCACACCGAAGTGGCACCTCTATGCTTGCAGGTTGCTTGGATAAATCGGGTATTTACTTTAACTCAAATCGACTAATGCCGCCCTCCCCAGACAACGCGAAAGGTTACTGGGAAAACAGAGCGATTGTATCCATTCACGATGAACTACTCTCCAAACTCGACTCATCATGGCATGACGTAAAACAGCTCCCAAAGAACTGGGAAACCTCGCCACCCGCCATCGAAGCCGAAAGAAAACTAAGCAAAGAATTAACTAAAAGTTTCAACTGGCAACACACATGTGGCCTCAAAGACCCACGCATCTGCCTACTTCTACCACTGTGGATACCGATGTTGAAACGCTTGGGCATTCAACCATACTTCGCTCATATCTGCAGGATTCCAAACGAATCCGCTCAATCATTACACAAACGGGATAAGCTTAGCATTGAATACGCACTTGCGCTTTGGGCGACTTATAATATCGAGGCGATTAATTCAATTATTCACGCGAAGCACCCTTACGAGATTCTAACCTACAACGAGGTACTCGGAGACTCGAAGAAGGCGCTCCAGCGCTTGCTAAAAGAATTCGGTGAGCCAGACTTGGCTGCTAATGTAAATAAAAATGCACTGGAGAGTTTCTGCGACAAAACTCTTAAGCACAATTCATCTCAGCTCACAACAAATGCAGATTTCTATAATCTGCTCTATACGAATCTAGTAAAGAGTAATAAGGTAGAGCTTCCTGCCCAAATTAAGCCCTTTTATCAAGCATCCTATTTAAGGAAAAATATTGAACCTCTAGCGTCCGATAATACCACTGCTACGCTCTATATTAGCGACTCGCGGACGTTCTCCGAAGATAAACAGATCTCTCAAAGTTATTCCCTCGAAAGTCATACGACCATACGATTCTCGGGAATTGAAGCACACGCCCAGAACCAACGCGCACTCCACCTTCGGTTTGACCCCACGAACTGTATTAGCCTGATCAAGATTGATAACATAACTGCGATATACAGATCAGAATCTCGTTCTAAGACAGAAAAAGTAATATTACACGAATTACAAACTCACCCAAATGGTACCTTAATAGAATCAGCGCCCCATCAGTTTATTAGTACAGACAATGACCCACAATTAATCATTGATCCGATTACAGTCGAGGGCTGCGCACTCATCGCAGTCGAAGTGAGCATTTTCGCCAGCACAAGCTCACGACGAATACGCGCTGAGCTAATTAGCTTAGCCGCGAGCAACGAACAAACCTGCTCAAAGCTAAAAGGCTCACTCAACCAGCGTGAACTGTCGATGTCAGCATTACAGGATTCGCTCGGGCAAAAAGAGCAATCCATCTCAGACCTGCAGGACACACTCAACCAGCGTGAACTGTCGATGTTAGCATTACAGGATTCGCTCGGGCAAAAAGAGCTATCCATCTCAGACCTGCAGGACACACTCAACCAGCGTGAACTGTCGATGTCAGCATTACAGGATTCGCTCGGGCAAAAAGAGCAATCCATCTCAGACCTACAGGACGCACTCAACCAGCGTGAACTGTCGATGTCAGCATTACAGGATTCGCTCGGGCAAAAAGAGCAATCCATCTCAGACCTACAGGACACACTCAACGAAAGAAACGTTAGAATATCCGTTCTGACAGTAGATCTAGAAACTGAATCTAAAAAAGTAAACCGTATGAAAAATTCATTTATTTGGAAATCAACCGCACCGATCCGCGCGATACAGAAATTGTTCGGCCAAAACTCTGACGACATGCCGAGCCTAAAGCATTGGATCGATTCACCGAAAAAACCCTTTTTTCATATGCACCGAGGCGAACTGCATGTAGCAGGTTGGTGTTTCGATGAAGCCACGGGCGAGTCTGCCGATCGCATATTCATCAAGATTGGAAATAGAGAGATTAAATGTGAGCAAGTTGAACGAAACGACGTAAGCAAAGCTTACTCAATCAATAATACAAATGTCGGGTTTGAGGCAAGATTCACTACTGGGCATGGTTTCAAAATCATTCGTATATTTTGCGAGTATAATGGAATTAAGAAACCTCTGTACAACTTTTTATTTTTGATAAAAAGATCAATACAATATAAGAATAGCTCAAAAAAAATTCTATCAGAAAATAAGACACCGCCAGAATGGGAAGTCCCTAAAATCAAATTTGATGACACTGAAAATAGATATCACGAATATATCGAAAATCAAAAATTTGACTCCGCGGTTAAAGTAATAGCTTTTTACTTACCCCAGTTTCATCCATTTCAAGAAAATGACGATTGGTGGGGCAAAGGATTTACAGAGTGGACCAACGTAACAAAAGCCCAACCTAAATACCACGGCCACTACCAACCAAGACTGCCTACGCACCTAGGATTTTATGACCTAAGACTTCCTGATGTAATGGAAGAGCAAGCAAATCTAGCGAAAAACTACGGCGTCTCTGGTTTTAATTACTATTTCTATTGGTTCGCGGGTAAAACACTAATGGAGAAGCCATTAGTAAACATGCTGAAAAATAAAGCGATCGACATGCCGTTCTGTTTAACGTGGGCGAATGAGAATTGGACTCGCCGCTGGGACGGCGCTGATCAGGATGTTTTGATTTCACAAAGCCACAGCAAGCAAGATTCTCTAGCATTCATTCGCTATGTAATGAAATACCTAAAAGATGAGCGTTACATCACAATCGATGGAAAACCCGTCTTAATGGTCTATCGTGCGGATATAATACCTGACATTAAGGAAACTACCGATATTTGGCGCGAAGAAAGTCAGCGACATGGCTTACCAGGCATATATCTTGTCGCTATAAAATCTTTTGGGATAAAAAATGTGAAACAACTAGGATTCGACGCTGCCGCGGATTTCCCACCGCACACAACAGGAGTAGGTTCACTTCAAAAAAAACTGCCAGGCACTGATCCACATTTTAAAGGAATTATGTATGACTACGAAGAGACTGTACGCGAAGCAATCAGCAAGAAAACACCAGATGAGAAAACGTTCGGAGCGTTAATGCTAGGCTGGGACAATACTGCCAGAAAGGGAAATAATGCAAATTTGTTCAACAACTTCTCATTACTTCATTACAAACAATGGCTTTCAAACCAACTCCACAAATCTTTTCATAACAATAAAAACTCCGCAGACGAGAAAATCGTATTGGTTAATGCATGGAATGAATGGGCCGAGGGCACATACTTAGAGCCTGACCGCAAATTCGGCTACGGCTACCTACAATCAACATACGATGTAATAAAAAACTACGACAATTCATACAACTCATACCTGTCATTCTTAAACAAGACAAGGAAGAGCGACTACGCCATCATCATACATTTACATTATATTGATGTATGGGAAGATATACTAAAGCTACTCACAAATTCAGGCACCGCCAACACTGACGTTTACATCACTGCAACATCGATAGATGCAATTAAGACTGTAAATAAAGACTTACCGCACGCGAAAACCATGCTAGTTGAAAACCGAGGAAGGGACATACTACCATTTTTATACACTTTAAAACACATCGAACCTTTAGGATATTCTTGTGTTTGTAAAATACACGGCAAAAAAAGTATATATCGATCAGATGGAGAACAGCTTCGCAACCAGCTTTACAACGCCCTGTTAGGCTCAGAACAGAAGGTTTCAAACTCGATCGCTGAGTTTACACATGATAGTTCTCTCGGCATGATCATTCCGCAAAGTTCGCTATTAGCACATGACGATAATAACATGTTATTTAACCACGAAAGAGTCCAATTCACTTCAAAAAAGATAGGAGTACCTTTCATCAATGATGTTTTTCCTACTGGCTCTATGTTTTGGTTTCGTCCTGGTGCAATGCTACCGCTGTTAAAATTAGAGGAACATGATTTTGAGTTAGAATATGGCTACTCTGATGGCACAATAGCCCACGCAGTTGAAAGACTTTTCGTAACAGTCACAAAAGCTACAGGTCATTATATTAGTAAAACAGAAGCTAATGTGGCATGCGCTACCGCTGGTTAAAAATTGGAGACGTTTGAATTAAGTTACTTGAAATGGTCGACTTGTAAAATTGGACTGCCCCCGAGCACTGAACCACTTGAAATATTAGCCAGCAGCCTTTAGAAAGTACCAAGATAAATGAAAAAGAAACGTCATCTAGTGTACGAATAGAAAATACTCAATGATTACCATCATAACTGCCGTGTATAATCAGCTGTCATTGACTCAGGCATTCTGGACTAGCCTTCTCAAGTATCAACCCAATGAGCCTTGGGAAATTATCTAGATCGATGATTGCAGCACTGACGGCACGCGCGAATGGCTTAAAAGCATCGAGTCAGGCAACTGCCGGGTCATTTTCAATGAAACTAATCAGGGGTATGCCACGAACAACAACAGAGGCGCCTCACTTGCTAGAGGTGACACGCTGATCTTTCTGAACAACGACCTTGAGCTTGAGGAGAGTTGGTTAGAACCACTCCTTGAGAGTCTGAATCGAGTGGAAAAAGTTGGTGTCGTCGCCAATATCCAGGTCCAACACTCAACGGGTCTGATTGATCACGCAGGCGTCTGGTTCGACTTAGTGGGTTGCCCAGGGCACCTCCATAAAGGTGTAAATCCCAAGAATATAAAAGAGAGTGGCACTTTCTGCAAAGCGGTTACCGCAGCCTGCTGGGCAACTCGAAAGAAAACATTTGAACTAGTCGGAGGCTTCGAGACGGCGTTTCGCAACGGGGTGAGGGTTTAATGACGATATTCCGTTCTGACCTAAGACAAAATTAGAAAATGTATATTTTCATCTGGACGTTGGGCAGTCCAACCACAGGCTAATCTATAGCATTAATTCGCCCTATACTTTAAAGGAATGTAAAAAAGAGGAATAATTATGGAAGAAATTTTTGAAGTACATATTGATGAAATTCTAACCAAAGCTGAGCGAGGAACCGAACTGGTTTCTTCACATGACGGTTTTAAAGTATTGAGGACTTTAGGTGTTGAGGACTTTGGGCTCGTACTTTGGAGTATGCCGACTAAGGCATACCCAAGATTTTCTGCCGTATTACCAGAAATGACGTCGGACGAGGTCACCACAATTTGGACTGGAGCTTCAGGTCTAAGATTACTTCAACAAAGCGTGAGCTTTGTAAGGTCATGTGCTGAAAACTATACTGCTGCCACAGGTAGTTCGTTACGTGGCAAGCGAATTTTAGATTTTGGCTGCGGGTATGGGCGTTTCCTCAGGCTGTTTTCATACTATTCAAATGATGTTTATGGTGTGGATGCATGGGAGAGCTCGCTAGACCACAGCCGCCGCAGCGGGTTTGGCAGCGTAGTGAGAAAGAGCGACGAAGTTCCAGACTGCATACCCTTTGATGAAAAATTCGACTTTTTGTTTGCGTTTTCTATCTTTACTCATTTGAGCAAGAAAGCCACAATTGCATCTCTTAAGGCTCTCAGAGGCGCAGCGAAAAACGGAGCAGTTCTAGCAATAACTATTCGTCCCGTAGAGTTTTGGGCAGAGGCCCAAAAAGGTTTGACCCATCTCAAAGCGAATCAGGCTGTTATGGATGATCTTATCGCCGATCATCATCGCTGTGGCTTTGCGTATTATGTGCAAGATAATTTGAACGATCAGGTAGAAGAATGCCACTATGGTGACACATCGATGACGTTGAAATGGCTTCTTGATCACATGGAGGGCTGGAAATACGAGAAGTCTGACCGCTCATTGAATGATCGACAGCAGCGTTATATTTTCTTACGAGCAATCTAACTTAAATGTTAAAACTCGGGGATCTAGATGTTTTTGATCGTGGCTACGCCTCCAAATATGGCTTCATCAATGAAGTCACTTCGCTGGGTGCTTCTTTAGTGGCACGTATCCGCAACGAACCAGTTTATCAAGCTGTGGCCAGCAATCTCCTGGATGAGGCCGCCAGAGATGCGGGCGTCATTAGCGATCAAGAAGTCCTGCTTGGCCAAAAGGAAATTCCGGTTCGCATGGTTGTTATGAAGGTGGCTGACAAGCGCCTGGTTTTAGTGACGACGTGAAAAAAGGGGCATTCCGTTATTCTTATAATTAGTCCCTGATAAGCCTCAGTTTCATGGCCGCCAGCTTCATAAAACTTGCCCACATTCTGGCTCACGGCCTGAGGAATTCCCATGTTCAGCTTACCGGCAATCCATACATTTGTCGCACTCGTAGATCGCTTCAGGGCAGACGCCAGCATGACCTTCCAGTTTGCTGATTTTAGATCATCGCGGATCGCAGCAGTATCTTTACCGAGTTCCGTAAGGCCTCGCTCCAGAAACAACTCCCACTTCAATTCATTCGCCTCACGTAAATCCTTACCATCATAGTGCTCCTTCGCCGGATCAAGCCTCCCCACCCGCGGCCTCCACCTCTGCCTTGAGTCGCTCAGCCTCTTCGCTCAATAGGCTCTTTTTAAATTCCTTGCTCCCAATCTCGGCACATTCGATCAAACAGCAGCTCTTTCTGTTCAGCTGTATCCGCAGCCAACCACGATAAATACTCACGGTATTTCTTACGCCCGGCTGAGGTGTCCGACAAGCCACCGGCATTCTCTAAGCACCCACTCAAATCCATAAACTCAGGACGCTTCGCCGGATGCTGCAAATACCAATAGCTCGACCAACGATATTCTTTCAGTTCATCTACGGCGCGCATCCCAGCGCGCACACCAACACCACTCCGCATATACGAATCAATGCCTAGCAGATACGTTTGGGCAGTTTGGCACATCTGAAACCGAATTCAAAAATCAACCAGACTTCTTTCAGTAAGCTGCCAGTGCAAGAGCAACGCTTTTATAGATTTTTCTCCGACAACAACTCCATCATGTCGGCATTCCGGCCTTTGTTCGCATGTGAGAGTCGATTAGGACTCGGCGCAGTCGCCCAGCGCACGGCAAAGAGCTTCGCGCTATGGTGGCGTAAGGCATTGCATAAATAATTAAGCCCAATGCAGTGTGTGAGTGGGCAATACAAAAGGCAGGCCACGTGACTCCATGGCGAGAATGTCCGGCTCTTTTTTTATCGGCCCCAGACTCGGATGCCAAATTACGCACCATCCCTACGGGGATGAGCTTGCAAAGCTGATTGAAGACGACAGTACTGTGTTTGGTTGGTTTTGGTTAGTTCACACTCGGTTTCCTTGGTCGAAAACCACCCAAAGCCAACCAACTTTTTAAATTAAATGACCATCCCTACGGGATGGCTGTGTTTTGATATCAATAATAACAGCCCTTTACAATCAACTCGAACTAACCAGAGCCTACTGGGAGAGCTTGCTTGCTAATCCGCCATCGGAGCCTTGGGAAATCATCTGGATCGATGATTGCAGTACGGATGGGACGCGCGAATGGCTTAAAAGTATCGGATCCGAGCACTGCCGAATCATCTTAAATGAAACTAATCAGGGGTATGCCACGAACAACAACAGAGGCGCTTCACTCGCAAGGGGAGATACGCTAATCTTTCTGAACAACGACCTTGAACTTCAGCAGGGTTGGCTGGAACCACTCCTAGAGAGTTTGGACCGAGTTGAAAGCATTGGTATCGTCGGCAACATTCAGATACAATACTCAACGGGTCTGATTGATCACGCGGGGGTCTGGTTTGATTTAGTGGGTTGCCCAGGACACCTCCATAAAGGTGTAAATCCCAAGAATATAAAAAAGAGTGGCGCTTTCTGCAAAGCGGTTACCGCAGCCTGCTGGGCAACTCGAAAGAAAACATTTGAACTAGTCGGAGGCTTCGACACGGCGTTTCGCAACGGAGCCGAAGATTTCGATCTCTGCCTGAAGCTACATCAACGCGGCTATCGGCACTGGGTGGACTATCGTAGTCAAGTAAGGCATCATGTCAGCGCGAGTCCTGGACGAAAGCTGATGGACAATAAGAACCAAGCTATTTTTATTAAGCGCTGGGGTGAGCTTACTTCGCAATTTGGTCAGGAAGATTGGCCACGCGAATATCTTAAGCGTATCCTGAAACATCCAACGCAAATAAATGCAACGAAAACGCTGGATGCTCTCTTACGATTGGCGTATCTCAAGCGCGGGCCCTCAAAATGGGCTACTAAACGTAGAGAAAAACTAATCGCTGACGCCTAAATCTTCTGTATCGATGCGAATCCTATTCACTGCACCAAATCTCCCCTACCCATCAACAAGCGGCGGAGCCCAACGAACGGCCCGGTTACTTGAAAGCCTTCAGCGATTTGCCGATGTTGACTGCTTTTTCATTCCCGCCAAAGCACCTTCGCCATCTGAACTCTTAGAATTGGAAGCTCATGCATCTATTCTGGGGACTGATTCTACTGACCGAATACGCATGGAACATTCAGGCTCCATTGTCAGTAAGCTCGGAAAATCGATACAAACCTACTGGCAAGGGGAGCGCCACCGCTGGGTGCCCTGCCGCTCCGCGACAGCAAAGTTGCTCAAACTAGATGACTACGACCTGGTCGTCTCACGCTATCTGGCTCCGGCCTGCATGCTTGATCTGTTTAGGCACCCACGGCTTTTGATTGATGTGGACGATTACGACCCCGATCGACTCGAAATGCGCATTCGTTCGGCGGCGTGGCTAAAGAACTTAACGCTGAAACGCTGTTTAAGGCATTCTGTGCAGGCGCATAGAAATCTACTACCTAAAGTTCAGCATGCATGGATATCAAACGAGAATGATCGGCAGCATGCTGGATTAAGTCGTGCCACTTTACTCCCCAACCTACCGTACTTCGATGGTGGACTACTTCCCAAGATCAGTGCTCCTAACCTAAAAAGCCAAAAGTTCATCATGGTGGGCACTTTTGATTACAGTGCGAATGTGCTCGGTGCAGATTTATTTATCCGAGATGCATGGCCTCAGATCATCCAAAAATTCCCCGCAGCTGAACTGATTCTAATCGGGCGCAGTATGTCACAAAAACAAAAGCTGCGTTGGGAGCAAAACAAAGGGGTGCAAGCTCTAGGATTCGTGAAACACCTATCTGAGCATTACGCTTCATGTATCGCGAGTATTAGCCCAATCATAACTGGAGCAGGCACCAATATAAAAGTACTCGAATCGGCGGCATATGGCAGAGTGCCGGTCCTAACAAAAACGGCACGCCGAGGCTTCGAAAATCACTTTATCCACGAACGCTCCTGCCTCATTGCGGATGATATAAGCGGTATGGCAGATCCATGTATTAAGGTACTAAGCGATAAAGAAGAGGCGATACATCTTGGATCCCAAGCGCGCAAAGTGATTGAAGCCAATTATACAATTGATAAATTTCATGCTATTGTCCGAAAAGACTGCACGGAGACACATCAAAATAAAGACTTTATCCCCAAATACAGTGCTGCTCTCTAAGGAAGAAGTGCCTGCCGTCCTTCCTGAATCCCATAATTAAACCAATGCTCGAGCGCTGCCTTTTTATCACCGCTAAAGGCTGCCTCCAAATCACCATTCAAGGACAGGTAATCATCGACCGAAAAGCTGACACTATGCGTGCGACCTTCGGTCACACCGACATTCAAATAATGCTCCCAAGCCTTATTATAATCCGCGCCAAAGGCCACCGCTAAGTCGTTATAGCGCGCCAAATAATCTTGAGGGGTAAAGCCGCTCGGCCACGAAACAAGCGCCTGCCGGCCTTCATTGATCCCATAATTAAACCAGTGCTCCAGCGCTGCTTTTTTATCACTGCCAAAAGCTGCGGCCAGATCGCCGTTCAAGGACAGATAGTCGTCGATCGAGAAGCTGACACTGTGGGTGCGACCTTCTGTCACGCCATCATTCAGATAATGCTCCCAAGCCTTATTATAATCCGCGCCGAAGGCTGCGGCCAAGTCGGCATAACGCGCCAAATAATCTTCAGGCGAAAAGCCGCTCGGCCAGGTAACCAGCGGAACAAACGCCTGCCGTCCTTCATTGATCCCATAATTAAACCAATGCTCCAGCGCCGCCTTTTTATCACTGCCAAACGCTGCGGCTACGTCCGGGTTCAATAACAGGTAGTCATCGATGGAAAAGCTTTCACTGTGACTGCGCCCCTCGCTCACGCCGTCATTCAGATAATGCTCCCAGGCTGCGTTATAATCCGTGCCAAAGGCATTCGCCAAGTCAATATAGCGTACCAAATACGCTTCTGGGGAAAAGCTGTTTAACCACTGCCTTACAGAATTCGCATCATTTGGATCAGTCCTATCTTGAGTCACTTCGTACCAGTCGTCGATCCCATCACTGTCGGTGTCTAGCAACTGCGGATTGGCATGAACCAACACCTCTTGAGCGTCAGATAAACCGTCACCATCCCAATCATCATAGAAAAGCGTAAATGGGTCGCCATCAAATTGCAGCACATCTCCCGCAGCAATCTGCTCTGCATCCGACCGTCCATCGCCATCTAGATCCCAAGATCCATCATAAAGAATAAAGTTGCCTGAATCGGCCCACCATCCACCTAGCGAAAACAACTCATACGTACCGGTCACACCTGTCTTAAATTCTAACTTATCCTGTCCATTATAAATACTAAAATCGGACAAAATAGCATCAGCGGCATTCCATGTATACCCATGGACACTTAATTGATAGTTGCTAATGAAGGTGAATTCACTGTCTGATTGAAAAAATAAGACACCATATCCATCGAAAGGAAGCCTGTCAGATTTTTCTAACAAAATCTTACCCACCAATGATTCAGGGGCGGCAATGTAAACAGCATCGCCAAGCAATTGATCCCACTCAAGATTGCTGACACCATTGATAAAATCCGACGCTAAAAAATCCGCAGATGAAGCGGCATAGACTCCGTTTTCGTTGAAAGATGGAAGGACATCCCGCATATTCACCGGTGAGGCCGTAAGCACGGGAGTCAAACTCAACGATTGCCCCGGGGACAATTCAGGATCTAATAACGACAAGGGGACTGGTCCGCTCATGGAATCTTTGAATGCCTTCAAGCTAATTGCGAATTCGGCTCTTTCTTCTGGCGTGGCGGTACCGATCTCAAAGAGGTAGTCAAAACTAATATCACTTGAACGGCTCCATAAACCTGATTCGACCGATTCATAGAGGCGAATCGCCTGCTCAAGCAAGTCTTTTGCACGAAGACCATTGCCCGAACGTGATTGTACTAATTTCAACAGTTCGGGGTGATCCTCCCAGAAGGGAAGGAATGAACTATCGTCGAGGTAAGCTAGATACTTTTCCACGCTCAGTTCAACCGAAGTGTTTTGCATCGCCGCCAGCAGTTGAAAACCTTTGAAAGCCTTCAATATTGCCCTGCACATCACAGCATCCCGATAATCGATTCGTATGGGAAGAGCAAATCCGGTATACTCGGGTCTCAAGTCGACGCTACCGTTCGTTGGAAAGTTTTCAAGTGTCGCGATTATCTCGTCGATTAAAGCGCCCAGATCCCCCTGCTCTTCATCGAAAACGAGATCAGCGACCGTCTGAACATTAGCGCCGTCGCTGAACTCAGGCACCCATTGGTCGATTGCAACTTCGGAAAACTGGCCCATCTCGGGTGAGCCTATTGAAATCGCAATTTGCTCAGGATTGATTGTGGCCTCCGCAGGCAGTCCATATTGATGGCTGTTGCTGACCGGATCATAGTAGTAAAAATTATCAGTGTCGAATTCTGACAACTCATAGCGGACCGTAATGATATCTCCTGGTTCTAGATAAATGGGGAATTCATTATTTGGAAGCACGCCCCAGCCATACCACCTCTCATCAGGGGTAACGATTCCCCACCCCCTATACTCGCCAAACTCACGACCATTAATGCTAATTTCGGCAGAATTCTGCCCGATGTCAGCAGTACCGGACCAACCCGAAGCACTCAGAACAATCTCTCGTGCCATGTATAGTTTAAAATTAATGAACTGAGCTTTCGAGCCATTATACTGCAGACTAATTTCTGGCGCTTTGAGCACGTTGCCTTGTACACTGTATAGTTCGTCCGCAAAGAGGGACAGTTGATCCCCTTCCGGATTTACGATACGATTAAAACCTCCATCGACAACTGGCTGCAGACCGTGCGGAAGGTAGTTCGCCAGATCCTCCAAATCTTCCACAAAACCAGCTTGGTATAGAATGACTTCTGTTTGGCCGTTACCTAATAAGATGCCCGAATTACTTAGAGCGGCTAGGTCGACTCCAATCTGCCCCACCGTAGCGACGGGTGCTATAAAGTATTCGGATTTACTAAAATCATACGGCGGACGAACGACAATCACGCCACCAGCGGAAATACTTTGGTCATAGTATGACCCATTACTATCTTCTTGAAGCATGCCATACCAAGAATAATATTCTTCCCCAGACTGATTCTGATCACCATAAAGAGAAGTATTCAGCCTAGAGGCTTCGGCGAATGCTGTAAACACCCAAACTCCAGAACCCCAAGAGTCTAGTCCTTCAGTGTTAACGCCGATTCGATAATAAAGGCGCACGGTTTGAGGTGCATCAGTTGTGTTGTATAAATACAACGGCTGCCCTGCTTCTCCAGCTAAAAAGGAATAAAACTGAATCTGAGCCGCTGAATCGGTAGAACTCGGCGTCTTTGCTGGTAAAATTACGTTCGCAGTTGGCTCATTCGAATTACCCGGTTCGTCAGCGAGTGAAAAAAAGCTAGTTGACCGCTCGGCATCGAACCCTACATCAATGGCAGTGGCCTTAACATCCTGCTCAAACCACTGAGTGGCATCGAGAAAAGACTTGGCGACGATGAGCTCTGGATCTGAACGATCCGCCGAATAAAGTTGATCTGCTACCGAGGAAGCCTTCGCGAAATCTTTGACAGCAATGCTTTCGTAGATCGTTTCGAGTGATTGACCCTCGACTATTGTAGCGAGTGCCACGCAACAAAGGACGCTAAATGGACGAAATGTATTACTTAGATTTTTCATATAGTTTAAATTCCAGCGTATCATAACCTAGTATAAATTGGTGTCCATTTGATTTTTCCAACAAAAGGACATCCTCTTGAACCTGTGGAAAACGGCTCAATTCGTAGACATGATCCCCCGGGAATTTAAGCATGACCTCACCATTGAAACGCTGAACCCCCAACGCATCGATAAATTCCAACAAGTGACGCCAATCAGCGAGACTAATGGGGACCTCCTTTAAATCGAAGGCGACATCACTCAAAGTAACACCGGCAATGGCCACACGAAAAGGCCCCATTCTCACTTTTGAAGGCTTAAGCTCCCTGCACATAAACATAACATACACCTCACCTCGCTGAGAAAAAAAGGGAATCCTGAGGCCTTTAATTTGAGGTAATACTTTCAGGCTCGCGGCTTCATTAAAAAAGGCTAGCTCACCATGTTTTTTCTTAACCACTGCATCCGCAGCCTGGGAATGCAGGGTAAAAATAAACGCAAGGAAAGTCAGGCAACTAACAAAAAGCTTCATACGATAATAAGGAACGAGTTAACTATACAAGCGCTCCGAGCGCTAGAACAAAATAGGCAAGGGCAGCTTAGCGATAGCCAAGTGCCGCTCTCTAAAGACGAAGTGCCTGCCGGCCTTCATTGATCCCATAATTAAACCAGTGCTCTAGCGCTGCTTTTTTATCACTGCCAAACGCCACCTCCAAATCGCCGTTCAATGAAAGATAATCGTCGATCAAGAAGCTGACACTGTGGGTGCGACCTTCTGTCACGCCATCATTCAGATAATGCTCCCAAGCCTTATTATAATCCGTGCCAAAGGCCACCGCTAAGTCGTTATAGCGCGCTAAATAATCTTGCGGGGAAAAGCCGCTCGGCCAGCTCTCAACTGCTACAAGCGCCTCCCGGCCTTCATAGATCCCATAATTAAACCAGTGCTCCAGCGCTGCTTTTTTATCACTGCCAAAAGCTGCGGCCAGATCGCCGTTCAAGGACAGATAGTCGTCGATCGAGAAGCTG
>Ga0209223_10001693_pt1 | contig 23550 bp, 19 predicted proteins | sample COG_06_FD_184750 | JGI IMG/M metagenome (GOLD analysis project Ga0209223, IMG submission 184750) | Pelagic Microbial community sample from North Sea - COGITO 998_met_06 (SPAdes) (version 2) | ecosystem: Environmental > Aquatic > Marine > Neritic zone/Coastal water | place: Helgoland, sampling...
TCGCTGACAAAGGTAGTGCGTGGAATGCCTATGTGGTGCCTACTTAGTATTTGCAAACTGCGAAGCTTGTCGCGAGAGTTCATTATGCCGTGAGCGGTATTCGCACAGAATACATCCATCTCCTGAAACTGACGTACCACAGCAGTTCCGTAGTAGGTAATCGATGCGCCGATTCGCGGCAAAACCGCATCGTAAGTGCTCAGGTTTTTTTGCCGGAAGTAAAGATCAGGAACACCTTTTTGAAGATCAATAGCAAACTTGAGTGTGTCCAGAACTTTGACTTCATGGTCGCGTTGTAAGGCTGCTTCTTTAAGGCGTCGAGTACTATAAGATCGAGGCCCTCTAGAGAGAATGGCGAGCTTCATGGTGAATTCCTTGATGGTACTTAAAGCACAAATTATGTCATCATGCTTTGGATATATCTTGTATTCTTTGCTGGCTAGAGAGCACGGGTGCAGTGCCATTAGAGAAATGTATGACAGATAACGATTTACTGATATTGGGGTGGCGAGAATGGGTGCGCCTCCCCGACCTCGATCTGCCCCCCATCAAAGCGAAAGTTGATACCGGAGCCCGGACATCATGTTTACATGCTTTCGCAGTGCAGCCTTTTGTTGAAAATGGCCAGCAGCGCGTCGAGTTTCAAGTTCACCCGAAACAGCGAAATACAGAACTACTAGTGACTTGTACGGCAGATGTCATTGATAAAAGATTGGTGACTGATTCAGGAGGTCATAAGGAAGATCGATGGGTTATTCAGACGACTCTGAGTATAGGTGAGCACGAATGGCCCATCGAAATGACCCTTAGCCCAAGAGATGATATGAGTTTTCGTATGTTGCTGGGTCGTAATGCAATCAAGCGTTTGGCATTGGTAGATTCATCACGGTCTTATTTGATTGGGCAGCGACCGAAGAGGAAACCCAAAATTTTGACTTAGGGCTTTCGCAACTGAAATTGGCGGAGTAGCCAACCTTTAGGTACTGACAAACACCCAATCTGACAGTATTCAGTTCATGACTCAATCAAAAATGTACAAGCGCCATCGATTCCCACCCGAAATCATTCATTATGCCGTGTAGTCATAAGGGTTTGTTGGAGGAGCAGCGTTTGTGACCAACGGACCAGCAAAACCCATAGTCCGTTACGCCAAATCGTAAGTCGATAAAAATGGTGGTCTCACAGGGACTCGAACCTCGGACAAACGTATTATGAGGCAGTGTAACTGGTAGCTTTCTGATTCTGTAAGTTAAAGATTCCCAAGTGATTTCAAGAATCGTACACCGAACCAAAACCGAAATCGAACACTCAGGTTGAGATTCGGCAGGGGGGTGAGGAACTGAAAATCTGCGAAACTGGAAAGATGGTGAGTGGCCGCTTCCGGCCAGGAGCGGACCCTTACAAAGAGTTGCGGTAAGGCTGAGGACTGAAAATTCTTGTGTCGACAGTTCGATTTTGTCCCTAGGCAGCACCTCTTATACCTATTTCAAGGATAAAGGGGGCAGCCACTTGCTTCACGTTTTCTACATTTTCCTTCTTTTAGTTCTGTATTTTTACCCTGAGCCCCTTTATTCTTCTGCTCCGCGGTACACGCTGTCCTTCGGGACTACATCCACTCAAATTGCCACATGATTTCTATGCAAACTCCTGTCTCAAAATCACCTCAGCTATCCTCCATCGCATCATTCCTGAAACTCGAATCGACCGGCGGCATAATTCTTATCGCTACCTCGCTTCTGGCGATGATTTGTGCGAATTCCTTCCTAGCTCCCTGGTATCAACTATTGTTGGATACGCCGGTGGAGATTCGCATAGGCGCATTGGAGATCGCGAAACCGCTACTGCTTTGGATTAACGACGGGCTAATGGCAATTTTCTTCTTCCTCATTGGACTCGAGTTAAAGCGTGAGTTATTAGAGGGCGAGCTATCCGACCCACGCAATATAATTCTTCCTGGTGTCGGTGCGGTTGGGGGTATGTTAGTGCCGGCCCTGATCTATATATTGCTAAATAAAGGCGATGCAACAGCTTTGCAGGGCTGGGCTATTCCCGCTGCTACGGATATCGCCTTTGCCTTGGGCATACTAGCCCTGCTGGGGCCACGGGTGCCTACCTCGCTAAAAGTATTTCTTACTTCGCTCGCCATCTTCGATGACATAGGCGCGATCGTTATCATCGCCGCGTTCTATACCGACGGTATTTCTGTCTCAGCATTATTTATTGTGGCCATTTGTTTGCCGTTACTGTTCATCCTAAATCGACGCAATGTCCTGTCTTTCAGCCCCTATGTATTGATCGGTATAGTTATGTGGGTAGCGATGTTGAAGTCCGGTGTACACGCGACCTTGGCTGGAGTCTTGCTCGCAGTGTTTATTCCTATCCGCTCGAAGAAGAATGCAGACTTCTCTCCTTTGAAAAAGTTGGAGCATGACCTGCACGGCGTCGTCGCCTTCTTCGTATTACCCGTCTTTGCGTTCGTGAATGCTGGCATTGACATTCGTGATATGAGCATGGAACAAGTCGTGCACGGTGTTCCGATGGGTATTGCTCTGGGCCTGTTCGCGGGGAAGCAGATTGGTATTTTTGGCCTGTGTTGGCTCGCCATCAAGACAAAGCTCACCAAGCTGCCCAGCGGCATGACTTGGTCAAGTCTTTATGGCACGGCGGCCCTGTGTGGAGTTGGTTTCACAATGAGCCTGTTCATTGGCTCTTTAGCATTCGAGGAAACTGGCGTCAATCTGCTATTCGATGAGCGCATGGGTATCATCATTGGCTCAATCGCATCAGGGATTGTTGGCTATGTTCTGCTGCGCGCAGCCTTGCCAGCGGCGCATGGGAAATAAAACGAACAAAAAGGGGGTAGGCCCCGATTTAAATCGTCCGCTTTCGGCGGCGATTTCACTTGATTGAGGCAACTCTTTAATTAGTACTAACAAGATACGGACTAAGGAGCGATAGAAGCTACAGTAGTTTACTGCTAACTCCTTGCCCTTTTATCGCGAAGGCGGGATAACACATAACATTTCGAACAGTAAGTTTGCGGCCAGCAACGATGTGTTACCAGAAATGTCATAAGGTGGCGACACCTCTACTAAATCACCCCCTATTATATCGAGCCCCTGGCAACCCCGAATTATTTCCAACCCTTGTGATGAGCTTAAGCCACCAACCTCAGGTGTGCCGGTACCCGGCGCGAAGGCAGGATCTAAGCCATCAATATCAAAACTGATATAGACAGGCCCAGCCCCCATTTGCGCACGAATTTCAGTCATCAATGGTGCCAGTGATTGGTTCCAACACGTGTGAGCCTCCACTACTCTGAAACCCTGAGACCGGGACCAGTCAAAATCATTGGCCGCATAGCCGGACCCTCTAAGCCCTATCTGTGCTACGCGCTTACAATCTAGCAAGCCTTCCTCTACCGCGCGTCTAAACGGGGTGCCGTGGGCAATAGCTTCACCAAACATTGCCTCGTTGATATCGGAGTGAGCATCGACATGCACCAGCCCAACCGGCCCATGCTTCTCCTTTAATGCTCGCAGGATTGGAAGTGCTATGGTGTGATCCCCGCCCAGAGTCAGCGGCACGCAGTCATGTGCCAATACTTCCGCATAGAACTTCTCAATAATTGCAATGCTTGCCAGCAAATTGAACGTATTAATTGCAACGTCTCCAAGGTCTGCGACCTGAAGATTTTCAAAAGGTGCCGCTCGCGTTGCCATGTTATAGGGGCGAAGGAGCGCAGATTCAGCGCGAATTTCTCGGGGACCGAATCTTGCCCCGGGTCGATTCGATGTACCAATGTCAAATGGCACACCGATAAAGCCAACATCAAGCCCGCTTGCCGTTTCTGCAGCTGGAAGTCGCATCATGGTGGCAGGCCCACCAAAGCGAGGCATCTGATTTCCCCCGAGGGGCTGATTGGTTTCTGACATTTTTCTGTATACTCTTTTATTCAGGGTAAGATGAATTAGGTGTTTTTGCTTGCAAGCATAGTAAGTTTGTCGTGTTTTGGAAATGCCTGTGACTAAAATTTATCACAGCAAGCAAAAATCAGAATTCTGGAGTACTCTAGCTACACGAATTAACTATTTGACAGCATTGTCTTAAATAGCCCCCTCATTGCCGTGCCTCCAGCGCAGAGTTTACTACCATTAGGCTCCATTCTGTCTGCAAATCGTCGTTCATTGCCCCTCTTGCACTCAGAGCAACACTCTTAGGCCTTGTGAAATTCGTTGCAAGCTGCACGGTCAGCAGTTTTGAGTAAAAACACGGTATACTTACGCGCCCCGCGCTGCCTTATTCACAGCGATCACGCTTAAGAATCGCAATTCAAGTGAGAGACTACATACTCAAAGGAAGAAGCAAAATTGATACAAAATGAACATGTTGATGTCTTGATAGTCGGTGCCGGCCTCGCTGGCATCGGTTTTGCGCGCCATCTGCAGATGAAATGTCCACAAAAATCTTATGCTGTGGTTGAAGCTAGAAAAGTATTAGGCGGTACCTGGGATTTGTTTCGATATCCCGGCATACGTTCAGACAGCAATATGCATGTCTACGGTTATACCTTCTGTCCTTGGATTGACGACAAATCTATTGCACCAGGCGAATTAATCCTGCGCTATCTGAAAGATGTCGCCTCAAAATTTAGTATTAGTAAATTTATTCAATACAACAAACGTGTAAGTCGAGCAGAATGGTCGAGCGAGACAGCGAGATGGACCGTCACTATCGAGGACACTGGCGGTGGCAAACCCTCAACACTCACCTGTAACTGGTTACAAATGTGCACGGGTTATTTTTCCTATGAATCAGGTTATTGTCCCGAATTCCCCGGTCGCAACAAATTCAGAAAGGAAATTATTCACCCACAGCAGTGGCCTAAAAATTTCGATGCCACCGGCAAGCGTATTGTCGTAATTGGCTCTGGCGCGACCGCAATAACACTCATTCCAAGCCTTGCAAAAAAAGCCAAGCATGTTGTCATGTTGCAGCGATCGCCTTCCTATATCCACGCCGAGCCAGACGAAGACAGCATCGCAAAACTGCTACGCCGGTTCCTGCCGGAGCAATGGGCTTATAGACTCATCCGCTGGAAAAATATCCGTCAGGAAAAGATCGAATACGACATGACGCGCAAAGACCCGGAAGGCATTAAAACGGACATGGTCGACGCTGTCCGCAAAGCCTTGCCTGAAGGGTTTGATGTTGACTCGCATTTTACCCCGCATTACAACCCCTGGGACCAGCGCGTTTGCTTTGCGCCCAATGGGGATATCTTTAAAGCAATTAGCGATGGAACTGCATCTGTCGAGACCGACGAAATTTTAGCGTTCTCTGAAACAGGGCTAGAATTGGCATCTGGCAAAGAGCTGGCAGCGGATGTCATCGTCACGGCAACTGGCCTAAACATGATCATGGCTGGCAATATTGCCCTCAAGGTCGATGATGTAAAAATCGACCTAGCCGATACCTGGCTTTACAAGGGTCTAATGTTTTCCGGCGTTCCCAATCTTGCGATCGCTGTCGGGTCGTTAACGGCAAGCTACACACTAAGAATAGAACTGATGGCCGACTATGTTTGCCGCCTGCTGCAGTACAAAGAGGCAATACAACGAAACGCGGCGACACCGCAGTTACCGATGCCAATTAGTGCGATGCCCGTCAAGCCTTTTGCTGAAAATTTCAGTTCCGGCTACTTGGCTCGCGCTTGGCAGCACTTGCCAAAACAGGGTGATACCGAGCCCTGGCTGAACTTGCAATCTTATGCGGAAAATAAGCGCGTCTTGTCAGCTGATGTGGATGACGGCGTACTCAAATTTACAGCGACTCAATGAATCACCCTGACTTTAGCGGGAAAAGCGCGTTAGTACATTTCGCGTAATTTTTTCCGTATAAAAATCCTGCTGTTTGAGGCCTACGACCCACTCGCAAGAAGCGGCATTGAACACTTCGCCTTTGCCGTGCTGAAAACTGGCGATCATACCAGCCCCGTACCTGGACTTTTGTAACGCTTCCTCACTCATGGAATTGCGCTTAATCGAGGCAGCGAACATAGCATCGGCATCACGAAGATACAGGTTTGCGCCTTTCAGCCTGTGATCTTCTTCGATCAGAGTTGCCGGTCCCATTGCCAGAATTTCCAGATTTTCCGGAGCGCCATCTTGGTAAGTCGGGTAAGGCAGCCCATCGTTGAAAGTATATTCAACGCCATCAACTTCAAAGCCGTAAATTCCTGCCTCATGTCCAAACAGGTCACCGTAGTAAAGATCAGTTCCTTCGAATGCCCAATGGTCTGAACGGTAAACCGTAAAGCCACGTTGCGAGCGGGGCAGTGTCGCCCCCACACCCACATAAATCCCTGCAAATCCATTCAAACCTAGTGTTTTAGCACCGGGGTGACCAACTTGCGTGTCTTCCCAGCCAGAGGTAAGCAGATGCTCATCATCAGTGTTGCGCACTGGATCTTCATCACGTGCCCGATACTTGTAACAAACCTGTTTTTTCCCATCGTCTTCAAGGCGAATTTGCCAACAAAAATTTCCACCAAAGCGCGCGACCTGACCACCGGAATCCAACCATTGATCGAGATTATCGCGCATGGCACGACTCCAGTATTCATCATGGCCAACAAGCACAGCGCCTTTGTAGCCTTCCAACAATTCTGGATTGAAATGTAAATCATGCTGGGAAATGATGTCGTGATCAATGTTGTTTTTTTCAGCCCAGCAAACGAAATTCCGTTCATACATTGCCCAACCAGCAGCGGCATAATATTTTGCAAAGCCTTGGGCGAATGCGAACTCAATATTCGGGTAACGCGGAATTCCATGGGGCGGCAAGGTATGTGGAATTCTGGGGGCACCCTCGGGCAGCCAAATTAAACCCCGACTCCAGGGACGTTCAATGGACAGATTGGGAGAAAATAGATCACCGCCGTCACCATCAATTCCCTCATAGGCATTCGATCCCCCCCAATCGTTATAGGCAATCCAAGTGGAAGTGGCAGCTATCAGAACCAGCGGCGCTTTTTTCTGTCCTTTTTTCACCCGTACAATAAAAAAATGCTGCTGCTCGATTTCATTCCCGGACTTGTCCTTTATTTTTGCCAGTACAACATAACCACCGGACCGAGTGTCTTCTGGCAAGCGCCAACGCAAGCTGGCAGGCCAACCACAACCGTTTGCATAGGCCCGAGCCGGAGTCGGATAATGAACACCAGGCTGATCACTAACTTGATGCACGCAAGCCGGTTCTGCGCCATCACGAAGAATTTGCAAGTCATAAGTTGGCGCCGTTGTACTAATACTAAACACAACCTCCTCACCCGGTTCATAACTGAGCTTGTCTGTATAACACCATATCTCTGGTATTGATGGATCGTCTTTCGGATGTTCATAGAAATGCGTCATGGTGGCGGAAAACCATTGCCCGCGAGCCACTGCACCATTCTGAAAGATATGGTCTGAGAAGGAGAAACTGCCATCGCCGTTCTGACCGTCTTTCATTTGCACACACCTTGCATCATAATCTTGGTCTCTCACTACTGGTTATTAACTTGGGCTAGCTTATCAAACAAAAGGGGTGATTGTGAAACCACCAACGAGTCCTATCTCTATTACTAAAACACACATCATCGCCATTTCTTTTCTTGTGGGTGTTGGTGCGTTGATTTTTAACATTATGCCGATTTTACTTGCAGCGATCGGTATCGAGCGCGCCTACAGTGATACTGAGCTTGGCGATATCGGCTCTGCGTATTTTTCTGGGTTTACGCTGTTTACAGTTTTTGCAATGGTTTGGGTGCGACGTATCGACTGGCGTAAATCTTCGATTACGAGCTTGATCGTGGCCGCCTTCTTATTAGCACTAGCAGCATTCATCGAAAATATCGCATTACTCCTATTAGCCTTCGCACTGCTGGGTATTGCTATGGTATTTATTTACACACCGCTGCTAACCTGTCTGGGCGACACCGCCGACCCGGATCGCGCTATGGGTTTTTCACTTACCCTGCAGGTTTCATTAGCGGCTGTTGTTGCTTTCGTGTTGCCCACTTATGTCTTGCCATTTTTTGGTTTGCGCGGTGCTTTGATGACACTGAGCCTGCTCTGTCTGCTGTCATTGCTACTGACTCCCACCATTCCTCGTAGTGGTCGGTTTTCTGCCGTCGGGACGCCGCTCTGGGCAGGCTTTACAGCGATAAAAAATGCATCTCGAGCGCCAAAAATTGCACTCCTCGGAATTCTTATTTTCTATATCGGTATTACAGGTCTTTGGACGTTTGTTGATCGCATTGCGCAGTCTCAAGGATTGCAGGCGGACGCAATTGGTTTAGCCATCTCTGCTTCACTGCTATTTGGAGGAGTGGGCGCGCTATTGCCAGCTATTTTAGGCGCCCGTTTCGGCAGACAACTGATGCTTATACTCGGACTTTGCACAATTCTTGGCGCAATTTTTTTGCTGTCGAGTGTGCTTACTGATCTGCGCTTTCTATTCGGCGTTATCTTGTTAAACGTCGGCTGGAATATGACAGTCGCTTATGCGGCTGCACAGGTCGCAGAATCGGATAATACAGGATTCATTCTCCCTTTGATTCCAGCAGCCATCAGTATTGGTGCAGCGATAGCGCCAGCTCTTTCGGGTAGGCTACTGGAATTTGGCGGTTCTCAATCTTATTTTGGCGTCTTGACTGCGATTACCGTGATCGCTTATGCCTTGCTAATCATTGCTATTCGAGCGGTACCTGAGGAGTAAATGCACCTGAGTATGCTGATATCGCCTTACCCATACTCTGCTCGCTTGTGAAGTGTTGGTAAAAAGGCCAGCGAGATTAGTACGGCAATTTCACCCACAACATCACCGATACCTGCCCAGGGTGCTGACAAGTTCGGCCCGCAATTTCCCCGTAGGTTAAGGCGGAAAATCTAAGGCTATGGTGACACTGTCTTCATTGATGAAGTCTTCGTTAAAATTCACGAAAAGCAGCATTATTTGTGGAGAGCCGTTGACTAGGATGGCGAAGTTGTTAATGAACTCCTGCAGAAGAGGCGCGACTCAAAGGCCGTAAAACGTTTCTTCAAGCGGTTATTGCGTATACATAAAGGTGAGCCGCGTAAGATTGTCACGGATAAATTGAGAAGCTATGGTGTGGCTCATAGAGAGCTCATCCCAGCGGCGATTCACGACAGTTCCCAATAACGCCAACAACCGAGCGAAGTTGTCTCACGAGCCTGCAAGAGTCAGGGAGCGGGCATGCGGAAGTTTAAGTCAGCGGAGCAAGTGCAACGGTTTTTGAGTGCCCATGCCGCTGTGTACAATCTATTTAATCTTGGTCGGCATCTGGTTTCAGCAGAAAATTATCGACACTTTCGCTTGCGCGCTTTTACGACTTGGGAAAAGGCGGTGGTTATATAGGAATGCTTAATCGGCGTTTTTTCTCGATCTAGGTAATTAACTTGTTAATACCTATATCAGGGCGCGTATGATCCGACTGGTATTCGTTCTGCGAGCGCTATTGGTTCGGTTGCGATGGGGACCAACGCAGGTGCGATAACGTATGCGATGCCGACACCCGTTAGATGCCGAGAAGAGACGTAAGCTCACGAGCGGATGAGACTAGATGGTCGGCGTCTTGCAAAGTGAAACCGTCGCAAGGCTCGGTATCGTCTATACCCAAAGCACCAATAATATGACCTTCTTTCGTGGCGAGTAGTATGAAGGCCATGAAAATAATTTCCCCGGAAAGCACAAAAGGGGAGTTCTTGAATGCAGTGTGTTGCCGGCAGTCGTCGATGATGACAGGCAATTTGCGTCCGAGCAGTGCGCCTCCCAGCCAGTCCGCAGAGCTATATGCGTAATTTTCGATTTTTGAGTCGAAGCCCCAAGTCGAGAAAAATCGTATATGGTGCCGATCCAAGAGCGATACCCAAGCTGTTTTCGTCCCGTAATGCTTGGCCAAGCCAGCGACCAGTTCATTCACAGTGGAGCTAGGTGGGCTATCCAGCAAACCAGTCGCTTCCAGCGCAGCGATGCGTGCTTCTTCTCTAGATTCGTTATCGGGTTGCTGTCTAATATTTAACACTCCTTGACCGAGTTAGCAGACAATATTGAATATATCCTATAGGATAAATCGAATAAATGTTTTAAATTATAAGAGGAATTAGCCCCATTTCGGTGCTGACAAGAAAGCTGAGAGATTTGAACAAATGTCACTGAGGAAGCTAGGCCGCATTGATGCCCCACGCACTTCACACAGTGCCTTTTCTCTAGCTATTCCTGGCGCTCTTTATCGAGCTTCTGTTCGAATCGTAGGCATTGCGGTTTCTTTGGGCTTTACTTTTCTCGCGCTCCCGCTAAATGCACAGGACGGTCAGCCTACCACTGACGAAAATTCGACAGTGAGATATCCAGCGTCCTACTTCGCCCAGTTTCAACCCTATTCCGTCAATGACATGCTGGATCGGATTCCAGGAATCAGCGTAGCACGTGGCGGATCTAATGGTGGAGGCGGTCCTGGTAGTTCCGGAGGTTCGAATCGTCGCGGGTTGGGTTCTGGTGGTGATCAGGTTCTAATCAATGGTCGACGAATAGCAGGCAAGGACAACGAAGGCACTAATCAACTCAGCCGTATTCCAGCGTCACAGTTGGACTATATTGAAATTATCCGTGGTACCTCAGGCGATCTTGACGTACGGGGTGGAAACCAGGTTATCAATATTGTGCTACAGGAATCGGAAGCAAGTTCAAGCGTCGCTTATGAGTTGAACACCGACCGCTATCATGATGGTGAGTACCAGGGCGGAGTGAAACTGTCTCTTACCGGACAGCAGGGAGCCTTCAATTACCTGCTTAGCGGCGAGCGAGAACCTAGATACGAATATCGCGAGAGTCGTGAAACCAGCATACTGGGTGATGGATCGCCGAATGATCGCATAAACCGTGATCAAACCCGAGATTCCTGGCCTATTACGTTAAGCGCAAACCTAGGTTACGAATTTTCTGATCGCGATATCGCTCACCTTAATTTTCAGTTGGAAGAAAACAATCAGGATACGGTACTTGATCGCACAACTTTCGATGATGGATTCGAATCCCCGGTGATTATCGTTGATCAGGAGTTGTTACCCAGCGAAAACGAGTCCTGGGAAGTTGGCGGTGACTACGAACATATCTTCGACAATGGCAGTCGATTCAAAACACTCTTTATCGTCAATGAGAGTGAGGGTTTGTTTGTACGTGAACGATTTGATCTCGATGACTTCGAGCGCAGCAAGAATCTTTTTTTGTCGTCATTTGAACGTAATCGAGAGCAGATTATTCGCTCTTCGTATACTTTCGACCTGTTTAGTGAACAATCTATAGAAGCAGGGGTAGAACGCGCCCAAACCATTTTAGATACTTCGCTGCAATTAGGGCTGCAATCAGATGAGCGTAATGTTTCGGATGCCTTTGGTGGGCTGACTCCGATACGAGATGCCAATGGGGCTGTCGAAGAATTACGCTATGAATACTTCGCAATTCATAATTGGGAATTGAATAATCGCATGTCTGTTGAGACCACCTTGCTCTACGAGTCCAGCACTATCAAGCAATCAGGTGATGTATCTCAGTCCCGGGATTTCGGTTTTTTCAGGCCCAAAATTGATTACCGTTTCGACATTACCCCTGCGTTACAACTTCGCACCACTATTGAAAAGGACGTGGCACAGCTGAGCTTTTCTGACTTTACTGCCAGTGCTCAGAATTCTAGGGGGACTGATGATGATCAGAATGAGTTGCAAGGAAATCCGGATCTGGCGCAGGAACAGTCCTGGCGCTATTCTGCCAACCTCGAATATCGACTTCCGGATGATACGGGTGTGATTAGTAGCAATATTTTCTACAATGAGATTGAAGATGTCATCGGTCGAATAGATGTATCTATACCAACGCAGGTGCTATCTGCCAATGGCAATATTGGTAAGGCGAAGAGCTGGGGTCTGAATATTAATAGTAGCTTGCGGCTGGGAATTCTAAATCAGCCCAATATGTTATTAACTGCTGCACTCAATCTGGAAGATTCGAAAATCACCGATCCCTTTACCGGGGAAAATCGCCGGCTTTCCAGACGAGGCAGAGGTCGTTTCAGCTATGGTCTTAGACACGACATACCTTCATACAGTATCAACTGGGGATTCAATATCAACTTCGGCTTTGATGGCAACACTGTCTTTTATGATATCGATAAAACAGAAGAGTACTCCGGTAATCCGTCTTACTTTTCCTGGATTGAAAAAACTCAAGGTTGGGGTGGTCTTACTTATCGATTCGAGGCAAGAGACAGTGACGAACGTTGCCGAAATAGAATGCGGTACTTTGATCGATCTTTGAGCGGAGCTGCTCCTCAGGAGAATGAACTGTCCTGTTTTGATACTGGCGCGGTATTGGCAATAAAGGTTCGTGGTACTTTTTGAGCGTTACATCAATAAGCTAGAGCATCGTTCTTATCCGTCTTTTGGTTTTGCCTGATCGACGCCACCAGTTTGTCTGAAATAAGGCGAGCATCATGACCGGCCTCAATCGCTCTTTGTTTCCAGTAGTTTGAGGTGCCACAGGCTTCAAAAACAAGGGTCATTGGCTTTGAATTAAACAACCAAGTCAGAAAATCTCGATGGGCGATCTCAGTATTGGAATGCACCTTGTTGTTCTTACAAATACAGACCTGAATAACATCTTTTGCTAGATCGACACCAGCATTGTATTCTTCATCCTTTGGACTCCTTTATGTTTTGTGTGAGAACAAACATATTAGCTCACTTCTCAGGAAGTGGGGGGAATCCAATTGTCTTGTTAATACCATTGTGAGAGATGATCTGGGAAAATAAATCCATCTCCGATAATCATTGATTCGACTTGTTTGACTCCTACTATTTGAAGTTTGATCTAATCTTCCGAACCATTCTATTCACGATGTTCTCTTTCTCGTACCCGAGCGCCCGCGAGCGTTCCAGCCATGGCATGATTACCTTCGTGACAGGCGTACTCATAGTTAGCTTGGTCTGAATTCGGCCAAACCATTTCGCCGCTGTAGGAATCCGTATAATCAGCGTCTTCTACCTTAAAGCTGTACACCAATCCACCGCCATTGTTTGGCCTGAAACGCTCAATCACTTTGCGATCAGCGGGTTGATGGGGCTGATTCATGAAATTAATTGTTTCTACTACAAGAGTGTCACCTTCCCACCAGCCGATTGAATCACCATCAAAAGTGGCTAGGGTAGTTGGCATGTGCTCTTTGTCATCGATGCGAATTATTCGTGACCAATGCATCCACTCAATATTGAGCATCAGGTAGTCTTCAGTCTGCACGATTGTTTTTAAATTGTTATAAACCAGCGGCCTAATTGGAATGGTCGCAGACGGCTGATAGATGCAGCGCACCCCTAAGGTTTGATTCTCAGGACCGTCGTAGGGTTGATCGCCAGTCTCTAACCACCAGGCTCCGTCCCTTTCAGGCCAAGCAAATTTCGGTGCCGCATCGGCCTTAACTTGACCTTCGGGGGTACGAGCAGGCATGCGACCATTTTCGGGATAGGTCAGAATCGAAGTTGGATACCGTCCATCGATAGTAAAACCATCACTGCCACGGTCAAACCAGAAATCGTTATAGTCTCCAATATCTCCACCTTGAGCCGGAGCGCCACGATCAGGATTGCTGAGCTCAGAGCCACTGGATCGGGTATTTATTTCACGATCTCGTAGTGCCTGTACTTCTTCTTGGTTTAGATACAGGCGGTTGCCGTATTCACTCGGGCGCTGGAATGGTGTGAGCGTGGAGATGTCGTAGTTACCATTGAAGTCCGGCTTACCAGATGGCGTGCGCGGGAAATCATCTTGGCCAACAGCCTGTGTTGGAACTAAGACAACGGCTAGAGTAGTCATAAGAGCTACCAATTCTCTTTTCATGGTTTCCTCCGAAAAAGGATGTTGCTAGAAATTATTCTTCTCGGCGTTTCTTCATCCGCTTGCCGCGAAGAATATTTAAGATAGCATAGTTACCTTCATGACGGTGCTGTCAAATTAACTCTGCTCAGGCGATAATTGTCCCATGAACCCCGCAAAATCAATATACAAGCGTCATCGATTCTCGCCTGAAATTATCCAATATGCCGTATGGCTTTACCATCGATTCAACCTGAGTCACCGCGACGTCGAGGACTTGATGGTTGAACGGGGTGTCAATGTTAGCTATGAAGCCATTCGTCTTTGAGGTAATAAATTTGGTTCGAAATAGGTTCAAAGGCTAAGAAGAAAACACTAAGGCTATGGCGACACCTTCTCATTGATGAAGTATTCGCTCTAAGTGTTCAAGTCAACGAATAGCAGCCAATATGCCGAAAAAATGAGTTCGGCTCAATAATCGACAAGCAGACGCCCAGTTGAGATAAAGTAAGTGACTTAGTTTGATTGTTGTTTCTAAAGTAAGTATTCTGATTCCATATAAAGGACCTTTGTACTATATGCGTCGTCAATAATGAGGATGGCTCATAATTTGAGGATTACGTATTAGCTCTCTGCATGATGCAAGTACGACAAGGATTCATGCGTTCAATAAAACTGGAACTGTTTGTGCCTAATTTTAAGATTCTACACAGGAGCGTTGTACTCACACTCTTGATCATAGCGCCTTTAGCGTCCTCTCAAGCCCCCTGGCGAGGGTATCAATGAAATGCAGCGGGTCATCATTTTGGAGCTTATAGTCTCGCGGAATCCTGCCTGATGTTGCCTTTGGAGGGTGTACGCGTCATCGCGGTCGAACATTACGCAGCGGGCCCTTACGGTACTTTGCAATTGGCCGATTTGGGCGCCGAAGTCATTAAGATTGAAAACCGAGCGCAGCAGGGTGACCCGATCCGTCAGATGGGCCCCGGGGGTGATTTAGGTAACCTGGACAGCCTGTCTTTCCAGGCATTTAACCGCAACAAACGCTCGCTAACCCTTGACCTCAAGTCCGAGCAGGGCAAAGAAATTTTCGGCAAGCTTGTGTCAACGGCAGATGCTTTGCTGTGCAACCTACGCGGCGATCAACCTGAAAAACTGGGCCTTACTTACGGCCAACTCAAGGGTCACAATCCGAAAATTGTCTGTGGTTTAATATCCGCGTACGGCCGTGACGGGCCGCGACGAGACTGGCCTGGCTTTGACTATCTAATGCAGGCCGAAACTGGTTACCTCTTCATGTCCGGTGAGCCAGATGGGCCGCCCGCACGCATGGGTCTGTCGATCATCGATCACTTGGCAGGGCTCACCACGTCCCTCGCCTTAGTATCGTCAGTCATGAAAGCACGCGAGACCGGTGAGGGTCGCGATATCGACGTCTCTTTGTTCGATGTGGCGGCGCATCAATTAAGCTACGTAGGTGCCTGGTATTTGAACGACGGCATCGAGACCTCCCGCTCACCGCGCTCGGCTCATCCCAGCGTAACCCCTTCCCAGTTATTCAAAACTGCTGATGGCTGGTTGTTTGTCATGGCGCAGTCAGATAGGTTCTGGGAAATTTTCTGTGAGCGTATCGAGGCGCATGAATTGGCAGGGAGAAAAGAATTCCAGACAGGAGAAGCCCGGCGGGAAAATAGAGACTTGTTAACTGAAATGCTCGACGCCCATTTATCGACGCAGTCAACAGCGCATTGGATGTCTATACTGGGTGGCAAGGTGCCCTGCGCGCCGGTCTATGGGCTTGCCGAGGCTATGGAGAATCCTTTTTTGCTCGAGAGAGAGGGCGTAGTTACCACCGAACACCCGAACCGGCCCGCTCTTAAAAACCTGCAAAGCCCGGTGCGAATGGCCGACTCCATTCCCAATCAACCAGGGCCTCAGCTGGGCGCGGATACCGACGACATCTTGCGGGAGCTGGGATATGACGATTCTGCTATTCAAGACTTTCGCCAGAGCTGCGTTACCTGAGTTACGAAGATTCACTACACTAAATTACAACCGAGATCATGAAAATGAAGCCCGCCTCAAATACGCTAACTGATGACTTTAAATCGCAATCTTTCGACCTTATTGATGCCAGCGATGCGCAGGAGTTTTACCATAGCAGAGGCTGGACTGACGGCTTCCCAATAGTCCCACCTACTCCCGAAGCCGTGCAGGCTTGCCTCGACTGGGTCCTGATGCCCGCGAACGAGATCATCGGTATCGAGCCCGTGCGCGAGCGCGCCATCACGGCGGAGAAGCTGGCGATCAATGCAGTTATGGCCGGCTGTCTTCCGATGCACTTTCCTGCTGTAGTCTCGGCCTGGATGGCCATGTTGAAGGAAGAGTTTCTTTTACACGGCACAACAGCCAGCACTGGCGGCTGTGCGATTCTGGTTATTTTGAATGGCTCCATCAGGCAGGAGATTGGCGCCCGTAGCGACTTCAATGTGCTAGGTAGCTCTGACCGCGCGACCTCAGTTATCGGCAGAGCAATCCGACTCGCTCTAATTAATATATTACAGGTTAGTCCTGGCGCTATTGATCGGTCTACTCTTGGCCATCCTGGCAAGATAAGCTATTGCATCGCCGAAGATGAAGAGGGTAGCAATTGGTCATCCCTAGCCGAGTCCCGTGACATACCTAAGGATGCATCGGCAGTCACGGTGCTTGCCGCATGCGCTCCTCGCCAGATTATGAACGAGTGGACCAGCAATCCTGAAGAAATATTGGACACCTACGCTGCAGAGATGCGCGCCAACATGCGCAATTATTCCATCTGGTCGGGTAACTATGTGGTAGTTATGGCCCCACAGCACCGAGAACATATGCGCGTGGCTGGTTGGGGTAGGAAAGAGATCGCCAATTACCTGTTCGAGAAAGCTCGCATTAAGCGCTCGGAATGGTCAACCGTGGGCAAGGGTTCTGTAATACGCGATAAGGGCGATACAGAATATTGCGCGCTGCCCAGTCCAGACCATCTACTGTTGGTTGCGGCCGGCGGACCTGCCGGCGGATTCGGCGCGGTAATTCCCCCCTGGCTGGGCACCAAGAGCCAGGCCGTTACGGCGGCTATTGGCGTCTGTCTAGATTGCGAGCCACCGCCCCTAACTAAATAAGATAATGTGGCCATGTGGTCATCCCTAAAGGAAATAAAGATATGACAATTCGCGTATTGAATCCTACCAGTGAAGCGGTGGTAGAAACTATGCAGCCAGCGCCACGGCTGATAAGCCTGGCGGGCAAGACTGTTGGGCTCATCTCCAACGGCAAGGAAGGAACTGCTGGCTTCTTCGCTCATGTCGATAGGCTGCTTCGAGAGCGTTATCAGGTGGCTCAGGTGGTCCTGCGAGTCAAGTCTAATTACAGCGCGCCCGCCGAGGACGAGATCATCGATGAGGCTAGGAATTGGGATCTGGCCATTACCGGCCTCGGAGACTGAGGCAGCTGCTCGTCGTGCAGTTTGCATGACGCAGTGAGTAGTGAACGAGTTGGAACGCCAGCTGTTGGTGTGATGACTAGCAACTTTGTCAGTGCGGCCGAACTTATGGCAAAAGTCTTGGGCATGCCCGGCTATAACTTTGCGATCATCGACCACCCGGTAAGCAGCGCAAGTGATTCGGAACTGGAAGCACGCGCTTTGCAAACCATGGCCGCTATCGATTCACAGATTCTTCTTTGAGCGGTGCTCATTGCTGACTAACAGGTAGGCATAAAGAGTGACTGATACTAGTTTTAAGACCCTTAACTACCGAGTGATCTCGGGCATTGCCCGAATTGAGCTCGACAAGCCCCCTCTCAATCTAATCGACGAAGAATCGGCGCTCGAGTACCACCGCGCATTAGAGAAAGCAGATGCGGATGAAGGCGTGCGGGTAGTAATACTATCTGGAATAGGGAAAGGACTGTCTGCCGGCGTAGACTTGAAGTACTTAATGCAATTCGAAAGCATGGATATGGAAAAGTTTCTGCGACTGTTCTACGTTGAGACACTTAATATCGTACGCGGACTTTCGAAACCCATCATCGCCGAGGTACATGGCTATGCAAGGGAAGGGGCCTGTACACTTGCCTTCGCCTGCGACATGGTTATCGCCGCAGACAATGCCGACTTTGGCTATCCAGGTGTACCCAACCTCGCCGGTCCTCCCGGCATGCATGTTTGGTTCTTACAAAAACTCATTGGAAGAATGCGCGCCGCAGAGCTCATCTTCACAGGTGAACCGATTAGCGCGCAGGAAGCGAGCCAATTAGGATTGATAACTCGTGTCGTTCCCGCAGCGGAGCTCGCCGCTGCAACAGAGCAATTAGCGTTGAAGCTCTGCCAAATGTCTCCCCTAGCACTGAAGCGCACACGTAACTTAATGTACGAAATGGAAGACATGCCATTCAGCGAAGTTCCAGAGGCGGCATTACTAGCACTTTCGGCTGCCTTTGACAGCGAAGATGGCAAAGAGGCAAGGACTGCGTTTATCGAAAAGCGTAAACCGAGATGGACAGGTCGCTAGAATAATTGGGGCTCAGAGTACAAATACAGCAGTTTTAATGTTCGCTATCGGTTGAGGTCACAGCCAACAGCGGACCTTTAACCTTTATTGGAGAGCACTACATTACTGACGAATTTGATTTCGCTGGCTACTTAGCATATTCAAATCAGCAAGCGGTATATCCAGATTCAATCTTTCGGTTTTCAGCAAATAGCAAAAAGAATCACTGCATACTTACTAGTTAACATCTATTGCTATTTTCACGGAGTCAGGATGATTCTCGGAATAGCCATCCAAAACGGAGGCGCTCGCGTGGATTGGTATCGCGACGTCAACTACCCCACAGTAAACTAGTAGCTCAACGTCGAGCGCGTCGAAGGCCATTATCTCCGTGGGCGGATAGATTGGCTCGCCTCGCCTACTATCAGGCCAGCGCTGTCGGCCACCGAGACAGTGGTCGCAATAAACCCTCTGGGAAGTGGGTCAGCATAGATATGCAAACCTTCGGTAACCTCAAAGCGTACATAAAGAGTGCTACGTACTTCCAGTTGTAATTCCGGGTCGGCAAGAAAGGCGGTGAATTCGATTTGATCATTAATAAAATCGACGGCAGGATCATCCTCCGGCAGCAAGATTTCTCCTAATGCCGAATTCAGTATATTGCCTGCTGAGCTGCGTATGGCGAGACTCCTGTTAAAGAACTTTTCGATCACTTGGCCGTCTTCATCTAGGACATAGATTCCAGGAAAAGGCAGTTCTTTAAAAGACTTTTGTATAAACATCGAGGCGAGTCCAGGAAGATCGTTATTGATAAATTGAGAAGCCACAACATGGCGCACAGGAAACTGATCCCAGAGAGGATTCACGATACAACCCAGTACACTAATGATCGGGCGGAGCTTTCACACGAACCGACACGAGTGAGGGAGCGGAGCATGAGGAAGTTCAAATCTATGGAACAGGCGCAGCGGTTCTTGGGTGCTCATGCCGCTATGTACAATCTATTTAATCTTGGTCGGCTTCTAGTATCGGCAGACAACTATCGCTATTTTAGACAGCGTTCTTCTGCGTCTTGGGAAAAGGCAGTGTATAGCATTTAGAATTAGTGGATTTTCGAGATTCTAGTAGTTAACTTGTCGATACCATTGTAATCGGTTCTACGTGACGAGTTGGGTGTGACCGGCACCAAGTTCTGCTGACACATAGCTTACAGGCTAAGCATTGTTCAAGGATTATTTTATGACTAGCAATTTCAGAAAATCGAGCCGGCGTAGCTTTCTAACTCAGTCAGGTAAATTCGCCGCCATGGCAGCGGCAGTTGGTGCGCCTTGTTTGATGTCAGGTCAGTTATTAGCTCAAGGCCCCGCGCCTCGCATCCGCGAAGTTAGGGCCTATCCCATCTTCATGGATGGGCGCTCAGAGGGCTTGCTGGAAACTCCCTCTTTTTCCGGGGATGATGATCCGCGCCGTTGGCGTTACGGCGGACCCTTTGAACAATTACCCTCGGCTATCATTGCAGTGATAAAGACCGACCAGGGGGTAACTGGGTTTGGCATGGGCGCTGGAGGCAGCGCTGCGGTAGAAATTATTGACGGCCACCTCAGCCACTTATTGCTCGATGCTAACCCCCTGAACGTAGAACAGCTCTGGGATCAGATGTACACCTCGGGTATTTTTTATGGTCGGCGTGGGCTATTTGTCATGGCATTAAGTGCCATAGATAACGCGCTATGGGACATTGCCGGTAAACACGCTGGGCTGCCCGTCCATGAGCTGCTCGGTGGCGCCGAGCGCGACACTATTGAGATCTATCAGACTAACGGCGATTTCGCGGCTGGCAAAGCCGCTGGCGTGCGCAATTTTAAACGTACCACCTATGGAGGTCCACGTATGCCGGAAGAGGCGCGCAGTCGCTATGTCAATTCTGTGCTCGAGGCGCGAGACACTCTGGGCCCTGATGTGCGCCTGATGACTGACTGCGTGTCTCGCGATGGCACAGTGGATTGGGCTGTTGAGTTGGCCGAAGAGCTGCGTCCGGCGAATCTATATTTCATGGAAGAATTGCTTTCACCGGATGATGTGTTCGGTTACGCCGAACTGGTCAATAGAATAGGTGGCAAGGGTGAAGCCTGGACTCGCATTGCCTGCGGAGAGCACGAGTACACGCAACATGGTTTTGATGTGCTAGTGCAACTAGGTTCGGCAGAAATTCTGCAACCGGATATTACCTGGTGCGGAGGCACCACCGCCGGAAGACGTATTTCGAACTTGGTGGAAGCGGCTGGTCTGGAAATCATTCCCCATCGTGGCGGCAGCTCCTGGGGATTTCCTATTGCGTTAACTTCTCCTAGTTGTTCTATGGCGGAGAGTTTTCCTGAGGGCTCAGAAATTCTCGATGCTATGTCCTGCTCGGTGGAAAACGGATTCGTACAAGCCCCTACCACACCAGGATTTGGAACCTTGCTGACCGAAGAGATGGTATTAGATTATCGGCTATCGATCAGGCAATAAATAACAACTGTTCAGGGATGGGATCGAGCCACCGACACGAGTATCTTTAGTCCTGTTATATAGGGAGCAATGGACTCTCAAAACCCATAGTCCGCCTCCCCAAATGTAACTCGATGAAAAGAAGAAAAAATGGTGGGCCCACAGGGACTCGAACCCCGGACAAACGGATTATGAGTTCCTCGCTTACTAATTCTCCCAACTCACCACAACTGCCTGCGATAGATAAGCCTCTGAATAAGAGCATTTTCTCTTGGGTCGTTAATTGTCAGTTGTTGTGTCGAGTTGGCTGGCAGTGTTTCATGAGTGTCCCATGAGCGAGGGGAGGCCTTTGTTAGTCTTGTCGTTCAACCCAACAATTAGGCGACCCAATAATCACGAAGCCGCTCTTTAGTAAGCCCTCGGTAGGACCTGTTCACGTGAATAACATAGCAACCCAGCTTATTGGGCTTAGGCCGCTGCGCTTCACTTCTACCAGTATTCATGAAACTATCTTAAACTTACTTGATTCGGATTCTATCTTTCACTTACGGGAATTAATGAATGCTCTCAGCGCACAAAAAATTGCTCGTCTCATTGCTGTTCAACTTTTTCACTGTGCCCGCTTTTGCCGCAAGCGCGGGACTCTCGCTCACCGCACTCGATCGTTATGTCCAGGCACCTGATGATAACTACCGCTATGAGGTCATCGACGTCGTTTCTGGCGACTACCAAGATGAATCCTATACCACTTATATAGTCGAAATGGTGAGCCAGCAGTGGCTTACCACTGCTGAGGTAAATCTGCCGCTGTGGGTGCACGAGATGACAATTACCGTGCCTCAAACAGTGAAAAGCGACATCGGCTTTCTTTACCTGACCGGTGGTAGTAATGAGGGTTCGCGTCGCGATAAAGCGCCTGAGAGCGATGTCAAACGCGCAATACAAACCGGCACTGTCGTCTCCACGCTCTATGGCGTCCCAAGCCAACCTCTAGTGTTCGCAGATGACGATGGCCGTCGACGCACCGAAGACGGCATCATTGCCTATACGTGGGATAAGTACCTGCGCACTGGTGATGATAAATGGCCTCTGCGTCTGCCGATGACTAAAGCTGCCGTTCGAGCTATGGATACCATAACCAACCTCATGCAATCCCAGGCGAACCCGAGCGCCAAAGTCGATCAGTTCGTTGTTGCCGGCGGTTCCAAACGCGGCTGGACGACTTGGACCGCCGCCGCCGTAGACCATCGCGTCATTGCAATCATGCCGATTGTGATCGACATGCTGAATTTGGAAGAAAGCTTCAAACATCACTTCAGTGTATACGGCGCCTATTCCCTCGCCGTGAGCGACTACGTATTGAATGGCAACATTGCATGGCTGGGCACGCCGGAGTTTGCTTCACTTATGAAGATCATCGAGCCTTATGAGTATCGTGACCGTCTCACTCTGCCTAAGTATTTACTCAACTCGACCGGCGACGAATTCTTTATTCCTGATTCATGGAAGTTTTACTGGGAGGAATTAGTCGGCGAGAAACACCTACGCTATGTCCCCAACTCTAATCACAGTATGGCAGATACCGATGTCATGGACAGCGTCGATGCCTGGTACCACAGTGTCGTCCACAATGTGCAAATGCCGCATTACAACTGGGATATAACCGAAGACGGAACAATCACCGTATTCACGCTCGACGAGCCACTCGAGGTGCTGCTCTGGCAGGCAAGCAACCCCAGCGAACGCAATTTCATGCAAGCACAGATCGGCCGCGCCTACACCGCATCTACCCTCACTGAGATAGAACCTGGCGTCTATAGAGCGAAACTAGACCCGCCAGAGCACGGCTTCACTGCTTACTATGTAGAACTGGCTTTCCCAAGTGGCACTGTAGAGCCTCTCAAGTTCAGCACGGGGGTCAAGGTTGTTCCAGATGTGGTTGAACACGAATGGACGATGGCACCGGCGAGCGCGCGGGAATGATCGCTACAAATAGGCCAGTTGTAACTCTTTTTTGACCAAAAACCGGGGACAGACCACGTTTAAACGATTGGGTTTGCCGGAGCTCAGGCTTCTCAAAAAAAACCGTGGTCTGTCCCCGTTTACACCGTTTACATTGGGTCCAATTTGTCGGCGGCTTTCTCAAACCGCTCGACTAAACCGGTCAGTGATTCTGCAGCTGCATCGCTTGAGCTCATGCCGTTGTGGATCGTTCGCCAAATCGATTCCGTTACTTTGTCTATATCGATCGCCTTTCCAGTAGTCATATAGGAGTACTCGGTCAACTCGATTGCACCACCAATCATGTAGCATACAATGCTTGGTGAAGTGTCTAAGCTAAATGAGCCGTCCTTCATACCCGCCTTGATTTCATTCGCCATCAAAACCGCCATTCTGAGGTTTTGATCTCGTGCGAGTGATGGGCGTTCGTCATTTGCTTGGCGCGCGTAAAGTGTGCGTAGGCCACACATACCGCGATCAGCAGAAATCGTGAGAAGAGTTCGACGAATCAAATAGCGTAGCCGGTTGCCGGGTCCTTCAATGCTCGGCAATGTATGTAGGATGTCGTCAAACAGTACAGAGTAGTGACGGCGCAAAACTTCATCGA
>Ga0209223_10001694_pt1 | contig 23536 bp, 18 predicted proteins | sample COG_06_FD_184750 | JGI IMG/M metagenome (GOLD analysis project Ga0209223, IMG submission 184750) | Pelagic Microbial community sample from North Sea - COGITO 998_met_06 (SPAdes) (version 2) | ecosystem: Environmental > Aquatic > Marine > Neritic zone/Coastal water | place: Helgoland, sampling...
AATTGCAAAATCAGGATTAATATATGATGATAGTTACAGAAGTATTTTGGTTAAAAATTAAGTGAATTTTACTTGTTTTTTACCACAGTACTTTGTTGGCAAATCGTTTTTTATTTCCGCTACATTCCATCTTCTCTTTCAGAAAGCCAATCTTTATATTTAGTTTTTAATTTGTCTCTTTTTTCTTGAGAGTCAACTATTATGTCCATTCCACCATCATAAGGCGCTACAATACAGTTTCTATTCGGACAGACAAACATTGCTCTGAATTCATCATCCGCAATATTCGTCAAAAGTTTATTTTGGGAATTCATAGTCCAAATATCAGTTCTGAAATAAACATCATAGAAGAAATCATCTTCATATTCTTCTGGATAAATTTTATGAAGTTCAATGGTTCTACATTTTTGAAATTCTCCGTAGTCAGATAATTCGGTTGAGATTTCGTCAGTCAATTCCATTTCGTATTGTCCTGACACAATTATTATTTCGGTTTCCTCTCCAATTAGTTCCGAAATCAGTTTGTTTTGTCTATCCAGAATTATTTGATATTCATCTTCCGATTCCGCATATCGTTTCGATTCGGGCAAACTATGGATTCGTAACCATCTATTCGGATAAACACCTTTTAATTCGTGTCCGATTGGATTGGATTCAGGGTAATTTAAATCCCAATATTTATTGAATTCTATGCTGTTCATCAAATGTTTGCCAACGGTCTTGTATAAGAAAAGTAGGGCAGTTGTATGCGATACTTTTCGGATTGAGCTAAAGCCGAATTTTTAAATTTTGTTATTTATCTTTTCTAGTTTTAAATATACCAAATTTAAAAATTTGGTGACTTTGCAAATACACAAAGACCTTTCGATTAAGCCCTTTCCGGCCTATTTTTTTTATACATTGTTAGGTGCAGTTTATATTTCGCCATTCATTTTTCTTTCATAATAATCATCCATCCTTTCCAAATAATCGGCAAATTCTTCTGTCGTTCCCATATGATTTTTTAATCTTTCAATATCAGTTTTTGATTTAGGTATATTGAAATCATAATGTAAATACATCCAATAAAAGCTAAAGGGTTTCGTGTCACTTATGTACTGGAAAAAGTTTTGAATTATACCTACATATTCTAAGGACTTTTCCATAGATATTATTTTATCTGTAAAATGAGGTTTGTTATTTAAGAACTCATATGATATTGGTACTATACCTTCATCTTCGATTGGAATTAATAAATTTGCCTCATTATTCAAACCGTGGGTTAATGGATTTCTATAAATATCTTTGATTTCTACAATACTATCATAGAGTTTTTTTAATTCTTTGTCCTCAAGATTAAAAACTGACTTAAATCTATCTTTCCAATTCAAAGCTCTAAATTCTATGTAGTCAATTTCTGGTTCTTCTAAGCATTTAAAAATATCTAAGATAAATTCTAAAATAGAATAGTATATGCTTATTAGCGGAAAAAAATAATATGAAGACTCAACCTCTTTCTCTCTTTTATGATTGATGAATTTTTGAGATTTAATTTTACCCATTCCAGTATCAATTTCTTCTTCGATTACTTCTGTTTCTGCAATATCCCATTCTTTTTTTAACTCGTTTAACTTGGTCAAATAAAAATCAAAACTCGGTCTTAATCTCTTGTATGAATTATTGAAAAAAAAGTCATTGCTTTTTAATCTTTCTTTCAAGATTATTGATAGTTTTTTATCTAGGTATTTCGAGCCTTTATTTAAGACAGAAATTATTTCTTCAACTAATTCTTCGGTATATTCTTTTTCAGACTCTAAATCATAAAGATTGGCAGCCAACGACCAAGTGTTAAATTTATAATCGTGTATTTCAAACACTTTTCCTTTATACTTAAAATAAATCATCCAACTCATTTTTTCAATATGAACTGGGGTTTTCTTAAAACCAAGATTCTGAAAAAGTAGGCTTATTATGTATTTTGGTGGATTACCATTCCAAGGTCGAACTGTTCTTGAAGAGAATTTCTTAAAATCTTCTTTGGTAACTTTCTCAAAGTCTTTGAAAAAATATTCCAAAGGTTTTTTGTCTTCTTCTTCAATTTTCATATGAGTGGTTAAATTGCACCTAACGGTTTTGTGTATGATTAGTGGCGTGTTTCAGCACATAATTTAGCAAATAAAAACCAGATAGAAAATCCGCGAGGATTTTTGTAAGTAGGCGAGAACCAGCCATTAATTATACACGGTGTTGCCATTTCGTTGATTTTATTCAGACTTTTATTTTTACAACTTAATTTCGTAATCTGTTTTTTGTATGGTATTGATTTTCAGTTCAGGTTTCATATCGTAATTGCTTTTTTCTATGAAAAATACATTTTAAATCAAATTAATTATAGTAGATTTTTATCTTTTAATGATTTCTCCAGTTGCTTATGATTTTCCCAAAATCTATCTTTAATTTTTTGAATAACTTGATCATATTCAGGATGATTTTTTAAAGTTTTCATTAGAGGATCTTCTCCAATAAACAACAAAACCCAATATTGATAGTTATTTTTAGTGGCAAACAGTCTTAATTGTTCAATAGCACGATTAGGGTTTCCTTCATGCAAATATTTCATGGCCAAACTAACTGGCTTGTATATTGATTGCTCATTTTTACAGTATTCTGTATATGCTGTATAATAACTTTCTGCTATATCCTCCATACCCATTTTATCGTATACCAATCCAATCTTTAAGGTCTCTTGTGGATACATCTTTAACCCATTACTTTCCTTAATTTTTTCAAATTTATCATAGTAGTAAAAAGCACTATCATATTTTTGTTGGAAGTAATAAAACTTGCCCACCTCCTGCATAATATCTAAACGTGTCGTATCTTTTTTCCATTCTCTTACCAATGCATCCGTTGCCGTTTCTATATTTTGATGCTGAGCGTATTGTATAAATATATTTAAAAAAGGTGCATAATAATTCTCTTGATTGTTATCTAATGATAAATCTATATACTTCTGTGCTTCATCGGTAAAACCATTTTGAATAAAGGCATTACTTAAGGCCAAATACATATAACTTTTGGTTATTGAATCATTCGCTTCTATATCAAGTTGTAAACCTTTTAAGGCATATTGTAAGTATTTGCCAGTATCTGGAACTGCTCGTGAATACAAATCAGCAAGTATTTGGATTACAGAAGACGAATTGGGGTTATATTCTAAGGCTTTTTCTAAATGTGGAATAGCTAATCGGAATTCATTAACGTTGATGTAATACAATGCTTTTGCGATAAGACTTTCGGCAGATTTAGAGTCATAAAGCAAGGCTTTGTCTGCATTGTTATTAATGATATCTGTATACTGTTTTTGTGCTTGGTTTAAGTCTAAATAATAGTATGATATTGCAATTTGAGCATATGCGAGTGCAAATTCAGGGTCTTGCTCTATCGCTTTTTCAAATAAAGTAATAGCAGCTTCCAAGCTCTCTTTGGTTTCTTCTTGAATTGATTCAAGTCCTTTTAGGTAATAATCGTATGCTAATACGTTTTCTGTTGGTTTTTTATCAATTTGTTGTAATTCAGCAGGTGTTACTTTTGCTTTTATGGATTCGGCTATCTTTTTGGCGACTTCATTTTGTATGGAGAAAATGTCTTCCGTTTTATAATTGTACTGTTCTGCCCATATTGGTGTGTCATTTGATGCATCAATTAATTGAATATTTAATAAAACCTGATTATCAGCACGTTGCCCACTTCCTTCAATCAAGTAATTGACATTAAGTTCTTCTGCTATTTCTGAGATGGTTTTATCTGTATCTCTATATTTTTCTACGGATGTCCTACTTATCACTCGTAGATCTTCTATCTTTTGTAAGTTATTTAGTGTGGACTCCATAAGTCCGTTTACAAAATACAAGTTATTCGAATCACTACTCATATTCTTAAAAGGCAATACAGCTATGGATTTTTTAAGATTGGTATCTTTTTTATCAGCATTAAGTGTTTCTTTTGGAAAAAACAGGAATACTACTATGACTGCTATCAAGGCAGCTGCTAATAGTATTTGAACTCGGTACTGTTGAAAAAATCCTTTTTTAGCAACCTCAATAGCTTCAGTGTTTTGGCTATCTTCTTGTCTTAATTCTACTTGTTCGTCTATCTTTTTTCTAGATTCGCCTGGTGAATACCCATAATAGTCTCTAAAGCATTTAATGAAATAAGAATTATTACTAAATCCAACCTGATAAGAAATTTCAGAAACAGTAAGTTCCGTTTCTTCTAGCAGAGTCATGCCTTTTTGCAATCTAACTTCGCGAATAAACTGACTGGCACTACCTTGTGTTTGTTTCTTAATTTTTCGCAACAAGTTTGATCGACTCATATTCATGAGATCCGCCAATTCTGAAACGCCAAATTGCTCGTTAGAGATATTTTCTAAAATAAGCGCCTCTGCCTGTTCAATAAATTTTCCCTGATATGAGTTGTTAGACATGTTGTTTTATACTATTTCAAATGTAGAACTTTTTAATTAAAAACATTATGGCTTTAAACCTCAAATTCTATGTCAAAAACATTGACTTGCGTCATAATTTATACTTCTGCGTCATAATTTTCAACCCTTCATCAAACTTAATACAATAGGCTTCATGCACATTATCAGTCAACTAGCTTAGTGTCGCATCTTTGTAGAAACAATAATCAAGTTATTAATCATTAAAAAATTAAATCATGAAAACACTTAAAATTACATCAATTAGAACATCCATTCAGCTATTATTCTTTACGCTTTTATTAACGAGTTCATGCGCACAATCTAACAAAGAAACAAGTTCAAATGATTCGGCTAAAGCAACAAAAACAGTAAACAAACCAAGTATAGATATTCATGGTGCTGTACTTACTGGAAATTTAGAAGCTGTTAAGCAGCATATTGAAGCTGGGACTGATATTAATCAAAAAGAGGCCATGTCTGGATCTACACCTTTAATGTCTGCAGCCACTTTTAATAAACCTGAAATTGCTAAAGTATTGATCAATGCAAATGCAGATTTGTCTGTAAAAAATAATGATGGCGGTACAGCTTTACACACAGCAGCATTCTTTGGCCGTATTGAAATTGTACAATTACTTATTGATGCCAAAGCAGATAAAACGGTTCGTAATAATTATGGAGCTACAGCAAGAGAAACGGCAATGGTAGATTTTGCTCAAATGAAACCTATTTATGAAATGCTGATTCAGCAATTACAACCAATGGGCTTTACATTAGATCTTATTGAATTACAAAAAGCACTTCCTGTTGTAGCAATGATGCTACAATAAACATAAAATAAGATGACAACAGAAAGAAGATACGATATTGATTGGCTAAGAGTCATTGCTATAGGTTTATTACTTATTTATCATATAGCTATTATATTTCAACCTTGGGCCATGTTTATAGGGTTTATAAGAAGTGACGACGCTTTAGTAGGACTTTGGAAACCAATGACGATGCTCAATGTTTGGCGGATACCTTTACTGTTTTTTGTATCAGGAATGGGCTTATATTTTGCATTGAAAAAAAGAAATTGGAAGCAATTACTGATAGAGCGAGGTAAACGAATTCTATTACCCTTTGTTTTCGGAATTTTGGCCATAACTCCTTTACATTTTTTAGTTTTTCAGAACTACTATAATATGCCATTAAGCTATTTTCCGCATATGGGACATCTATGGTTTTTAGGAAACATTTTTGTCTATGTCGTAGTGTTATCACCTGTTTTTTTCTATTTGAAGAAAAACGAAAATGGAAAATTTAAGAAAGCCATTTCCAAAGTGATGAGCTATGCTTTAGCACCATTATCAATATCTGTTTTTTTTATGTTAGAAGTGGGAGTCGTAAAACCACAGCTATTTGAGCTGTACGCAGAAACCTGGCATGGCTTTTTTATGGGCTTTTTGGCGTTCTTTTTTGGTTTTCTTTTTGTGTATAGCGGTAAGGCATTCTGGCAAACCGTTTCAAAGTGGAAATGGTTATATATAGGCATAGCGTCTGTCTTATTTGCTATTCGATTCACGGGATATGAATCCATATCAAATATGTATATCACGACCATAGAATCTAATGCTTGGATATTGGGTTTGTTCGGAATCGGCTATAGCTACTTTAATAAACCAAGTGCTTTGCTAAGCTATCTGAGTCAAGCTGTTTATCCTGTTTATATTATTCACATGTTTGTGTTATATGTAGGCGCATTACTGATATTGCCTTTAGACCTTCATCCTATGCTCAAGTTTATAGGAATTACAGCATTTACGTTTTTAGTCTGTTTTCTTATTTATGAATTTATCCTTAAGAGAATTGTAATCCTAAGACCTTTATTTGGGTTGAAATGGAAATTTAAAAGCGTAATACATAAAAAATTCAAGCGTATTTAGAGTAAAATCCAACGCTTTGTTTTTCAATTTGATAAACCATTAAGTCATGATAAAATTATTTAGAAAAAATAGACTAAAAATGATTACCAAAAATAAATTTGGAGCCTATTTAGCTTATGCAACTGGGGAAATTATTCTGGTGATTGTCGGAATCCTGATTGCATTGGCAATTAATGACCATGCAAATAGTGAGAAGAAATTAGAGTTGCGTAATTCATACCTAATTCAGCTACATGATGAAGCAGACCGCAACCTTCAAAAATTAACCCTTATAGATAATGAGGCAGCTCAAATGCTCAAAGAGTTAGATACCGTATTTAAAATTTTAATGTTTAAAGATTATGATAACCCTAGATTATCGACAAAATCATTCTATTTAATTATGTCTAAAAAGTTTTATCCTGTTATGATCACCTATGAAAATTTAAAATTTTCAGGTGACTTAAAATTATTTGACGATTTAAACTTACGTAATGCTATTTCTGAAACCTACGAAACCTTTAACCCTATTGAAAAACTTGAAGCTTCAGAGCAACAGGCCATTGAGTCCTATTATGAGAATTTTTTGATGCAAAACGTTAAATTTAGAGAGATGGGCATTTCTTCAGACACTTACGGAAAAGACATTTATTTTGAAAATATGGTGTTAACGAGGATGACAACGATTGCACAAAATCGAGAGGCCTACAGTAATGCAATGGAATCATTAAAAAATCTAAAAAATACGTATGCTGAATTGCAAAACACAAACTAAAAATGAAGACTAATAAAAATAATTCAAACTTAAAGCAACCAAAAAAGAAATCGCATCCCTTTTGGCAATTTTTCTGGCTAACATTTCTTGTCGTTTCGCTCTGGTATGCATGGTACTCATTTTACGCACCGTCTAATGATATTACATGGAATACTAACATTGAATCTGCTCGAAATCTTGCCAGCAATTCTGATAAAAATATGATGATATTCTTTACTGTAGATTGGTGCTCACCATGTCGCATTATGAAGCGTCAAGTTTTTGCTGATAACGACGTAATGAAAGCTATGGATGCGAAAATTGTACCAGTAGAAATTGACATTGATGACCCGAATAATGAAGAACTCGTAAAGCAATATAATATTGGTGCTACACCAACAACCATTTTTATTAATCCTCAAGGAAAAGTAATGGACTACGCTGTTGGTAAAGTAGATAAAACAAAATTCCTTGAAATGCTTCTAAACATTTAAAAAAAGAGAAATTATCAATCAAAAAATGAACACGTTATATTTTTCAAAGCAACAGAAGATAAAATGAAACGATTAACCAAAATTATAGAAAAGAACATTTCAGGAAAAAAAGTTTTAGGACTTTTTATCTTGACAAATGTTGTTTACACCTTTATGCTGACTGTTACAATTCCCAAAACAATGGAATTCTCTAACGGAATGAAATTACTGGATATGATGCCTACAGGATATGATTTGAATTATGTAAGTGAATTATTCAGTTCGCTTGGAGAAAATGGACGTTTAACGTATCTAACCAACCAAATACCTGTGGATATGATTTACCCACTGCTATTCGGACTTTCTTACTGTTTGCTTTTGGGGTATTTCTTAAAAAAATTGAACAAATTAAATTCCCCTTATATCTTTCTCAGTCTATTACCGATAATTGCTGGAATTACGGATTATTTGGAGAATATCGGAATTATTATAATGCTTAAAAATTATCCCGAATTGAAAGAGATTACAGTTTATGCAACAAATCTATTTTCGGTTATAAAAAGCATTTCAACAAGCATATTTTTTATGGCATTGATAGCAGTATTAATAGCACTTGGAATTAAAGTATTAAACAAAAAAATTAAATGAAAAAAGCTTCTTGGATTACTATAGGAATTTTATCTACACTCGTTGGACTATATCCGATTATCTACTTTCTGATTGACCGAAGATTTGGACTATTGTCATCAAAGTCAGTTGAACTTTTAAATGACAATTTATGGAATATTGCTTTTTATGGACATATAACTTTCGGTGGATTAGCCTTATTGATTGGATGGTTACAATTTAGCAATAAATTGAGAATAAAGAAGATGGAACTACATAGGATATTTGGGAAAACTTATGTGATTTCTGTCCTTATAAGTGGAGTTTTTGGTCTTTACATTGCTTTATATGCTACTGGCGGAATTATCAGTATCCTCGGATTCTTTACATTGGGCTTATTTTGGTTAACTACAACTATATTGGGTTTTAAGTCAATTAAAAAACGAGATATTAAATCACACGAAAAATTTATGTTTTTTAGTTATGCAGCTTGCTTTGCAGCAGTAACTTTGAGAATTTGGCTTCCATTATTAACTATTGCATTGGGTGAGTCCAATAGTGCTTACAGAATAGTTGCTTGGTTATGTTGGGTTCCTAATATAATTGTTGCAATTCTCATTTTAAGGAATAAAAAAACTGTTAGAACTAAAATGGTGGAATTGGGATATCGACAAAATCACAAAGAACATTCAGAACCTTACTAACAACAAAATTGAGAAATTCATCTAATCAATGGTTTCATCATCTTTTTAAAAGTTCAAAAGGTAGTTAAGCGATAGGTTACTATTTTTTTAAATCACAGTAACTAATAACGGTGAAATATATAATTCATCAATTAAAAATAGAAATAATAAAAATTTTAATTCAACTGAATTTTCTGAACCTTCAATAATATTGAGTTAGAAGTATATAAAGCCTACAATTATAATCATTAGTGGTAATTCTATTTTTTCATTCGTTCACTTTTTTTGAGTGCGTTCCGTCAATGAATGGCAACTGGTTATATGGAGAACAAAGTTCCTGTTTATAGGTTATCACTTCCGGATAACAGGAACTTTTCTTCTCGTTTATTATTTTTATTTAAATGTAATAAAATTGTATCTAATGGACTCTGTATGTCTAATAAATCTTTTTTTGCAATATGAGTATAAATCATTGTGGTTTCTGGTTTTGAATGCCCTAAAAGCTCTTGTATATGTCTAATACCAACACCATTCTCTAATAAATGTGTAGCATAACTATGTCTAAGTGTATGTGGGGTTACTTTTTTTGTGATACCTGCATCTTGTACACTTTTATGAAGAAATTTCCGTATGCTGCTTTCAGAATACTTGTTTCCTTTTTGACCTTCAATAAAAAAGAATTTAGGAGCGTATGTGGTTAAATAATTTTGTAACAGTGGTAAAAAAGTATTTGCTAAAACTACAAACCTGTCTTTTCTGCCTTTTCCTTTTTCAACCTTAATTTGTTTTCGAGGAATATCTATATTACTTAATACTAAATTAGTGATTTCACCAACTCTTAATCCAGATGAATAAAGTAAAACGATGATAGCTCTATGTTTTAGATTCTTGGTGACTTGCACTATTTTAATAACTTCTTCTTGAGATAATACGTTAGGGAGTTTTCTAGATTTTTTAGGTCTTACTAAACTTAAGTTATTAATTTTAGTACTAGGATAAAAAACAATAAAAATTTTTAAAGCACTAATAAATTGTCTTTGCGAACTCACAGAATAATTTCGTTCTAAAAAAACAGTTTCTATAAACTCTTCTACATTTCTATTGGTAAGGTTTTTTAAAGTAATATGTGAATGAAAATTCACAAAATCAGCAATAAAAAATGTATAGGTTTCTATAGTACTCTTACGATACCTTTTCCCTTTTAAATAAACATAAAAATTATTTAAAAGTTTTTTTTGAGAATTGGTAAGGTTTCTTTTAAAGAGTACTTTTTTGTCAATTTTAGAAGTATCAATCTCTGTTAGATCTTTAAAAAGGGAAAGTATGCTATTCAAATTTTCTTCAGAATAATTTAAATACCAGGCTTTTAAAGATTTACTCCAATAAGTATCTTTTACAGATTTTATTAAAACAACTAATTGATTGTGATAATCAAATTTAAGAAGAAGCTGTTTTTCTTTTCTATGAACCTTTGTCTCAAGGTAAATTATAGGTAGTTTTTTCATTTTTCATAACAATAGCATTGTAAAGTTATAAAAAAAATCTAATGTGCCTCCAACCAATTCTCACCAACTCCCATTTCTACATCCAAAGGAACAGTCATTTTAAAAGCATTCTCCATTTCATATTTGATAATCGGTTTGATGATTTCTAATTCATCTTTATAAGCGTCAAAGACCAATTCATCATGCACTTGCAACAACATTTTTGATTTGAAGTTTTCTTTTTCAAAACGTTTGTGAATGTTAATCATGGCAAGTTTAATAATGTCTGCTGCCGATCCTTGAATCGGAGCATTCACAGCATTTCGTTCTGCGGCACCACGTACAATGGCATTTCTAGAATTGATGTCTTTTAAATATCTGCGACGTTGTAAAACCGTTTCTACATATCCGTTATCTCTAGCAAAATCGACTTGCTCAGCCATGTAGGCTCTTAATTTTGGATACGTTTGATAGTAGAGATCTATTAATTCTTTAGATTCTTTTCGAGTCAAATCCGTTTGATTGCTCAGCCCAAAAGCAGAAACTCCGTAGATAATTCCAAAATTCACTGTTTTCGCATTGCTACGTTGCTCCCGTGTCACTTCATCAATCGGAACATTGAATACCTTGGCCGCAGTTGAAGCGTGAATGTCTTCTCCATTTTTAAAGGCTTCGATCATAGTTTCCTCTTCACTCAATGCCGCAATAATTCGTAATTCTATTTGCGAATAATCTGCCGCTAACAACACATGGTTTTCATCTCTTGGAATAAAGGCTTTTCGTACTTGACGTCCACGTTCTGTTCTGATAGGAATGTTCTGTAAATTCGGATTATTAGAACTTAACCGTCCCGTTGCCGCAACGGCTTGCGCATACACAGTGTGTACTCTTCCTGTTTTCGGATTGACTTCCTCAGGCAAGGCATCTACATACGTACTTTGTAATTTTTTATATTGACGGAACTCTAAAATATCAGCAATAATCTGATGATCTTTTGCCAGATAACTTAAGATATCTTCCGAGGTAGCATACTGACCAGTTTTTGTCTTCTTAGGTTTGTCTACCAACTTCATATTTTCAAATAAAACCACACCCAACTGTTTTGGTGATGCAATATTAAATTCTTCCCCTGCTTGTTCGTAGATATTCTTTTCTAGTCTACTAATATCTTCAGTTAAATCAATAGATAATTCTTTTAGGAAATCAGTATTTAAATTGATTCCTTCAATCTCCATGGCAGTTAATACAGAAACCAGAGGTAATTCAACATCATTAAATAATTTAGTTACGTTTCCGCTTTCTAGTTCTTTGGTAAAAAACTCTTTCAATTGCAGAGTAATATCAGAATCTTCTACAGCGTATTCTGTTTGATCAGCAACAGGAACCACTCGCATTGAGAGTTGATTTTTTCCTTTTTTGCCAATCAATTCTGTAATGGAAACAGGCTGATAATTCAAATAGGTTTCAGCCAAGATATCCATATTATGACGCATATCAGGATTGATCAAATAATGCGCAATCATTGTGTCAAACAATTTCCCTTTTACAGGCATGCCATAGTTCGACAAGACTTTAATATCGTACTTTAAGTTGTGTCCAATTTTCTCAATCAATTCATTTTCAAAAAAAGAACGGAATTCTTCTAAAATAGTTTTTGTTTCTGCTTGATCTTCTGGAAATGACACATAATATCCTTTGCCTACTTCCCAAGAAAATGCAATACCTATCAATTCAACTTCTAGGGCTTTAAGTCCTGTTGTTTCTGTATCAAAACACACAGAAGTCTGTTGCATCAGTTTCTTTAAGAATAGTTTTCTTGATAGAGGAGTGTCAATATGCTGATAAAAATGATCTGTAGTTGCAATGGTTTTATATCCACTAATGCTTTCTTCTTCTCTAACATTTCCAGTTCCAGGAGCAGCAAACAAATCAAATTGACCATTGCTAGGTGTTGGAGTTGCTTTCTTTTGAGGTGTGCTTGCAGTTTCTTGTTGTAGAGGTGTTTCTTCTGTTGGCGAAACAAAAGTTTTTAAGAAATTATCTGTCAAACGTCTAAATTCCAATTCTTGAAACAGTTCTTTTACCTTTTCTACATCAGGTTGATCTAGTTCAAAATCTTTGGCATCAAATTTCACAGGAACATCTAGCATAATTGTGGCCAATTTCTTGGAAAGGATTCCCAATTCCTTAGCACCTTCTACCTTTTCTTTCATTTTCCCTTTTAGCATATCTGTATTTGCCAAAAGATTTTCCATGCTTCCAAACTCTTTTAGGAACTTTTTAGCTGTTTTTTCTCCAACACCTGGAAGCCCCGGAATATTGTCGGAAGCATCACCCATCATTCCGAGAAAATCAATCACTTGTAATGGATCTTCTACTTCAAATTTCTTTTGTACTTCAGGAATTCCCCAAGTCTCATAACCACCTCCAAAAACAGGACGATACATAAAGATATTTTCTGAAACCAATTGGGCAAAATCTTTGTCGGGTGTCACCATAAATGTTTGATAGCCCTCTTTTTCTGCTTGTTTGGAAAGTGTACCAATCACATCATCAGCTTCAAATCCTTCTTTTACCATGATAGGGATGTGCATGGCTTTCAAAATGTCATAAATGTAAGGGATTGCTTGTCTAATAGCGTCTGGAGTCTCATCTCTGTTTGCTTTATACGCTTCAAACATTTCCACTCTGTCAACACTACCACCTTTGTCAAAACAAACGGCTAAATGATCCGGTCTCTCTCTCTTAATGACATCCAAAAGAGAATTCATAAATCCCATAATTGCTGAGGTATCTAAGCCTTTGGAGTTAATTCTTGGATTTTTAATAAACGCATAGTATCCGCGAAAAATTAATGCAAAAGCATCTACAAGAAAAAGTCGTTTTTGTGTTGACATTGATTCGTTTTAAAGTTGAAAATGTCTGTTCGAGCACAATCGAGAGGTTTTTAAAAAAGACGAACTTACAAAGTAGTTCTCGACTTCACTCGAACAGACATCGCAAATTACAATATCTTTCAAAAAGAAAACAATCATACATAGAAAAGAATGTATTTTTGAAGAATAAATAAATAGAAATGAATACATTTTCAATAGCCATTCATGGTGGAGCAGGAACTTTGGTAAAAGGGATGATGATTCCTGAACTAGAAACTCAGTATAAAGAGGCCTTACAGAAGTCGTTAGACGCAGGGTATGCTATTTTAGAAAATGGAGGTGCTGCTATAGATGCTGTTGAAGAAGCGGTTAAGTTGTTGGAAGATTCACCTTTGTTTAATGCTGGAAAAGGAAGTGTATTTACAGCAAATGAAACTCATGAAATGGATGCCGCGATTATGGATGGTAAAACATTGAATGCAGGAGCTGTTTCTTTAATTAGTGGAATTAAGAATCCGGTGTCTTTAGCGAAAGATGTGATGGAAAAAAGTGAGCATGTTTTTTTAGCTGGTGAAGGAGCGATGGAGTTTGCCAGGCAGTTGAAGTATGAGCTTGAAGATGATGCCTATTTTTATGACGAGTTTCGACACAGTCAATGGTTGGAAATTAAGGATACAGATAGTTTTCAGTTAGATCACGCTAAACAGAAAGATTCAAAGTTTGGAACTGTTGGAGCGGTTGCTTGTGATGCAAATGGAAATATTGCAGCTGCGACTTCTACGGGAGGTATGACCAATAAAAAATGGGGTCGTGTAGGAGATTCTCCTATGATTGGTGCTGGAAATTATGCGAACAATAAAACATGTGCAATATCTTGTACAGGAAGTGGCGAGTTTTTTATACGTGGTGTTGTGGCCTATGATGTGGCTTGTTTGATGGAGCACAAAAACATGTCTTTAGAAGATGCATCTAATGAAGTTATTTACAAACGAATTTTAGAAATTAATGGTGATGGCGGCTTGATTGCTGTAGATGCCAAAGGAAACATTGCCATGCCTTTTAATACAGAAGGAATGTATCGGGCTAGTAAATCTTCCAGCGGAACCGAAAAGGTTTCGATTTATAAATAAACCTGACTTCGACTCAGCTCAGCCACCACTTATCCTTTTTTTCTTAATTCCCAAGAAGAACCGCTTCCCATTTCAAAATCCCAATCGCTCACTTGACTGTCAATTTTACCTATAATTTTCTCTACTTCTCTGTAAATGGTTGCCAAGTTTCTATAATTCGCTAAAACAGCTTCGTTTTTTGGATCTAAATAGCGTTCCTGGCACCAAATCAAATAATCTATAGCATCATCATACCCTTCCAATTCACGTAAAACCAAACATAGGTTTAGTAAAGGATAGTTATACTCGATGTCACCTTGTTCATCTTCAACATAGAAATTAAAAGTTTTCCCTTCTAGGGAAAGCTCAACAGCCCTATATTCTTTGCTTCCTGCAAGGAAATCTGTAGTAGAAAAATGAATTTCTACTTTGTGTTTAATGTAGAGTTTATTTAATGCTTCTATTTCTGGATACTTGCTCATTAATAGCAACCAAGATACTAAAAACTAAGATGTAGTGTGATTAAATAAAAGGAGACTCTATAGGAAGTACAGTTACTTTTCTGTTTTGAATATCATAAGAATCTCCGTTTGATAATACATGAACGGTAAGATTTGCCATGGTCATGGGTGTTCCTTCTTTTAGAACCTTTTCATTGTTGTGTGTAAGACTAGATCCATCAAATACAATGGCCATTCCAGATCCAATAACGGTACAGTTGTTCCCTTCTTTAATAACCATCCCAGTGTCTTCAGCCAATCCAATTCCTAATAAGTTAGGAAACTTTGCAACAGCTTCAGACTGTCTTCCAAAACGACCTCTTTTGATAAAGTGAGTGTCGATGATTAATTCAGGGATCAAGCCCAATCCTTTGTACATTTTTACTGCACCTTTAATAAAGGATTCTTTTGGACTTCCCCCAGAAATCATTTCATTAGCCATTACCATTGCACCAGCACTTGTCCCTGCGATCACAAAACCTTCTTCGTTTTGATAACGATTTAATAAAATATCGTGAATTTTTGTCCCTCCAACCTTATTGGTAATCTTAGATTGATTTCCACCAGAAAACATCACACAGTTGGCAGATGATATTAAGTCTATTGAGGTTTGTTTTTCAGAATCTTCCTTGCTTCGAATATCTAAAATATGTACGTTTTTACAGCCTAAAGAGGTAAAAGCTTCCATGTAGTTTTCTCCGACTTCAACAGGAATACTAGATGCTGTAGGAATGATAACTACGTTTGCATCAATACCACCAGCTTCTTTTACCACATGAAATAAAATGCCTTCATCGATAAACTCGAGCGTATACATTTCGTTTTCTTCAATCCCTTTATCTTCATTTCCTCCAATAGGTATTAGAGTTCCTTTTATCGACATATTAGCTGTTTTGTATCTATAATATTGAACGGTAAAAATAAACTTATTTAATTAAAAAAAATCTATATATTTATGAGGATTCAATACGCTAAAAAGAAAGACTAACAAAACATAACACAGATGGAGATAATTAGTATCAACGCAATGAGAGGACCAAACTTTTGGTCGATTCGCAGACACAAATTAATTGTAATGGTTCTTGACTTAGAAGAAATGGAAAAATTTCCTTCAAATAAAATAGATGGATTTCCAGAAAGATTAAAAGAAATGTTTCCAACTATGTATTCTCATCGTTGTTCTGAAGGCTGTGAAGGAGGGTTTTTTATGCGTGTAGATGAAGGTACTTGGATGGGGCATATTATAGAACATATTGCTCTAGAGATTCAAACATTAGCAGGAATGGATACTGGTTTTGGAAGAACTCGTGGTTATGGAGAAGAAGGGGTCTACAGTGTGGTATTCTCTTATATGGAAGAATCTGTAGGAAGATATGCTGCAAAAGCTGCAGTAAGAGTTTGTGAAGCTTTGATTAAAGGGGAAGCCTATGATTTGGCAGAAGATATTCAAAAGATGAGAGAGCTTCGCGAAGATGATCGATTAGGCCCGAGTACAGGCTCTATTGTTGAAGAGGCAGAAGCAAGGGGAATTCCTTGGATTCGATTAAATAAATACTCCTTATGTCAATTGGGATATGGTGCAAATCAGAAACGTATTCAGGCAACGGTTACAAGTGAAACAAGTAGTATCGGTGTTGAGTTGGCTTGTGATAAAGAAGATACTAAATATTTATTAGAGCAAGCAGAGGTAGATGTTCCACGAGGTGACATTATCCGAAGAGAACGCAGTTTAGAAGAAGCATGTAACTATGTTGGTTTTCCTTTGGTAATTAAACCAGTTGATGGTAATCACGGTAGAGGAATTACAGTTGATATACAAAATTATGATGATGCATTAGTTGCTTTTAGGCATGCAAAAGAAAGCTCGAGGAGTGGTGCTATCATTGTAGAAAAATTTATCACAGGTGAAGACTATCGATTGTTAGTGATTAATAATGTACTGGTCGCTGCAGCAAAAAGAACTCCAGCACATGTTATAGGAGATGGAAAATTAACCATTCAAGAATTAATAGATGAGGTAAACAAAGATCCTCGTAGAGGTTATGGTCATGAAAAAGTATTGACTCAAATTACCACAAATGAATTGACCAAAACCATCATTAAAGATGCTGGATATACGTTGGATTCTGTCATAGCTAAAGATGAAATGTTAGTTTTAAAAGATACTGCGAATCTAAGTACAGGAGGAACTGCGGAAGATGTTACTGATATTGTACATCCAGCAAATGTATCAATGGTAGAACGGATTTCTAAGATTATCGATTTAGATATTTGTGGCGTTGATATTATGACAACAGATATTTCCAAACCTCTTTCAGAAACTGGCGGTGCTGTACTGGAAGTAAATGCAGGACCAGGATTTAGAATGCACTTGGCTCCTACCAAAGGGTTGCCAAGAAATGTGGCTGGTTATGTAATCGATAAATTATTTCCAAAAGGAAAAACAGGACGCATTCCTATTGTAGCGATTTCAGGAACGAACGGAAAAACAACCACAACAAGATTAATTGCCCATATGGCAAAAATGAATGGTCATCGTGTTGGATATACCACAAGTGATGGTGTGTACATTCAAAATAGATTGTTAATGACAGGAGATTGTACAGGCCCTGCAAGTGCCGAATTTGTATTAAAAGACCCAACGGTTAATTATGCTGTTTTAGAAAGCGCCAGAGGAGGATTGCTAAGAGCTGGATTAGGGTTTAAAAAATGCGATATTGGAATTGTAACCAATGTTGCTGCTGATCATTTAGGCTTAAAAGGAATTCACACCATAGAACAATTGGCTAAGGTAAAAGCCGTAATCCCAGAAACAGTTTTGCCCGACGGTTATGCTATTTTAAATGCTGATGATGATTTGGTTTACGACATGCGACGCAGTTTAGATTGTAATGTAGCCTTGTTTTCTATGGATGAAAACAATCCTAGAATTAAAGCATTACAACGTATCGGAGGAATTACTGCGGTCTATGAAAATGGATATGTAACGATCTGTAGAGGTGAATGGAAAATGAGAGTGATGAAAGCTGAAGACATTCCTTTAACTTATGGAGGAAAAGCAAAGTTTATGATTCAGAATGTATTACCTGCGATTCTTACGGCTAATATTCAAGGAACAAGTATCGAAGATATGAAAGCAGGTTTGGAAACTTTTATTCCATCTGCGGCACAAACACCAGGGCGATTAAACTTATTTAAGTTTAACAATTTTACTATTCTACTAGACTATGCTCACAATCCAGCTGGAATGAGAGCTTTACAGAAGTTTGTAGAGGAATTGGATGCTACTGTAAAAGTTGGAATTATAGCAGGAATTGGAGATCGACGTATTGAAGATAATAATGAAATGGGAGGTATCGCAGCAGAAATGTTTGATGAAATTATTATTAGACAAGATAAGAGGTTAAGAGGAAAAACAGAAGAAGAGCTCATTAAAATGTTGAACGATGGAATTAAAAAGAAAGACCCAAACAAAAAAACAACCATCATTCCTTCAGAAAAAGAAGCAATTACTTTTGCAATTAAAAATGCAGTAAAAGGATCATTAATCATTCTGTGTAGTGATGTAATTCCAGATGCTTTAGATCTTGTTCAAAATTTTAAAGAACAAGAAGCAAAAGGTGAGTTAATATTTTAACCTTTAAAACGTAAGAAAATTTTAAATTTTACATATCATATTTTTCAATAAAGAATAAGAACTTGGCTTTAAACAAGTATTGTTAAGCTGAAAAAAGCTTGATAATCAGTGTAATTAATCAGAAATGTTATATTTGTAAACAAGAAAACGTTGTTAATGGCGTTTCACCTCTAAGAAAAACGATTAAAAATGACAAAGTTTGGTGAATTAATTAGCACTGAGCAACCTGTCTTAATAGACTTCTATTTTGACTGGGAAGATGCTGATAATAATTTGGATACTTTACGAGATGTTGCTGCTGCTTTAGGTGATAAGGCAAAAGTAATTAAGATTGATATCAAGAAAAACGAAACACTCGCAGAGGCACTCCGTGTGAAAGGAAATCCTACTTTTATGATCTATAAAGACGGTGAAATGAAATGGAGGCAAACAGGCGAGCAAGATGCAAACACCCTAATTGGGTTAGTACAACAATACTACTAAGCAATAGCTTTAAATTCAATCCCTTTTTTTGTAAAGTATTCTAAGATACGTGGCAAAGCGTAAAAGATTTTCTCTTTGGCTTTTATACTATCATGCATTACTATAATACTTCCATTAGTAGTATTTTCCAATACATTTTTTAAACACTTTTCTGGAGTAATCGAAGTGTCAAAATCACCACTCAATACATCCCACATAATAATTTTATACCCTTGCTTTCGTAATTCTTTTCCTTGAGAAGACTTTAATTTACCATAGGGAGGTCTAAATAATTGTGAATGAATATGAGCTGAAGCCTGATTTGTGTTTTCGATATAATTTGTGTTTTTTGTTTTATATCCATTCAAATGATTAAAAGTATGATTTCCTACTGAATGTCCTCCTTTTAAGATTTGTTCATAGGTGTCATGATGACATTTTACATTTTTTCCAATACAAAAAAACGTAGCTTTTGCATTGAATTTTTCAAGTTGTTCCAACACAAAATCAGTTATTTCTGGAGTAGGACCATCATCAAACGTAAGGTAGACTTCTTTTGAAATGGAAGAAAAACGCCAAGTATAACTAGAGAAAATTCTCTGAACAATACTTGGTGTTTTTATAGTGTAAAATTTCATTACTATTCTTCTTCTGGAAGAAGATGAGCGAATAACTTCATGGTATCCTCAAAACCACTTCTCATCTTTGTAAAATATTCTTTATCACTATCAAACTGTTCTACTTGACCTATTACATTTCTAAACATTAAGAAGTTATTCTCAATTTCTTTAAATATCCAGTCTGTTTTGTCTTCAGGAAATTCAGCAAGCCAAACTAACTGTTCTTTAAATATTTGATATAATGTTTCAGCAGCTTTCCTAGCTTTCTCTGGATTGTTTAATTGATAGTACAATTCAGGATATTCAATTGATAAGCTAAAATGACCAAAATCTTTAATTGGCATTTTTTCTATAGAAAGGTCTAATACTTCTAGAGCCTTAACAGTGTCACCTTTTTTAGCAAAAGCTACAGATAAACGCATTAAGTTATTACGTAAAGAAATAGAATTTCTTTTGGTTTGCTCGTCTAAATAGATTTTCCCATCGTTAATATTTCTCCAATTTAACTTTTGAATATTCGCATACATTTTGTCAGGATCGATACGACCTAATTCAAACATGTTTTTATTCTTCATGTCTGTTTTAATAGGAACTAGTTTGTAAGCCATCCCATCTAATTGTAGGTAATCTTTTAACCAAATATATTCTTCGTCTTCATAAGATCCACCAGTAAAATAAATAGGTCTTTGCCAGTTGTTATTTGCAAGAATATCTAACATTAAAATTCTACTCTTGGTAATTCCTCTCTTATCTATTTCAATATCTATATAATCTACTATTTTGTTAGCATCTTTCTGAGCTACGATGCCATTTTTAAGAACGGCTTCTTTGTCTACAGGGATTCTAATTTTGTTGGTAGGATATATTTTCTCTTTAAGATCTCTTTCTTCATCTTCATAGTATGTTACAGGATTGTCACTAGCAATCCAACGCATAAAGTTTTGAATAGAAAGAACAGTATCTTTTAAGCTTGGGTTTTCAATATAATAAGCAAGATCTAAGCTACCCAATTTGTATTGATCATGGGTTAATTGAGAAGGTATCGGAGGTGCGTCATATGATTTCCTTTTCATTTGATCGATATACCAATCTGTATCAAAAAGACTTGTATTAATTAGTTTTATATCTGTTCTGATTCCTTCAATTTCTTGCATATACCAGAGAGGGAACGTATCGTTGTCTCCAATGGTAAACATGATGGCGTTAGGGTCGCAAGATTCTAAATAAGCTTGAGCATTCAGATGCGTTGTATACCTGTTTGATCGATCATGATCGTCCCAATTTTCCGAAGCCATTAATGCAGGAACTGCAAGAAGACTTAATGCAGAAACTCCAATAGCAATTGCTCTTTTGTTTGCAAAATCTTTCAGATAATCATAAAGAGCATAGACACCAATTCCTATCCAGATTGCAAAAATATAGAACGATCCTACGACAGCGTAATCACGTTCTCGAGGTTCAAAAGGTTTTGGATTCGTGTAGAAAATAATGGCAGCACCAGTAAATAGAAAAAATATTAGTAAGGTGTAGAAATTTTGTTTGTCCCAACGAATTTGATACAACAAACCTATAAGTCCTAATATGAATGGTAAAAAGTAATATTTGTTTCTCCCTTTGTTTTCCAATACATCTGAAGGTAAGTTCGTTTGAGGACCTAATCTTGCTTCATCAATAAAACCAACACCACTCAACCAGTTACCATTAAATTTGTCTAAATTTCCTTGAGTATCATTCTGACGGCCAACAAAATTCCACATAAAGTATCGACCATACATATAGCCAAACTGGTAATCAATCATAAACCTCATATTTTCCCCAAAAGTTGGTCTACGAGTACTATTTTCAGGAATTCCAGCAATAGCTTTGTACATCTTCTCAGAGGCAGGGTTGGTCATCCTAGGAATAAAACCTTTGTGTTTGCTAGAGTAATTAGGAATGATATTTTTGTATTTATTTACAATTTCATATTTGCCATTTCTTTTTTCATATTTAGGCTTACCATCTATCCAAGGAGCAGATGCAACTTGTTCTCTTCGATATGAATTCGAATAATAAGTATCGTAAAAAACACTAGCATCACCATATTGCTCACGGTTATAGTAGGCTAATAATTCTCTTGCACTGGAAGGGTTATTTTCATTAATTGTAGTATTGGCATTTGCTCTAACAGGTAGCATAATCCAAGATGAAAAACCAATCATAATAAACAATACAGAAAGTATCAAAGTATTCGCAGCTACTTTTTTCTTTTTTCTTGTAAAATTCAGTCCATAATAGAATGCGGCTATTAAAATAAGACCTGCAATAATAGATCCTGAGTTATAAGGCATGCCAATAGAGTTGATAAAGAATAATTCAGAAGCACTAAAAAACTTTAGGGTATAAGGGAATAAAAATTTAAAAACAAAAGCCAATACGAGTATTGAGATTACTGTGGCAATTGTGGTAGTTTTTAAATTGATAGTTTGGTATGTTTTAAAGAAATACAGTAATACAATTGAAGGGATTACTAAAAGAGATAAAATATGAACTCCAAAAGAAAGTCCTACAACAAAACTGATAATTACCAGCCATTTATTTCCTCTAGGAGTATTAATTTCATTTTCCCACTTTAATCCTAGCCAAAATAAAATAGCCATTAGAAAAGAAGACATTGCATATACCTCACCTTCTACAGCGCTGAACCAGAAGCTGTCAGAGAAAGTATAAGCTAAAGATCCAACCAAAGCACTTCCTAAAATAGCAATAGAAGATCCTTCAGAAATTGAATTAGATTTTGCCGCTAATTTCTTTCCTAAATTGGTAATGGTCCAAAACATGAAAAGAATAGTGAAAGCACTAGATAAAGCCGACATGAAATTTACCATCATAGCAATGTTGGTGACATCGGTTGTAAACATAGCAAAAAACGCACCTAACATTTGAAAAAGAGGTGCGCCTGGAGGGTGGCCAACTTCTAATTTTACAGAAGTAGAGATGTATTCTCCACAATCCCAAGCACTAACTGTTGGCTCTAAAGTAAGAGAATACGTAACAAGAGCTATGATAAAAGCTCCCCACCCAAGAATGAGGTTCCATTTTTTGAAGTTTTCTGAAGTCATATAATGAATATATATCTGGGCGAATTTACTAATTTATCATAGAAAAAACGTTTCCTAACCAAGTATTCAGATAAGAAGCATTATAAAACTTTGTTAAAATCAAAAAAGTACCGAAAATATTTGCAGTATTAAAAGATTGAATTAAATTTGCACCCGCATTACAGCTATTGGCCTATGGTGTAATTGGCAACACACCGGTTTTTGGTACCGACATTCAAGGTTCGAGTCCTTGTAGGCCAACAAAAAAGCTTCTCAATCTTGAGAAGCTTTTTTAGTTTTATGTCATTTCCTCTACGATAGCTTAACGAATTTTTAAAATTACCTACCCGACTTTCTTTATAAGAAAGTGGGAAAATTGCTAAAAGAATAAAAGAGTAATGTTTTACCTATACTTTAAACGTTATAACTGGTTTTAGTACATTCTTAGAAACGCTCTTTGTAATACTTCCATTGAATAGGTTTGATAACCCACTTCTTCCATGAGTGCTTAAGGCTATTAAGTCTGCATTCATTTCTCTAGAAAAATTTGTAATACCTTTTACTACTGAAGAATCGTTGTATACATTAATAGTGCTTTTTGGTAGCTCAAAATCTTTCACAAAAGACTTGATTTTTTCTTTTGTAACCGCAGAACTCTCAAACTTCCCAACAGTATTTACCTTCAGTAAGTGAACTTTGCTTCTAAATAATTTTGCAAAATCTAGGAATTTTTTGAAAGATTCTTTGTTGTCATCCTTAAAATTGGATGCGTATACCAAATCTTTTAATCTAAATTTATTAGAGTCTTTTTTAACAACAATTACAGGAATTTCGGAAGTCCGGACAATTTTTTCTGTATTAGAACCAATAATCATTT
>Ga0209223_10001699_pt1 | contig 23498 bp, 25 predicted proteins | sample COG_06_FD_184750 | JGI IMG/M metagenome (GOLD analysis project Ga0209223, IMG submission 184750) | Pelagic Microbial community sample from North Sea - COGITO 998_met_06 (SPAdes) (version 2) | ecosystem: Environmental > Aquatic > Marine > Neritic zone/Coastal water | place: Helgoland, sampling...
GAAATTCCCGCTAAATGTAAAAACCCCGTCTGCGCATTAAAATCGACTCTAGGAGTTTTAGATGTTTGCTCTATAAATATATTATCCATTCCTTAAAATACAAATTACATCCATTAAAACGAGTAAGCTCAAAATTTAGTTTCGAATATAAGTTATATTTTTATAAATTCATTAATTGAACAATCTTTGTTGTTATTTTTGTGAAACACTAATTACTTAGACGGATGTCAAAAATTACTATTCAAAACATAAAAGAACTAGTTGGAATATCACAATCCGGTATTTTACTGAAAAAAGGAGCAGAAATGAACCAACTTTCTACTATTAAAAATGCCTTTGTAATTATTGAAAATGGGTTGATTGAATCATTTGGAGAAATGACTGATTTAACTACAATAGAAAATGATAATTCCACTGTTATTGACGCCAAAAATAAACTAGTATTCCCAAGTTGGTGCGACTCACATACACACCTTGTTTTTGCCGCTCCCAGAGACGAGGAATTTGTTGATCGAATTAATGGATTAACATACGAAGAAATTGCACTAAAAGGAGGTGGTATTTTAAACTCTGCTGAAAAACTTCAAGAGACTTCAGAAGACGATTTATACGACTCTGCAATGATCAGGATTCGTGAAATCATAAAATTAGGTACCGGAGCAGTTGAGATAAAAAGTGGGTACGGCTTAACGGTTGAAGCAGAATTAAAAATGCTCCGTGTCATTAAAAGACTGAAACAAAATTCGCCGTTAACAATAAAGGCAAATTTTCTTGGGGCTCATGCAATACCCAAAGAATATAAAGCCGATAGAAACAAGTATATAGAATTGATAATCAATGAAATAATTCCACTTATAAAAAGCGAGGGTTTAGCTGAATACATAGATGTATTTTGCGAGACTAATTATTACACACCAGAAGAAACCGACCGCATATTAAAGGCCGGCATAGCGATCGGACTAACACCTAAAATTCACGTAAATCAATTTACTACAATTGGAGGCATTCAAACTGGAATTAACAATAATGCACTTTCTGTTGACCATCTGGAAGTCGTAAATAAAGAAGATATTGAAGCGCTAAAAAAATCCGAAACCATGCCAACTTTACTCCCTTCCTGTTCTTTCTTTTTAGGAATTCCTTATGCTCCCGCAAAGGAATTAATTGATAACAATTTACCGATAGCTTTGGCAAGTGACTACAACCCCGGTTCCACCCCATCTGGAAACATGAATTTTGTTGTCTCCTTAGCTTGCATTAAAATGAAATTGACACCAGAACAAGCTATTAACGCAGCAACAATAAATTCTGCTTACGCAATGGGAGTTAGCGAAAAATTAGGCAGTATAGAAATTGGAAAAAAAGCGAATCTTTTTATCACCAAAGAAATTAACTCTTATGCCTTTTTACCGTATAGCTTTGGCAGTAATCTGATTGAGACAGTTATCTTAAATGGAGAAGTTCAATAAAAAAAGCCTAACATACGCATTGGTAAGCTAGGCTTAATACAATATAGGTTTATTCTTCTAAGAATAGTATTCTTTTAAAAATGCAGAAACATTTTTATCGATTCTACCCATAACATCTCCACTGGTATCTTTGTTAAAAGTTTCTCCCGAAACTTTTTCAAACAACTCAATGTATCTATCAGTTACAGAACTCACAAACTCAGCAGTCATTTCTGGAACTTGCTGCCCTTCCTTACCGTGAAAACCACCTGCCATTAACCACTCTCGTACAAACTCTTTAGAAAGTTGTTTTTGCTGCTCATCATTATCTTGTCTTTCTTGATATCCTTCTGAGTAGAAATAACGAGATGAATCTGGTGTATGAATTTCATCAATCAAGTAGATTTTACCTTCTTTTTTTCCAAATTCATATTTAGTATCAACTAAAATTAACCCCTGTTCTGCAGCAATTTCGGTTCCTCTTTGAAATATAGCTCTAGTATACTTTTCTAACTTAACATACTCATCTTCAGCAACAATTCCTCGTGAAAGAATCTCTTCTCTAGAAATATCTTCATCATGTTCTCCGAAATCAGCTTTTGTGGAGGGTGTTAGAATTGGCTCAGCAAACTTTTGGTGCTCCTTCATTCCATCTGGCATTTGAACACCGCACAACATTCTTTCTCCACTTTTGTAAGTTCTCCAAGCATGACCAGTCAAATAACCTCTGATAACCATTTCAACCTTATAAGGCTCACAATTGTGTCCAATAGTTACGTTCGGGTCTGGAGTTGAAATAACCCAATTCGGAACGATATCTTCTGTCTCTTTTAAAAACTTCGCAGCCAATTGATTCAACACTTGTCCTTTATAAGGTATTCCTTCGGGCAATACCACGTCAAATGCTGATATTCTATCACTTACTATCATCACCATCAAATCATCATTGACATTATAGACATCTCTTACTTTTCCGTGATAAACGTTTTTTTGACCTTCGAAATTAAAATCCGTACTTGTAATTGCTTCCATGTTTTGTTGCGCTGTTTCCATTATAGCGTTTTTTATTTGTATTAAGTACAATGAAAAAGTATTAAGTTTTTCTCAACTCAAAACTTAATACAGCATACTTAATATTTTATTCTTCTTTTTTAAATGCATTTATTATTTTAGTCACCAACTTATGTCTTATTACATCTTTATCATCAAGGTGCACAAAGCCAATTCCTTTTACGGAATCCAAAACTTCAATTGCTTTCTTCAATCCGGACTTTTGATGCCCTGGTAAATCAATTTGACTTATATCTCCAGTAACTACAAATTTGGCAGTTTTCCCCATTCTCGTGAGAAACATTTTCATTTGACCTTCTGTTGTATTTTGACCTTCATCCAAAATCACAAAAGCTTTATCCAACGTTCGACCTCTCATAAAAGCAAGAGGAGCAATCTGAATAACTCCCTCTTCAAGATATTCTGCTAATTTCTCAGCAGGAATCATATCTTGTAATGCATCATAAAGAGGCCGCATATAAGGGTCTAATTTTTCTTTTAAATCACCTGGTAAAAAACCTAAATTCTCTCCAGCTTCTACTGCTGGTCTAGTTAAAATAATTCTTCGAACTTCTTTGTTTTTTAGGGCCCTTACTGCCAAAGCAACAGCTGTATACGTTTTTCCAGTACCTGCTGGACCTATAGCAAAAAGCATGTCATTCTCTTCCAGCACATCAACCATTTTTCTTTGATTAACCGTACGGGCTTTTACATGCCTACCTCTATTTCCATGAACGATAATATCATCTCCTTTTGAACTTTCAACAACAATACCTCCTTTGCCTCCTAACACATTCTTTATATTATTCTCAGTCAAATCATTGTACTTTTCAAAATGTTGAATCAAAAGGTTAATTGCTTCAGAAAACTCGCTAAGTAATACCTTTTCTCCTAAGACTTTTAAATTAGCTCCTCGTGCAACTACTTTAAGTTTAGGAAAAAAAGACTTAATCAACTTAAGTTTCACTTCGTTTGCCCCAAATAATTCAAGAGGATTAATACCAGATATTTCAATAATTTTCTCGTGCAATATTTCTTTCTTAATTCAGCTTTCAAAAGTAATACAATCCAAAGTTATAATTTCATTATTTTTATTCAACGAAATCATTACTTTTGAACAGTTTGTTTATAACATAGCATGAAAATCATTACATTAACAACTGACATGGGCCTCAAAGACTACTACGTAGCCTCAGTCAAAGGTGCAATATTGAGTGAATTATCAGATGTTAATATTGTTGATATAAGCCACCAAATCGCTTCATTCGATATTGCTCAAGCCTCGTTTGTAATAAAAAATTGTTACAACGACTTTCCAAAAGGAACTATTCATATTATCAGTATTAGTCCAGGAAATAGTTCCGATACAAAACATTTATTGGTAGAGAACTTTGGACATTACTTTATTGGAGCTGATAATGGTATTTTTTCATTGTTGTTTGACAAACAACCTGATAATATTTTTGAACTAACCATACGAGAAGAAGAAAATACGCAATGTTTTCCTACAAAAAATGTATTTGCGAAAGCAGCTTGTCACATTGCTCGAGGAGGTACTCCTGAAATTATTGGAAAACGAACTACAGAAATCAAAAAACGACAACTCTTTAGAGCTACAGTTGAAAATCATGTGATAAAAGGAACCGTTGCTTACATTGATTGTTATGGGAATATAATAACTAATATCTCAGAAGATATTTTTCAAGAAGTCGGAAAAGGACGAGAATTTAGGATTTATTTAACCCGTGCAGGTTATATGATAACTAAAATTCACCAACAATATAGTGATGTCCCAGAAGGTGAGAAAATTGCAATTTTTAGCAGCTCAGGTAACTTGGAAATTGCTATCAACAAAGGAGTCGAAGGTTCCGGAGGTGGTGCCAACAAGCTTTTTGGATTAAAAATAAATGATACTATTACCATTGAATTCAAAGAAGCAGATAATAAAATACAAAACCTAATTGACGACCATGATTACTCGAATAGTTAAACTTACCATTTCTCCTTCTGAGAAAGAAGAATTCAAATCGATTTTCATTACTAACAAAGAGCATATTAGAGGCTTTGAAGGTTGTTTGCATGTTGAACTTCTTCAAGACAAAAAATACGACAATGTATTTTTTACGTATAGTAAATGGGAAGGGGAAGAATATATTGAAAAATACCGAAAATCAGAACTTTTCGGCGGTGTTTGGAAAAAAACCAAAGCTTGCTTTTGCGCTCCACCTGAGGCATGGAGTGTAGATGAATTATTTAGCTAATAAATTACTTTATTAATTTTGCCTCTATCAAGTCTAATCTCTCGGTAATCTCCTGGAGTTTGTTCAATATAAGAATATGTGTTTTTTTAGCATCAATTCCTACCGGGCTCTTCTCACTGTTTATGACTTTCGCAATTTCATCGTAAACTTCTTTCTCTACATCGTATTTCATAAGTCTTTTTTTTAATCATTCAAACATATCACTCTTTTCAAATGAATATGCATTGAAGGTTCCTGTCGCTGTTGCAACAAGCTCGTTTTTTTGATTGTATATTTTACCTTCAGCAAGTAATATCCGTTTTCCTTTCCGAAGCACTATACCAACACCTTTCAATTCATCTCCAAGAAATACAGCTGATAAATAGTTAATTTTAAACTCGATAGTGGAAACAACTTTATTTTCAGCTTCCACAGCAGATAGAGCAGCAACCCCCAAAACACCATCCATAAATCCAGCCATTGCGCCTCCATGCATAGCAGTAGGTGTAGCTAAATGAGACGCTGTTACGACCATATTGTACTCAATATGACCAGGTGCAACTACCTTATGATCCATATCGAAGAAACGACCAAAATTGTTGTATTTATTATATATATCTAGTATATCCATTGCTTCACTATTAAAGAACAAAGAAACAACAATATGGAAAACAATTACCTTTTAACATTGTAATCTCAATAAATCAATGAATTCAATAGCAAAATCGAGAGAATTTCTGCTCAATATTTTTACATTTGCAGACTTAATTTTTTGAAATGATAAAAGTAACGTTACCGGACAATAGTTTAAGAGAATATGAAAGTGGAACAACTTCATGGGATGTTGCAAAAAGTATTAGCGAAGGATTAGCCAGAAATGTCCTTGCGGCAAAAGTAAACGGAGAAGTTTGGGATTTGACCCGACCACTTACTGAAGACTCTTCGGTTAGCCTTTTATCGTTTAAAGATAAAGAAGGGAAAGGTACAATGTGGCACAGTTCCGCTCATCTTATGGCGGAGGCTATTGAGTTTCATTATCCTGGCGTAAAACTAGCCATTGGACCAAATATAGAGAACGGTTTTTATTATGACGTCGATTTCATGGATTATGAATTTCACGATAGTGACTTAAAAAAAATTGAGGAAAAAATAATCGAACTTGCCCGTACTAAAAGTGCGTACATTCGAAAAGAGATTTCTAAAGCTGATGCGATAAAATATTTTACAGAAAAAGACGACGAATACAAACTTGAGCTACTTGAAGGATTAGAAGATGGTACAATCACATTTTATACGCAAGGTGGCTTTACTGATTTGTGCAGAGGACCGCATATTCCAAATACTGGATACATAAAAGCTGTTAAGTTACTTTCCATTGCTGGAGCCTACTGGCGTGGTGATGAAAACAGAAAGCAATTGACGCGTATTTATGGTATTACATTTCAAAAAAACAAAGAGTTAATTGCTCATCTTGAAATGCTTGAAGAAGCAAAAAAGAGAGATCATAGAAAATTAGGAAAAGAACTAGAGCTATTTGCATTCTCGCAGCGGGTTGGCATGGGGTTACCTTTATGGTTACCTAAAGGAGCAGCTTTAAGAGAACGTTTGATCAATTTCATGAAAGAAGCGCAAGTTAAATCAGGTTATTCACCAGTTGTTACTCCGCATATTGGCCATAAAGATTTGTATGTCTGTTCTGGACATTATGAAAAGTATGGAGAAGATAGTTTTCAATCAATAAAAACACCGCATGAAAACGAAGAATTTTTATTAAAACCAATGAACTGCCCGCATCATTGTGAAATTTATAAAACTTCTCCTAAATCGTATAAAGATTTACCTTTACGACTAGCGGAATTTGGTACAGTATATCGCTATGAACAAAGTGGAGAACTTCACGGATTAACTCGTGTTAGGGGATTTACACAAGATGATGCACATATATTTTGTCGTCCTGACCAAGTTGAAGAGGAATTTAAAAAAGTGATTGAGTTGGTAATGTATACATTTAATGCGCTTGATTTTGATGACTACACAGCACAAATTTCATTAAGAGATCCTAATAATAATGAAAAGTACATTGGAAGTGATGAAAACTGGGAAAAGGCTGAAGCTTCAATAATTAAGGCTTCTGAGGAAATGGGACTAAACACCGTTGTAGAATATGGTGAAGCAGCATTCTATGGACCAAAGCTTGACTTTATGGTAAAAGATGCTTTATGTAGAAGCTGGCAACTAGGCACCATACAAGTTGATTACAATTTACCTGAGCGTTTTGAATTAGAATACGTTGGTTCTGACAACCAAAAACATAGGCCAGTAATGATACACAGAGCTCCTTTCGGCTCACTTGAAAGATTTATTGCTGTATTGATTGAACACACTGCTGGAAAGTTTCCTTTGTGGTTAAATCCCGAGCAGGTTACAGTCCTTCCAATCAGTGAGAAATACAATGATTATGCAAAGGAAGTTTTTAATTCGTTAAATAATTACGATATTCGCGGACTTGTTGACGAAAGGTACGAGAAAATCGGCAAAAAAATACGGGATGCTGAAATGCTGAAAATACCGTATATGTTGATTGTTGGAGAGAATGAGATGAACGAAAAAAAGGTTTCAGTTAGAAAACAAGGAGCGGGTGATTTAGGTGTATTTTCGTTAGAAGAGTTTGCTGAAATCGTTGAAAATGAAATAAATGAAAAATTAGTTCAGTTAGCTGAATAATTTTTGAAGTAAGTATAATTAAACATTTAGTACTATTAAACCTAAAAGAAATAACAGAGGGAGAAGAGTCTTTAAAGAGGACGCTCACAAAATAAACGAAAAAATTCTTTCAAGAGAAGTTCGTGTTGTAGGAGATGGAATTGAATCTGCAGTTTATCCGATTGCAGAAGCACTTGAATTAGCAACTGCCCAAGATTTGGATTTGGTTGAGATATCGCCTAAAGCAGTTCCTCCTGTTTGTAAAATAATAGATTACAAAAAGTTTCTTTACGAACAAAAACGAAAAGATAAGGAACTGAAAAAGAATCAGAGTAAAGTTGTTGTTAAGGAAATCCGTTATGGCCCTAATACTGATGCGCATGATTTTGATTTTAAATTAAAACATGCTAGAGCTTTCCTTTCAGAAGGAGCTAAAGTAAAGGCATATGTTTTCTTTAAAGGAAGAACAATCGTATTTAAAGATAGAGGTGAAATTTTATTATTAAAGTTAGCCCAAGAAATTGATGATCTAGGTGTAGTAGAGCAAATGCCTCAGCTAATGGGTAAAAGAATGATTATGATGATCAATCCAAAGAAAAAATAGAATAAGTAAGTAATAACCATATAAAAAAGAAGCAAAATGCCAAAAATGAAAACTAAGTCTAGTGCCAAGAAACGTTTTAAATTGACGGGCTCTGGAAAAATCAAAAGAAAGCACGCTTTTAAAAGTCACATCTTGACGAAAAAATCTAAAAAACGTAAGAGAAATCTAACAAAATCAGGATTGGTTCATAAATCAGATGTAGCTCACATAAAGACGCAGCTTTGTGCTTAGAAACACTAAGTCGGTTTAATTAATTAAATGTTTAACCAAGTAATTAGTAAAAAAACAAGGAGAGCTTAAACAGCCACTAATTATTAAAAAACTAGAAAAATGCCAAGATCAGTAAACAGCGTAGCCGCAAAGGCCCGAAGAAAAAAGATATTAAAACAAGCCAAAGGATACTTTGGAAGAAGAAAAAACGTTCACACAGTTGCTAAAAATGCGGTTGATAGAGGACTTACTTTTGCTTATAGAGACAGAAAGCAAAACAAAAGAAATTTCCGTTCATTATGGATTACAAGAATTAACGCAGGTGCAAGAGAGTACGGAATGAGTTATTCTGAATTCATTGGAAAAGTGAATAAAAATGGAATTTCATTAAACAGAAAAGTATTAGCAGATTTAGCAATGAATCACCCTGATGCTTTTAAAGCTGTTGTCGATAAAGTAAAATAAATACTTTGTTATTACTTATTAAAAAAAAGGAGAAACGTTTGTTTCTCCTTTTTTTTGCTGGTTATCTTATTTTAGTGTTAATTTAGACCAAAACTTAAGAGAAATTGAGTACTACAATACTGGAAATAAACAAATTATCCAAAAAGTATAAAGATGTACTTGCTTTAAACAATCTTAGTTTAAAAGTAGAAAAAGGAACTGTCTTTGGTCTGCTTGGACCAAACGGGAGTGGTAAAACAACCACTCTTGGTATTTTATTAGGAGTTTTAAGACAATCTGCGGGTAGTTATTCTTGGTTTGGAAATGGAGATACAGCTGAAAATAGATTAAGAATTGGCGCATTATTAGAAACACCTAATTTCTATCCATACTTAACAGCCATTCAAAATTTGAAAATTATTGCAAAAATTAAAAAAACAGACAATCCAATTGATAGAATTGAATCGGTTTTAAAGGTCGTTAATTTATACAATAGAAGAAAATCGAATTTTAAGACTTACTCATTGGGAATGAAACAACGGCTGGCTATTGCTGGCGCGTTGTTAAACGACCCTGAGGTTTTGGTTTTAGATGAACCTACAAACGGTTTAGACCCGCAAGGAATAGCCGAAATACGAGAATTGATCATTAAAATATCAAAAGAGGGCAAGACAATTATTATTGCTTCACATATTTTAGATGAAATAGAAAAAGTATGTACGCATGTTGCTATTCTCAAATTTGGTGATTTAATTAGACAAGGGACAATAGAAGAGATAATTGGTGGTGATAATTTTGTGATTATAGCTGCCAATGATATGGCTTTAATAAAAACAGTAATCGATGAAAATTCTCAAATGGAGATTTCTAAATCTACTGACACTGAAATAACAATTAAGGTATCTAAAGAAATGACCACAGAAATGTTAAATCAATATTTCTTTGATAAAGGAGTTGTGCTATCAAAATTAAAATCTCATTCGGAGCGTTTAGAGACACAGTTCTTAGAGATTATCAAATAATGCTACACCTATTAGGCATAGAATATAGTAAAGTAAAGAATTACACTACTTTTTGGGTAATGCTTATCATTTACGCTACTCTAATCCCATTAATTATTTGGGGCATTTCCGCATTCCATTTCGGACAAGAAGGAACACCTATGTATTGGGAAGGATCTTCAGTTTTTAAATTCCCTGTTGTATGGAATGGTGTAACCTGGGTTGCAAGTTGGTTTAATCTACTTCTTGGTATTTTAATTGTTTTAATTATTTGCAACGATTTTAATTATCGGACATTTAAACAAAACGTCATAGATGGCTTAAGTAAGCAACAAGTTATAGCTTCAAAATTCTTATTTCTTATAGCATTAGCCATGGCGGCTACTCTATATACATTTTTGCTAGGAACAGTATTTGGATTTATTTTTTCGGATGTAGGTAATATGCTTAATGATATATATTACGTAGGAATTTATTTTATTCAAACCATTGGTTATTTTACACTTGCCTTTCTTTTTTCAATTCTATTAAGGAAAACGGCTTTATCAATTATAATTTTCACACTTGCTATTATAGTTGTAAACCCATTAATCTCTATGACAATATCATTAACTATAGGAGATAATTCTATTGTTCAGTTTTTTCCAATTAATTCAATTTCTGAATTGACACCATTCCCACTTCAATGGTTAACGGATATGGTTCAATCTAACCCTGATCCTGCGGCACGGTCAAAAGGAATGGAACAAGTAAACCTGATTATTTCTCAGCCAATAAGAACAGTTGTAGCAACAATGTACATTGCAATATTTGTGTTTTTATCCAATTTGATATTAAAGAAAAGAGACCTTTAATCTAAAATTTATTTCTCAACCACTCAACGAAAATTGGATTCTGATTCATTCCTACATGGGTTTGTCCGGGAAGTGTAATTAACTCATCTTTGCTATTAAAGTGTTCTTTTAATTTAACAGATGCCCCATAATAAATAATTTCATCAGTATCTCCATGGAAAATAGAAATTGGGGATTTTACTTTTGGAATGAACTCATACGTTTTTAACTTATACTCTAAAAAGTAACTCGGTATGAAGGGGTATTGATTATTCATCATATCAACCATACTGTAATATGGCGCTAGAAGAATCAAGTGATTTGCATTAGATTCAGAAGCAAGCATAGCCGCAGGACCCGTACCTATCGAATAGCCTAAAATAATGATATCGCTTTCGTTGTAATGCTCACAAAGACTATCATATGCTATTTCTACATCAGTATAAAATTGATTTTGACTAATAATTTTGCCCTCACTCTTACCAAAACCTCTATAATCTAACACGAAACAATCATAACCTAATTTGGTATAAACATAAGCATCCTTTTCACATCTTGTAATGTCACCAGCATTGCCATGCAAGTAAAAAACAAGTCCTTTCGATTTATCCGCTTTAAACAATACTCCACTTAATTTCGTTCCATCCTGGCCAACTATAACTTTTTCTTCAAAATCAACAGCAAAATCAAATTGATAATCTGCACTTAATTTAGTAGGGTGAAATAGGATACTTTCCTGCTGAAAATACAAATATGAACATGCTGAAATGTAAAGCACAACAACCAATATCAATAGCCACTTCCCTATCTTTACAACAAGCTTCATAACCTATTCAAGCCCTCAATAGCTGGTTCATAATTCGTTTCAATTGAAAGAATATAATTATAAACCTCTCTAGCAGTTTGTTTATCACCTTTGATTTCATTTCCAAGACCCAGGTTATACCAAGCTTGAACATATCTAGGGTTTATATCAACTGCTTTCTGAAAATTTTCTAGTGCTTTCTCGACGATTGTATCTTTAGTATACTGTAACATATGATCTCGATAAATTCCAACATACGTGTTTCCAATATTGAAATATGCTTCCTCAAAAGTAGAATCAATTTCCAACATCTTGTAAAAATAAATCCTAGCTTCCAGTGGCTTATTCGCAAAATGTAGATATAAACCCTTGTTTCGAATAGCTTCCATACTCTCTGGGTAAATTTCCAATGCCGCATCATAATACGTAATCGCTAAATCACTTTCCTGCTGTGCATAAATCCAACCCAATTGAATCATGGCAGCATAATAATTCGCATCCATTTCTATCGCAGTCTGGTAAGATGACTCTGCCAACTTCATGTTTCCTAATGATTCGTAGATCTTACCTTTAACATAGTAAGGACGCGGCAAATACTGATTCTCTTTCAATACTCTATTTACGTAAATCATCGCCTTATCTGGTTCACTATATGCAGCCTTAAGTTCTGCCAATAATAATAATGCATCCGAATTAATAGAATCATACTCTAATGCATAATTTAAATAAATTTCAGCTTGATCTAACAGAGATATATCCCCCTTATACATAGCAGCTGCGTATTGTATGTCTGCCTTTGCATAATTCATCGCTGCTGATTCCGGAGCAAGTTTTAATGCTCTATTAATATCATCAACTGCATTCTTAAATTTATATTGATTTTTATAATACAACGCTCGTTTGTAATAGCCATTTGGAGATTCTGGATTACTTAAAATTTGTTCTTCTAATGCAGTCAAAGGGTTTGCTACAATAACATTATCAATAATAGAATCCTTGTTATCATTAATTTCTGTCTCAGATGTCTCTCCATCCGTTTTCGTTCCACAACTGGTAACAAACAATAAACAAAGTAACCAAAATATATTTTTCATTAATTTTAAATAAAATGGGCGCTATCAAATGAATGATAGCGCCCAAATATAGTCAATTGAAAGGGATTATTACATACCAATCAATAACTTGGCTTAGCCTTTTACTAATTTGTTTATTTACTTCCCAAAGCAGCAACTACTTTCTTTTCTAATTCCTCAGAAAGTTCAGGATTATCCATTAATAAATCTTTAACTGCATCCTTACCTTGACCTAACTTGGTATCTCCATAACTATACCAAGATCCACTTTTCTTTATAATTTCAAATTCAACACCTAAATCTATTATTTCTCCCATTTTGGAAATTCCTTTTCCGTACATGATATCGAATTCTGCTAATCGAAAAGGCGGAGCTACTTTATTTTTAACAATTTTAACACGTGTTCTGTTACCAACTACTTCATCTCCATTTTTAATCTGAGTGGAACGACGAATATCTAATCTTATAGATGAATAAAACTTCAAAGCATTTCCTCCCGTCGTTGTTTCCGGGTTTCCGAACATTACACCAATTTTTTCTCGTAATTGATTAATAAATATACAACAGGTATTTGCCTTATTAATAGAAGATGTTAACTTTCTCAATGCTTTAGACATCAATCTAGCTTGCAATCCCATTTGGCTATCTCCCATCTCTCCTTCAATCTCCGCTTTCGGAGTAAGTGCGGCAACTGAGTCAATTACCACTAAATCAATCGCCCCAGAGCGAATTAAATTATCCGCAATTTCCAATGCTTGCTCTCCATTATCTGGTTGAGATATTAATAAATTCTCAACATCAACACCTAAAGATCTGGCATAAAATTGATCGAACGCGTGCTCTGCATCAATAAATGCTGCAATTCCTCCCGCTTTTTGACACTCAGCAATTGCATGAATTGTCAAAGTTGTTTTACCTGATGATTCCGGACCATAAATTTCAACAACTCTTCCTTTTGGAAAACCGCCAACTCCTAATGCTCGGTTTATTGTAACAGAACCAGAAGATATAACCTCCATATCCTCTATTGCGTTATCTCCTAATCGCATAACCGTACCTTTACCATACGATTTGTCTAATCTGTCAAGCGTTGCTTGTAACGCTTTTAATTTTTCTGTGTTTGCTACTTTTTCTTTTGCTACTGCCATAATGAATAATTTTCCTACAATTATACGAGAAGGTGAACGTAAGCTATTTACGTTGTGTTTTTAACCCTCCAATTCTTCTAAAATTTGTTGTGTATGATGTTTTGTTTTAACCTTTTCAAATATTTTAATAATCATTCCTTCCCCATTTATTATAAATGTCTTACGAAAAATTCCGTCATATTCTCTTCCCATAAATTTTTTTAATCCCCAACATTCAAATTGCTTGATCATTACCTTTTCCGTATCTGCAATTAATGGAAATGGTAAATCATATTTTTCAATAAATCCTTGGTGTTTTTTTTCTGTATCAGCACTTACTCCAACAATTGCAAATCCTTTTTCCAACAATAACGCATAGTTATCCCTCAAATTACATGCTTGCATTGTACACCCTGGTGTATTATCTTTTGGGTAGAAATAAACAATTAATGTTTTTCCAGAAAAATCAGATAACTTAACTGTATTTCCATTTTGATCTACTCCACTAAAATTAGGAGCTTTAACTCCCTCCTTAATATCACTCATAATTTGTTAGTTTTAACTACAAAAGACCGAATACTTCGCTAATATATCAATAATAGATATACAAAATTATCAACAACTCATTTTTTAATCAATATATGTTCAGTTTTTGAACATTACATAAAATACATTTTGGATTACATATATAATCACTAACATTGTAGTATATGGCGATAGACAAAATTACGGAATCAGAATCCAATCATAATCATTTGGACAAAATGAGCACAAGAGACCTTCTTGTAAACATGAACAAAGAAGATAAAACTGTTCCTGATGCTATAGAAAAAGTAATTTCGGCTATCGAGAAGTTGGTTGATGAAATTGTACTTCGTATTAACAAAGGTGGTCGCTTATTTTATATTGGTGCAGGTACTAGTGGAAGACTTGGAATTGTAGATGCAAGTGAATGCCCTCCAACATTTGGTGTGCCACATGGAATGGTAATAGGTATTATTGCAGGAGGAGACGACGCAATACGAAAGGCTGTTGAATTTGCTGAAGATAATGAAAACGGTGCATGGAATGACCTGCAAGAATATCAAGTTGGAGAAGATGATACCGTTATTGGAATTGCAGCTTCCGGTACTACTCCATACGTAATTGGAGCATTTAATAAATGTAATGAACTAGGTATCTTAACTGGAAGCATCACTTGTAATCCAGGAAGCCCAATGGACTTATTAGCTAAACACTCTATAGTTCCGGTAGTTGGACCTGAGTTTGTTACTGGAAGTACGCGCATGAAATCAGGAACTGCTCAAAAGTTGGTTCTTAATATGATCTCAACATCCGTTATGATAAAGATAGGACGTGTGGAAGGTAATAGAATGATTGACATGCAGCTTAGTAATAACAAATTAGTAGATAGAGGAACTAAAATGGTAATGGAGCAATTAGGAAACTCTTACGACGAAGCTAACAAGCTACTAAAAGAACATGGAAGCGTTCGCAAAGCAGTTGATGCTGGAAAGAAATAAAGAAGCAATGAGCCTTACTATTCTAAATGCTATTCTTCCTTATCAAGGTCATCAAAACCATCATCATAAATTAGCTCTTGAACTAATTTCCCAAAAATTTTGTACTCTGTCCTTCTGGATTGCACGCTATTGAATTAGTTGTTTCTACTAGATACGGCTGCACAGACATATCTATTTATCCTATATATATATTATTGGCCCACAAGCGAGTATAATTATTGACAATAATAATATCTGTAAAGGAGACGCTATCACCTTTACCATAGACAATTATGCTGAAGTAGATTTTTTATCATGGTATTTTGGAGATGGCGTTGTTGTAAGCGATACTACCCCTTTTTGCCACGCTGCACACGTCTATAATTGGTTACCACTTTCTGGACCTACGTTTGCTTCATTCCAGAAGATGGCTTGAGCTGTCACCAATTTAGCAACCCATTGGTTGATTCGGTGCTGCAAAATGTAACTTACTTTTTAAATACCACAGATATTTATGATTGTAATAACGCCCTCTATATTTTTATTCTATTCCTAATAGCTCTACTTCGAAAACCAAAGTCGCATTTGGACCAATTAAATCACCACTACCTCTAACACCATAAGCTAAATCACCAGGGATATAAAGAATCCATTTTGAACCCGGATTCATTAACTGAAGTGCTTCAATCCACCCTTGAATCACTTGGGTAACTCCAAATGATGCAGGCGTACCTCTTTCGACAGAACTATCGAAAACTCTTCCGTCAATTAGCGTTCCATGATAATGTACCGAAACTCTATCAGTAGATAATGGAGAAACTCCTGAACCTGGAATCAATACTTTATATTGCATCCCGCTTTCTAAAGTAACAACTCCTTCCTTTAGCGAATTTGCTGCTAGAAACTCCTGTCCTTCTCTTAAATTAACATCAGCTGGACTTTCAACTCTCGGAGGGTTTTTGATTTCATTGCTTGTAGAAACAACTTCTTCCTTATCCTCTTTTACATTTTCTGTTGATGTATTTTCAATACAACCCGTCACTACTAATGACCCAATTGCAAATATCCAAAAATTTTTCATATTTATTAATCTACTGAAATTAATTCAATTTCAAAAATAAGTGCTGCATATGGTCCGATATTAGCTCCAGCTCCTCTTTCTCCATAAGCCAAATCGTAAGGAATATATAGTTTCCACTTATCACCTTCCTTCATCAATTGCAAAGCTTCCGTCCATCCTTTTATTACTCCACTAACTGGAAAAGATGCTGGTTGACCTCTTTCAACAGAGCTATCGAATACAGTTCCATCAATTAATGTACCTGTGTAATGCGTAGTTACTTTATCATTTAGACCTGGTGTTGCTCCAGAACCAGTAGTTAACACTTCATACTGTAAACCACTTGGAAGTGTAGTAATCTCTTTTCTTTTACCGTTTTTCGCTAAAAAATCAGCACCTTCCTTAGAAGCTCCTTTTGCTTTTTCAGCTTGTAGTTGCCCCATATATTCATTCAATAAAGGACCCACTTCTTCTTTACTAATTGCCAATTCCGAATCATTCAAAATATCCTGTAATCCTTTAGCCATTGCCTCAACGTTTAAATCTCCTAAACCTTGTCCTTTCAAATTCTCAGCAATGTTAATACCTATTCCGTAACTTACTGAATCTAGTTTTGTTTCTAATTTCATCTCTGTTTTATTTTTATTATTCTTCTGAGCTGACACACCCAAGCCACCTGTAAGTAGCATTGTCAATATTATTACTTTGGTTTTCATATTATTAATTTATTGGTTTGCAAAAATAGAATATAATTGGAAAGAAAAAAACGTGCCAATACATTTGAATTGAAAAATAGACGATAGCAAAACATTAATTTTAAAATTGTGCCATTCCATGTATACACCTCATTTTTTTTACCTTTAAATGGCACGGTTCAATTATATTATTAAATTTGCGAGAATATTTTTAAAAAAATCTTGATAAGATTCTAAATAAAATTTGTAAAAAATAATTTAAACATGAAAAGAAATATAGCAATTGCACTCGCATTTATATTTGCATCAAGCACATTTACGGTTAAAGCTAACGAAGGAATGTGGCTTCCCTTATTGATTAAAAGGTTAAATCATGTAGATATGCAGAAGTGCGGATTACAGCTTACTGCCGAAGAAATTTACTCCGTAAATAACTCAAGTTTAAAAGATGCTATTGTTGCATTAGGTGGAGGTTTTTGCACTGGTGAAATAATTTCTGGTGAAGGTTTAATGTTAACAAACCACCACTGTGGGTTCGGAACAATACAAGCAAACAGTACTACAGAAAACGATTACTTGACTGATGGATTTTGGGCGATGAACAAAGAGCAAGAAATTCCTGCTGATTTTGGGGTTTGGTTTCTAGATAGAATGGACGATGTAACAGATATTGTATTGAACGGAGTAACAGACGAAATGAAAGAAGGTGAAAGAACTGCTTTAATTCAACAAAATATTGCTGCCTTAAAAGCTAAAGAAAGTGCTGAAAAAGGAGATGACTTTAGACTACAAATCAAATCGTTTTACTACGGAAACGAATATTACATGTTTAAGTACAATGTATTTAATGATGTGCGTTTAGTTGGAGCACCTCCAAGTTCTATTGGAAAATATGGTGGAGATACAGATAACTGGATGTGGCCAAGACACACTGGAGATTTTAGCATGTTTAGAGTTTACGCTAACAAAAATAATAAACCAGCTGAGTTTGCTAAAGATAATGTTCCTTACAAGCCAAAACATCATTTACCAGTTTCTATTGCAGGGGTTGAAGAAGGAGATTATGCAATGATAATGGGATATCCAGGAAGCACAGACAGATACTTAACTTCATATGGAGTCCAAGATGCTGTTTCTGTTGAACAACCTGCGAGAGTTCTTATTAGAAGAACAAAATTGGACATTATGGAAGAAGGAATGAATAAAAAACAAAAAGTTCGCATTCAATATGCTTCGAAGCATGCTAGTACCAGTAACTATTGGAAATATTTTGTGGGACAAAGCGCACAACTGGTGAAAAATAATGTTTATGCTAAAAAGAAAGCCATTGAAGATTCGTATCTAAAATGGGCAAATACTGATAAAGTAAGGGCTGCAAAATATGGAAACGCTATAACTCTAATTGAAGAAGCCTATAATAAAAACAAGCAATATACCTTACCAAATGTTTACTTTGAAGAAGCTATTTTTCAAGGACCTGATGTATTTTCTTTTGTAATGGGGAACCTTGGATTTAGATCGGAGATGAAAGGAGCACTTGCAAGTGAAGATGAAGGAAAAATTAAAGCAGCTAAAAATGGAATTAAAGAAGCTGCTCCAGCCTACTTTAAAGATTATAACCAAGAAATTGATGAGAACCTTTTGGCTTCAATGCTTGAGATGTTTTACACAAATGTAGATGCTGCTTATCATCCGGCAACTTTGACTGAAATTAAAACTAAGTACAAAGGAGATTTTAAATCATTTGCTAAAAAGTATTATTCTAAATCTCCATTTGCTTCAGAAGAGAAGTTAACTATATGGTTAGATAAGTTTAGTAAAAAAACCGTTGAGAAAGATCCTATTTACAACTTAATGAATGAATTTATCGAAATATATATCCAACAAATTATTATGCCTCAACAATTATCTGCCGAATCTTTAGCCAAAGGGATGCGCTTGTTTGTTGATGGAACAAAACAAATGAATCAAGACAAAGCGTATGCTTCTGATGCAAACTCAACTATGCGTGTTACTTATGGTAATGTACTCGCCTATGATGGTGCTGATGCGATTCATTACAGCCATATAACAACATTAGAAGGGGTTATGCAAAAAGAGGTAATTACAGAAAATAAGAATCATGAGTTTTACGTACCTCAAAAATTAAAGGACTTGTTCAACAGTAAAGACTATGGTCAATATGCCATGAAAGATGGTAGACTACCTGTAGGATTCTTATCAAACAATGACATTACTGGTGGTAACTCAGGAAGTCCAGTAATCAACGCTAAAGGTCAATTAATTGGAACTGCATTTGACGGAAACTGGGAAGCGATGAGTGGTGACATTTATTTCGAACCAAATATCCAAAGAACTATCTCGGTTGATATTAGATACACATTGTTTATTATTGACAAGTATGCAGGTGCTGGACACTTAGTGAAAGAAATGACTTTAGTTAAAGAGCCGGTAAAACCAATTAAAAAAGCTGAAATAGCTATACCAAAAGAAGTAATTGAGGAACCCACAGAAACAAGTGCACACTAAATAGATCTTAATTTTTATAAAAAAGCTCCGATTGAAGATTCAATCGGAGCTTTTTTGATTTAGTTAGTCAATAATTTTTTACTATTGGACTTTAAACTTCCCCTATACTGCTATTGAAAAGGCCGTTAGAATAACATCCTCTTTACATGCTAAATCTTTCATAGCAATCTAACGCATTCCTTTTTGAAAATCTCTTTTGAGAACAGCTATTGCCATTTCAGTTGGCGTTTTTTCTAGATTAGCTATTATCTCGAATATTTTTGTGCTCAAATCTATTCCTGTAGCGGTGTCTTTTAAATTGTGCATTGCCATATTGACAATCTTACTTGTTTCTTCTTTTGCCGTTTTAACACCATCCCAAGCCTTTATAGATATGTAAATTTGCTGGGTCATATTGTGAACATATTCTTCACGAATAGCCTTAAGCATATCTGAATGCAGCAATCTCGCGCTCATTCCCGGCTTATGTAAGCGTATAATCATATTGTTCGGGTCAATTCTTTCCATGTAAAGAACCGTTCTCTCATAAGCCTGGATTTTGAGAGGGGTATATTCTTTAGTCGTATTCATTTTTAATTCATCTCTTCGAATCGACTGTTCCCTATCAAAAAATTGTTTTAAAATTATATAGACAGCAAAAAATACAATCAATGCTGGTACTAATATTTTTACTATTTCAATTACATCCTTCATAACTATTCGAATCTTTCTATCAATTTTATTCTACTACGTGTAAATGCAAATAAAGTTAAAAGATACCAGTAATTATATTCTTTTATTATAAATGGATAAGAGCTATTAACAATCAGAAGAAAATCATTGACAACTTTAGTTGAAAAATAAAAGCTCCTGAAAAACATCTTTTGTAAATTTGTACAAAACTTAAAAACCATCAAAATGCAACAAGTTTCAGACAGATTAAACAGACTTACCGAATCAGCTACCATTGCTATGGCCCGTAAGAGTAGAGAGTTAAAATCACAAGGAAAAGATATCATCAGTTTGAGCTTGGGTGAACCAGATTTTAATACCCCAGATTTCATAAAAGAAGCTGCTAAAGAGGGTATTGATCAAAACTACACGAAATACATGCCTGTAAATGGTTATGAAGATTTACGTGATGCAATATCTATTAAATTTAAAAGAGATAATGGCCTAAGCTATAATGCTGACCAAATCGTTGTATCTACCGGGGCGAAACAATCGATTGCAAATGTTATGATGAGTCTAGTTAACCCTGGAGATGAAGTTATCATTCCAGCTCCTTATTGGGTTACATATGCTGACATTGTCGCGCTTGCTGAGGGAATTCCTGTGATTATTGAAACTTCTATTGATAACGATTTTAAAATTACTGCTGAGGAACTTGAAGCTGCCATAACGGATAAAACAAGAATGATGATGTATAGTTCTCCTTGTAATCCAACTGGATCATTATATAGTAAAGATGAATTACGTAGCTTGGCTGACGTAATCGTAAAGCATGAAAATGTTCTTGTAATTAGTGATGAAATCTATGAGCACATCAACTTTGTTGGAAAACATCAAAGTTTAGCACAATTTTCGGATGTTTATGAGCAAGTAATTACAATCAACGGGGTTTCTAAAGCATTTGCTATGACAGGCTGGAGAATTGGATATATCGGTGCTCCTGCATGGATTGCACAAGCTTGCACAAAAATGCAAGGGCAAATTACATCAGGAACATGCGGAATAGCACAACGAGCAGCTATAGCTGCTGTACTTGCAAAGCCTAGCATAACAGATGAAATGAAAGAGGCTTTTCATAAAAGAAGAGACCTTGTGCTTGGAATGTTAGGAGAAATGGAGGGTATAAAAATCAATTTACCAGAAGGAGCATTTTACGTATTCCCTGACATCAGTTCTTTCTTTGGAAAATCAGATGGAACTACAACAGTTAATAGCGCTGACGACTTAACCATTTATATTTTAGAGAAAGCGAATGTCGCCTTGGTTACAGGTGCGGCTTTTGGTGCTCCGAATTGCATTCGTATTTCTTACGCTGCAAGCGAAGAAAATTTAACGGAAGCTATGACTAGAATGGGAAAAGTGTTAGGCGAGTTGAAGAATAAGTTAGAGGTTGCAAATTAAACAAAAAATCGCTTTACTTTTAGACGTCAGACACTAGGTCAAACAGTCTAGTATCTAATGTCTATTATTCTATTGCTCATTACAAAACCATCTTTTCACCTAAATCTAATTCGATTATATCATCTAGAATGACTTTAATTCTTGAATGGTGAACGGGACTTGCTAATTTATTAAGAGGTTGAATTCCTATCTTTTTCTTGTCGTGGAAATGTTCATCCAAATCAGATGTTCGGACAATATAGAATTTCCACTGATTTAAATCTAACACATCAATTTTTGTTACATCTTTTTGATCCAATAAACAAAAAATATAGATCTCTGCTTCCCTATTTCGAAAAGTGACAGAGTCATCGGTTTTTTTATTTACTCCTTTTTTTGGTGCAATATCATATAAAACTCTCGTAGGTTTTTTCTGTCTCCAACTCTGAATGTAACCTGAAGTTTTAACTGCAATTTTTTTTCTTCGGTATCTAAACTCTATATTACCCCAGTCAATTCTGGGCATTTTTGTTAGTTTAAGTGCATTTGCTACTAGATACAAACCGAAATCATCACGGTTCTTATTTATCAAAATGTCAGAATAAGTCCATTGCCAAAAATCTTTGATTTTTGCATCAGCTAGACCCTTTATTTCTTCATGCCCGAAAAACATATCACGAATTTACAATATCCCTATTTAATATTATTGAATTTTTTAAAGCAAACGATTATATTTACAGTAGGTAGAACGAAGCATGAATAAAGCAAACCTCATAAAATGGTCTTTTTGGCCGATACTAGTCGCACTTATTCTAATTGGATACACTTACATAAGTGCTGAAGCGGTGAATAAACATTTAGACTTCATACCATCAAATGCAAAAGCTGTAGTTATTCTAGATTCAAAGTATTTAGCGAACGATTTCTACGAATTATTACAATTTAATCCGACCAAAATAGATGAAATCTTACCCTCTGAAGAAGGAGAATATGAAGCTGAATTACCTACAGAATTACCTGGTATTCTTCCTTTGGAAAAAATGGCTTTTTACCTTTATCAAGATGCCGAAACCAAAGACCAACAATTCTTTCAATGTTTCATAGCGACCTTATCAGATAAGTCTCAGTTTTTGAAAAAGATGAATGGTATGCGAGAAAAAGCAATTGTAAAGGACATTGAAGGAGGTCGGGTTCACTTTTTTAAAGAAGACAATAAACTTGTATTAATAAAGAATGATATTGGCCTTGTAATTGAACCCCTTAACCCCGCTTTTAAATTGAATATGGCCAACGGGGAAAAACATTATATGTCTGTTTTTTCGAAGGAAGCCATTTCACTTATGGATGAAAGCGCAAGCTTTTCTGAAACCTCTAAAAAAAAGAATCATGTTAATATTTGGTCCCCAAACGGAGAAGGGTTTTTAAAAGGGTTTGGTGGAGACATGATTGGTATTAATAAAATGTTTAATAGTCAGGCCATATCTGTAAATTTAAAAGATGAAAATATAGAAACGAAGATTCATTTATATTTGAACGAAAAAGATTTAATTATCGAAAAAAGTAATGAGGTAATCCCCCTCAATGAGCAAGAATTATTTCGTTTAAGTATGAGCTTAAATCCAGAGAAATTTAAAGGTTACTTTCATACGTTACTTCCTTCTGAAAAATATTTTCTCGCAGATGGTTGGACAGGTCAAGTTTGCACAAGTGTTATTGGGTTTAGGAACGAACCCGTTTACAAAATACAAGCAGATACTATTATTGACAAGATTAAACGAGACACTTTAATTAAAATTGATACTGTCGAACTATCTCGATTGGTGAACTTGCCACATTTCGTATTAGCAATCGAACTTGAAGACGCAAAAACGGTTGTTGAATTATTAAAAATAGATTCAACAATACCTGCAAAAGATGGATACTTTTTTTCCAAAATACCCAACCTTATTAATGAAAATATTTATATAAAAATAACAGGAAACAACTTACTCCTCTCTTCCACTCCATTGGAGTTTAAGTATGAACCTGTCTATTCTACATTCGCTTTTAATATGGACATTGAAGGACTTATTTCAAACTACCC
>Ga0209223_10001708_pt1 | contig 23446 bp, 31 predicted proteins | sample COG_06_FD_184750 | JGI IMG/M metagenome (GOLD analysis project Ga0209223, IMG submission 184750) | Pelagic Microbial community sample from North Sea - COGITO 998_met_06 (SPAdes) (version 2) | ecosystem: Environmental > Aquatic > Marine > Neritic zone/Coastal water | place: Helgoland, sampling...
GAAAGTGAATTAATATACAGAGTAGGTTGGTTTAGACACTACCGAATGAAAAGAGCAAAGAAGCGATTGATTAAAATATTAGAACTACTGACAGGAAGTAAGCACGTAGAGTAGTATTAATGCTAACGTAATTGTATATGCGTTCGGTGGCGCAAAAAAGCACCAAACTTTGATTAATTAAATGACTTTATAAAAATGAAACAAACTTCAATATTAGACGAAAACGCCACTGACGTATATGCGGTGTTACCCAATGTAAAAAAGGGCGTGCCTGTCGATAGGAAGGCAAATATAGAGTTATACAATGAGGATAATATGACTTTAATGGCACGTTATCCTGATAATTACTTTGATTTAGCAATAGTTGATCCGCCTTATGGAATAGGTGCGGATAAAGCACAAAACGCAGCGGCAGAACAACGTAAAAAAGCAAATGGCAAAAGTAAAGCTGGAAGAGGTTGGAAAGAGTATAAAAAGACTGATTGGGACTCTGCTACACCAAGTGCTGAATATTGGAAGGAATTATTTAGAGTAAGTAAGAACCAAATTGTATGGGGTGGTAATTACTTTACTGATTACTTACCGCCATCTATGGGTTGGATAATTTGGGATAAAATGCAGAGAGATTTTAGTTTAGCTGATGCCGAACTTGCGTGGACTTCTTATAATAAAGCAATAAGAACTTTTGAAATGAGCAGAGGCGAAAGTTTAGCAAAAAACAATAAAAAAGGTGGTAGGTTTCATCCAACGCAAAAGCCTGTTAAATTATACGGTTGGATTTTAAATAAATACTGTAAACAAGGTTTTAAAGTTTTAGATACTCATCTAGGCTCTGGTTCGATTGCTATTGCTTGCCATAAATATAAAGTTGATTTAGTAGGGTGTGAAATAGATAAAGATTACTTTAATGAAGCTTTAAAACGATTAAAAAACGAACAGGCACAACAGTCACTTTTTTAACACAACAGTGGTCGCCCTTTTTTATTTTGGGTAACTACTTATATAACACACTAAAGTGTTCAAAACGCTGATGCTTAGTAAATTAGAAACATTAAATATAACAGCTAGATTTAGGCTATTTCCTTATGTGGTTTGTGGATCAAACAAATTTTTGTATCAGTTATCTCATTTTAAAAGAAGAAGAACGTGCCCTTTTAAAAAATTAACTTACAATCCAAAAAGAAAAGCTTACCGGATAAATTCGCAATGGGTCTCTAAGAAAAAACTACATTCTCTTATAAAATTAAAAAATGAAATCATAGAAATATTTTAACTTATCAACTATTAGTTGATAAAATACCAGTATCACTCAATTAATTTAGCATCGTATAGAGGTGTTATATGCTAAAAAGTGCGTTAATAAATAGTGGTTTTGCTAGTTCAGCAGATGGTATTGTAGGTAATACTGGTTTTTTTAACTTTTTAGGTGGTGCTACCACAAAAAATGGCACCGCAGTATCTTCTTCATCAGCAAAAACCTTATCTGCTTTTTATAATGGCATAACTATTTTGTGTAACGATTACGCAAAATTGCCAAAATTTGTTATTAAAAAAGAAGGGGATGCAAGAAAAAAAGACACTTCACATCCATTAAACAAGCTTATAGATCAGCGGCCAAGTCCTTTAATGTCTGCATTTAATTATGATTCTATCATGATGCAATGTGCTATCTTAAAAGGCAATGCTTATTCAGAAATAGTTAGAAATGCAGCAGGAAAAGTTATTAGTAGAGAATACATTAACGAGGTAGATACACCTGTTACTGTAAAAAAATTCGATGGCAAGCTCTATTATGAATTTGATAATAGAATCCTAGAAGCTAAAGACATAGAGCATGTAATTGGTTTTACAGAAAATGGCATAACTGGAGTAGGCGTTGTTACCTATGCAGCTAAATCGCTAGGAGTAGCATTAAGCAGCCAAGAATTTGCAGAAGAATACTATGCCTCTAGAGGTATTGGTATGGCAGTAGTAACTTCCTCTAAAGAAATAAAAAACGAAGCTAAAATAAGATATGGAGATGCTATCCAAGCTCGTTTAAATTCTTCAGCAAATTATAAAGTATCTGTTATAGACGAAGCAGGTTCTTTTCAGCACATAAAACTAACGCCCCAAGAAAGTATGTTTTTAGAAACCAACAAATTGGCTGTACAAGAAGTAGCTCGTTGGTTAAACATACCGCCTCATAAATTAAAAGACACAGAGAATTCTAATTATTCTAATATGGAATCTCAAAATATAGATCATGTCTCCAATAGCTTATTGCCATGGTCTATTAAGTTTAGGCAAGAAAAAAACTACAAGCTGTTTACCGATGCAGAAAAAAATAGAGGGTATCAAATAAAACACAATACCAACTCTTTACTAGAAGCCGATAAAAAAACCCAAGCAGCATTTTTAAGTACAATGATCTACGCAGGTGTATATACAAGAAATGAAGTTAGAAATCTATTTGATTTAAACGAGTTAGATGGGTTATCAGACCCTTTAACTGCTGTAAATATGAATACAAAAGAACAAGTAGATGCTAATTTAAAAAAATTAACAGATGAGTAAACCAAGAATAGTAACTAGAGATGCTTTTGTAAGAGATACAACAGCAGAAATGATTGAAAAAAGACAGGTAGAATTTGTGATCTCTACAGAAGCTGTAGATACTTATAGAACTGTTTTTAAGTTAGATGGTTGGGATTTAGCAGACTATACTAGAAATCCTATTGTATGCTATCAGCATCGAGCAAATTCAGACGATCCAGACAATATTATAGGTACTTCTACAGTACGAGTAGAAGGGTCCGAGCTTATAGGTACAGTAACTTTTGAGCCAGCAGAAATTAATCCAAGAGCAGAAAAGATTTTTCAAAAAGTACAGTCTGGTACATTAAGAATGGCTTCTGTAGGAGCTAATGTGCAAACAGCAAGATTTGGTGTAGAAGAAAACGAAGAAGATCCAGAGGTATTGTATTTCACAAAACAACGCTTAATGGAGTGGTCTGTAGTTTCTGTAGGGTCAAATCCAGATGCTCATAAAAGAAACGCAGAAACTCTAGAAGAAATGCGTAGTTCTTTAACAAAAGAAATCAACGTAGAATCAGAAGCAGTAGTTTCTTTTGATCCAACAAAAAGAAGTCTGCGAGAAGCAGAATTATTAATAAATAAGTAAATAGTAAAGATGAAAAATTCAATTGAATTAAAACAAGAACGTGCTTCTCTAATAGACCAAGCACAAGGTTTAGTAGATGCTGCTAAAGCCGAAAAAAGAGAGCTAACCTCAGAAGAAGAAACTTCTTTTGATGATTTTATGGCTCAAAGAAAAGCCTTAGATGCTAAAATTAAAAGAGCAGAAGGTATTGAAGAAAACCAAAAACGAGCTGCACAAGCTGCTGGTGTTATTGTTGGTGGCAACGAGCAAGAAGAAAGAGAAACCTTAAAAAAACGTTTTTCGCTTCATAAAGCCTTACGATCTCAATTACCAGGCGGGGTGTTAGATGGTGTAGAAGCAGAATTGCATCAAGAAGCTGTAAGAGAAGCTAAAGGTTTTGGAGGTACTATTGAAGGAGTGGCTGTACCAAACAGCATGAGAGCAGATGCACAAACCGTTACCCAAGATTCAGGAAACTTTGGAGGTAAACTAGTTTTTGAAGAATACAAAGGGCTTATAGATGCTTTAACACCAAAGCCAATTGTACAAAGTTTAGGCGCACAATACATGCGTGGCCTCACAGGTACATCTGCCTTTGTTACCAATAATGGTGGTATTACTGCAACATGGGAGGGTGAAATAGATACGGTTGCTCCAACTAAAACAGGGTATGGTAAAAAAACCATGGATCCTAAACGATTATCTTCTACTGTGCCAGTTTCTGTTCAAAACCTTCATCAATCTGTGATATCTTTAGAAACTTTAACTGCTAATGACATTCGTTTAGCTACAGAGAGAGCTATAGATTATGCAGTAATTAATGGTCCTGGTACAGGTAATGTTCCTTTAGGTATTTTAAATGCGGCTGGCGTTAATACCATTGCAATGGGTACTAATGGTGCTGCGCCTACATGGGCAAAATTAGTAGAAATGATTACGTTGCTAGAAGATGCCAATGCAGTTACCGGAGAGATTAAGTATTTAATAAATGCGCTTACAAAAGGCTATCTAAAAAGCCACTTGCATACAGCAGGAGATGCTAAGTACTTAATGAGTTCAGATAATTTAATCAATGGCTTACAAACAGGAGTTTCAACTTTTGTTCCTAAAAACTTAACCAAAGGAACTGGTACTAATTTATCGGCTGCAATTGCAGGAGATTTTAGCCAAGTTATTATTGGAGAATGGGGCTTCTCAGATATGGTTGTAGATAATATTACTCGTAAAAAAGAAGGTCTTATAGAAATTACAAACAATCAGTATGTAGATGTGCTTATTAAAGAAGAAGCAGCATTTACTGTGATCAAAGATTTTGATTTGTCTTAATAAGTGATTTGAGTTAATAGTGATTGGGGGTCTGTTTTTAGGGGGCAGGCCCTTTTTTTAAAACCATAAAAAAAAATAAGATGGCTCCAGTAAAAAAAGTAAAAGTAAAATTTCTAGTATCTCCAACAGGGTTGTATGGTTTGGGGTACAATGTAGGGGATGTAGCTTCTTTATCAAAAACCCAAGCAGATACCATTGTAGAAAATAAACATGGTGTATTTGTAACTAAAAAATAATAGATCATGGCTTTTTATATAGAATTAGATCACACACCAGACGAAATTGTAACACTTCAAGAGTTTAAGGCTCAGTTAAAAGAAGTAGATCCAACAGAAGATCATCCAGAAGATGCGTTGTTTCAACAATACATAGATGCAGCGGTAGAAGAATGTGAATCGTATATAAACAGAGCTATTGTAGAAAAAAAATACAAAATATCTGGTAAAAGCTTTGAAGAAGCAATTACAAGTTCTTTGCATACCATTATTGCTATCGATGAAATAGCGTACAAGCCAGCAGATTACACAAGTGGTGATTTAACTGTTTTAGATGCAGAAAATTACACGTTAAGCAAAGTAGATTCTGTAGAAAACAAAATAGAATTTTTGGAAAACATTACGCTTCCAAAAATTAAAGAATTTACCCCAGATGCAGTGCAGGTTTCTATTACTGTAGGCTTGCCAAAGGTATATAAAAAAATAAAGCAAGCTGTGTTGTTAAAAGCAGTAGCTATGGATCAATTGCGTGGAGATTACGTAAAAAACAAAACCACTGCATCAGAAAGGTTGTTGCAGTCATTAATAAAATATTAAAGTGCAAGTAAAACTAGGAGCTTTTAAAAACAAGATACAAATTCTGCAAGAATCTAAAACTAAAGATGCAGCAGGAAGTACAGTTACAGCTACCTCAGTTTTAAAAAATTGTTGGGCGCAGCAATTAGAAATGTCATCAAAAGAAGATGAAGAAGATGGTAAAATTAGAGCCATTTTTGATGCCTCTTTTATTATAAAATACGATGCTAGACTGGTAAAAGGAAAGGCAGTTGGCATGTTGGTAAAAGACGATGAAGGTATTTTTTACAATATAGAAAATGCTATTGAAATAGAGCGAAGAAAATTTGTACGTATAAACGCTTCTAAAAATGAGTAAGCAATTTGTAGAAATAAAAGGCTTTAAAGAATTGCAGCGCAAAATAGCCTTGTTGGGAGATGATAAAAGCAAGCGTAAAGAAGTAGAAAAGATATTAGGACAAGTAGCTAATTCTAGTGTAAAAGTTGCAAAGCAGTTGGCACCAGTTAGTAAAAAGCCTCACGTTCAAAAAAGAAAAGGACAGGCTTTTGGCGTTTATATTACACCAGGTACAGGTAAAAAAAGTATCGGAAAAAGAACCATGCGTAGAGCTAAAAACCCTACAGTATATGTAAGTCCTAGAAGTACAAGAAAAGCAGATGGTTGGTATTTAAGACAGTTTGTAATACCAGGCACAAAAAAAATAAGAGCCAATTCATTTATAGATAGGGCTTATAACCAAACCAAGGGTGGTGTAACGGTAGATGCAGAAAAAAGAGTAACAAGGTACATTCAAAAACAAATAAACAGATTAAGCAATGCTTAAAGAATTTTCAGAACAAATAGTAGCAGATTTAAATGCAGCTTCAGCATTAACAGCCTTGTTAGATGCTGGTGGTGTATCTGCGCTACTCTCTGAAGAAGAAGATGGAGATAGCTTTGTTAATTATGCCATTAGGTATAATGGCAACGAAGCTAAAGATGGTGTTGCAGAGTACCAAGTATTTATAGATAGCTGGTCAGATACCTATACCAAAAGCATAACCATAGCAGATCAAGTAACAGTTGCTTTAGCGGCAGCCGCTAATAGGTATAAGTATGTATCTGCTATTCCAGAGCCAGTGTTTAATGAAAGTACTGGTAAAACAAATGTAGTAACAAAACAAATTTTTAATATATATAAATAATAATACTATGAGTTTAGATTATTCAGGTTCTATGCGTATCAAAATTGCGACTAAAACCATTATGCATGAGGTTGAGGCCTCTTTAAACGAAGCTAGAGATTTTGAAGAACTAGCCTCTAAAGACATTGTTGGCAAAAACTTTCATCCAAAAGAAGGCACTTGGTCATTAACAGGAAATGCTATAGCGGCCAACTCTAATGGAGATGCGCAAATAGATTTACAAGCTATTGTTGAAAGTTATCAGGCAAAAACACTGGTAGCCATAGAGCTTACAGATGGTGTAACTGGTAATATGGCGTATTCTGGAAATGCTTATATAGAGAACTATAATTTAACTACTTCAAATGAAGAAAAAGTAAAATATGATTTTTCTTTAAAAGGAGAAGGAACATTAACTGTAGCTGTAAATACCTAAAATTATGAAAATCACTATTGAAAAAAAGGAGTATCAGTTAAAGTTTGGGTATAAAGTCTATAGAAAAGTATGCCAGCATTACGGAGAAAAAACCGTTGCTGGTTTTGAAAAACTAATTAAGCGTTTTGGGCTTAATAATGTAAAGCTAAAAGATCCAAAATTTGATTCGTTAAATTTTATTGGAAACTTAGTCTTGTTTGCTATTGTTTTAGATACCAATGAAGAACTAACCATAGATTCAGACGATGTGGTAGATGTACTTTGGAACAACCCCTCTTTGCTAGAGCAAGTTATGGAAATGTTTCAGCAATCGTTACCAACACAAAATGCAGCTCCAATACCTAAGCAAAAGGGAAAGTAGCTAGATCAGAGGCAGTTGTCTCTGATCTAACTTTTAATGATTTAGAAGCCTTAGCCTGTGGAGAGATAGGTTTAGAAATAGCATACTTCTGGGATCTTACGCCAAGACAATTTGAAAACATTGTTACAGGTTACAGAAACAAAGAAGAAGCTAGAGAAAAAAACAATTGGTATAGAGCAAGGTGGCAAATGTATTACTCAGTTGTAGCTATGAGTGGTACAGATAAAATTAAACCAGAAGAGCTATTGCCTTTTCCTTGGGAAAAAGAAGAAAAAAAAGAACTAGATATTGTTCCAAAAACACCAGAAGAAACTAAGGCTTTTTGGGATGCAATCGATAAAAAGAAACAACAGTAATGGCAGGATTAGCCTCAGTAAATATTAAATTTTTTGCAGACCTTACTGGGTTTTCTACCAACATGCAAAATGCTAATAGAAAAATTAGCAAAATGGGTAAAAACATGCAGCGTGTTGGCCGTACTTTATCTGTTGGTCTTACGGCACCTATTTTAGCCTTTGGTGGCGTGGCGTTAAAAAGTTGGGATAAACAAGAAAAAGCCATAGCGCAAGTAAATGCTGGTTTAATCTCTACAGGTAATGCTGTTGGTTTTACCAGTGAGCAATTGCAAAAAATGGCATCAGATTTACAAAATACCTCATTGTTTGGTGATGAAGAAATTTTACAAGATGCTACTGCACAACTACTAACGTTTACCAATATTGCAGGAGAGCAGTTTGCAAGAACGCAACAAGCGGCCATAGATTTAAGCACCAGACTAGGTGGCGATTTAAAGTCTGCCTCTATACAATTAGGAAAAGCTTTAAATGATCCGGTGGCTAATTTATCTGCATTAAGTAGATCTGGTATTCAGTTTTCTAAAGAACAAAAAGCGGTCATAAAAAGCCTAGCAGAATCTAACAAATTAGCCGATGCGCAAAGCATTATTTTAGATGAATTAGCAAGGCAATATGGTGGTGCTGGAGAAGCAGCAGCAAAAGCAGGTTTAGGTGGTTTTAAGCAATTGCAAAATTCTATTGGGGATTTAATGGAAGATTTTGGAGCTATTATAGCGCAGGCCATTCTTCCTTTTGTAGATAAAATAAAAACAATGATTGCTTCTTTTAAAGCATTATCTCCAGAAACCAAAAAATTTATTGTCATACTTGCAGGGGTAGCTGCTGCTATTGGACCTATATTACTGTTAGCCGGTACTATTTTACCAGCCATTGCTTCTGGGTTTACCTTATTAATGGGTCCGTTGGGCTTAGTTATTGCAGCCTTAACAACGGTAGGTGTTATCATTTATAAAAACTGGGAGCCTATAAAAGCGCAGTTAGTGGCTATTGCCAATTACTTTATAGACCTGTATAATGAATCTACTGCCTTTAGAGTAGCGGTAGAGTATGTAACACTGCAATTTAAAAATATGTGGTCTGTTGTTAAATTTGTTTTTAATGCCATTTACACCCTTATTACAGGGGTTGTAAAACAAATTATCAATCAGTTTGCATCTATGGGGGCTGTTTTTAAAGGAGCTTTAACCTTAGATTTAGGTGCTGTAAAAAAAGGATTAAGTGATTATAAAAAGGCAACCAAAGAAAATTTATCTAATGTTATATCCTCTTTTAAAGGAGATTTTAACGCACTTACTACAGATGTAGCTGGTAATGTGCAAGATGCTTTAGAAAAGGTAGCTAATAGAAAATACAAAACAATTTTAGAAGTAAAAGTAACGCCTACAGGTCCTGGAGCTTCTATGATACAAGGAGGTACTGTTGGTTCTGTTGGTGGTGGTGGTAACATAACCGTAAATACTCCTGATGCAGAAGAAAGTCCATTTTTATCCGGTGTGTCTATTGATGATAATATTTTAGCTCAAGCAGAAGCCATAAATGATGCTTTTGATGAGATTCAAATTGAGGAAGAAAATGAACGATTAAAAAAAGGGTTTGATGCTATACAGGCTAGATTTAATGCTTTTTCAGATGGTGTAACAAATGCTATTCAAGGAGCTGCTGTTGGTTTTTTGTCTGGCTTTGGTGAAATCATGGCAGGTATTGTAAATGGTGCTGCTAGTGTTGGAGATATTGGAAATTTATTTTTAGGTTCTTTAGGTAATCTATTAGTTAATTTAGGTAAAATAGCCATACAAGTTGCAGTTGGTATTAAAGCAATCAAAAAAGCTTTAGCAAGTTTATCTTGGCCAGTTGCTTTAGCAGCAGGTGTTGCCTTAGTGGCTTTTGGTACATTAATAAAATCTAGAGTATCAGATTTAGGAGGCGGTGGCAACTATGCAGGTGCCTTTGCAACTGGTGGTATGGTTGGTGGCAACTCTCCAGTAGGAGACAAATTATTTGCTAGGGTAAATTCTGGAGAAATGATTTTAAACCAGGCGCAGCAACGTAATTTAAATGCCATGCTTACACCAAACGCTCAATTGCTTAATGTAGTGCTAGGTGGTGAACTTACCGCAGATGCTGGCAAGTTAAAAGTAGTATTAGATAAGTATGATACTCGTAAAAACAGAACTAGCTAATGGTTGCAGAATACTTCAATATTAATATTATAGATACTACAGAAAACAATATGCCGCTTGTTTTAGAACGTACACAGGTAAATGCTCCGCAGTTGTTATACAATGGGCAAGAAGATCATTTTGGTCATTTATTTACCTCAGAACTTAGTTTTAATGTTTTGGTAACTACCAACAACGATGCGCATTTTTTACACTTATTTACGGGCTCAGAAACCAAGTATAAAGTAAACTTAGAGTTGTTTGTAAATAATGTACCTTCTGTAGTTTGGGAAGGGTTTTTGTTGCCAGAATTATTTAATGAGCCTTTAAAAGATGAAGGTTATTTTGTAGAATTTGTAGCTACAGATGGTATTGGCTTGTTAAAAGAAAAAGAACTATCCTTGTCTTTTTATCAAGATAAAAAAAGCGTAATAGATATTTTGCATAGCTGCCTGTCTTTAACAGGCTTGTCTCAGCCTATAATTTATGCAGAGGCTTTGCAGAATGCTGGTTTTGCGTTAGATTATCAAGATTTAGCAATACAAACAATTGCTTATGCTGGCGATACAAATGCTTCTGCTTACGAAATTATTAATTACATTATAGAAAGTTTAGGATGTAGGTTGTTTACCTACAAACAAGATTGGTATCTTATTGGTCTCAATAGATTTGCAGAGCTAAGTATTGCTGCTACTAAATACCCTCCAAATTCAGAAGATAATATAATACAGCCAGGGGTGGCTTACACTATTGCTAGAGACATCTTAGAGCAGCCTTATTTTGCAACACCAACTATTACCGCCTTGCCAGTATTAAAGAAGGCTGTTGTAGATTGGTCTCATAATAATAGTAAGTATATTTTACCAGAAGATCTAGTAACCCATTATCCAGTAAATTATGATACAGATTCTAATGATACAACCGTACAGTACTGGCAAATAGTAACTAATAGTGGCATTTCTTTAGAGGTGTGGATAAAAAGCCTTGCTAATATTTTAAATATTAATGAAGATGAATTAACAAAAGATGCTTCATATTTTGGTATTATAGCATTAAGAGATCGTTTAGAAAGGCTAAATGGTCCTTTTTTATCGTTCACAAATTCAGTATCAAATGCTACAGCTTTAGCTAATAATTATGCAAAACTAATAACTCCAGTATATGTAAATGGTACTACAAATTTAGAAAAATATGCCTCTTTAAAAATAGAGTTTTTTATTATTGCAGAAAGTACAGCTACCTCAGAAGAATTACAAACTGCTTTTAATAATCAAGAATTTAATCAGCATTTTTTTAAACTTATTCGATCAGATTATAAAGAAGCAACCGTTGCAGAATCAGAAGAAGTACTAACTAATTTTATTGGTTTTGGTGCGCCAACTGGTGCTTTTGATTTTGAATTGTCTATTGGTACAAAAACAATTTTAGAGCAAGGAACTGTAAATGTAGTTTCAGGAAAATTAGACATTCCTAAAATATTACTAACCAAAGATGGGTATTATAATCTTATGATTTATCCAGTAGTGGCGCATAGCTTACTTACCGATGTTAAAATTTACGAAAAAGTAGAGTTTACCATGTCTGAAGATGCTACGGTTACAACTACAATAGAGCGTGGGGTAGATTTTACCACAGAACATGAGGTAGGTATTTTTCACAATGGCAATGAAGCCAATAGAAGCCCTCAGAGCTTTCTATTTTCAGACACTTTAATGGCTTCTTTAGATGCAGGTACTATTCCTTCAGTAACAGCCTTAACTACTACTCGTTTTTACAGTAAAGAGCCGGTAACTATTAATGGGGCTATTAATTATTATATTATTACTCTTGGTTTGTATGATGTAGATTATTACAATATTAAAAATGGCTATGAGGTGTATATGAAAAAACCGAATGGCACAATAACATTGGTGCCAACTTCTTTATATACCATAGAGGAAAATGCAGCAGCTGGTGGTAAAATATTAAAACAAATAGATTATGTGCCAGAGCAGCCTACAGACTACTTTCAAGCAGCAGACGAGTTGCATTTAATTTATAGGCTAAATTACCCAGAGCATTGGTTAAACAAATGGCGTAGGGTTGGGGTAGATGAATCTGTTTCTTATGCTACCGCTTTGGTTAGAATGTATGTAGATATACAAAAAAATATGTCTTTTATATTTAATGGAGACTATGCCATTTTAGTGGGGCCACTAGATATTATACAGTACAACTATACTGCTACGTTGCATAAAATACCTACTAAAATTTCTATGGCTTTAAATAGTAATAGAACTTCGGTAACTGCCATACAAGCTAATGAAGGAGCTATACATTATTTAGATACAACAGATGTGCTAGAGCCAACACCTGTAGAAGCTAGTATTGTTATTAGTAGCAAAGCGATTGCTCCTGGGTTGTTTACTACTTCTTGGGTCTTAAATACAAGTTTTGAGATTGTTGGCTTAAGTCCAGTAAATGCAACCCTTACAGCTATACAATTAGACAATAGTGTGGCTAATGGAGGTTTGCCTACAGGACTAGAAAGGTCTGGTACTATTGTTTCTTCTGAAGGGTTGTTTGTAATAGGTTTTCCAACACCTATAGGTACAGATCAAGGTTGGTATAAGGTAGTGGTAAGCCAAGGCATTATACAAAGTAATATTGAGTATGTAGAAGTGGGTACAAATGTGGCACCGCCTTCGACAGGGTATATTACAATTATTAAAGAAGATACAGGGGTTTTAACACCTACGCAAGGAGCGTACACAGCAACGTTTACCAACTTTACCCCAGTAGGTACAGTACAACAAGTTGTTCAGGAAATAGACCCTATAACCTATGCAAATGTTGGCTCTGCAAGTGTAACTGTAATTTCTAATTTATTAGCGGTGCAAACATTTACAGTAAGTGGTTCTGGGGCGTATAAAGTAACGGTGGTGGCAACAGGCTACAGCCCTGTTATAGAAAGTAATGAGATAGGGTGGTTTTTTTAAAATAGATAAATGAATAATACCATACATAAAATAGGTTTTAGAGTAGATGAGGCAGTGCAAGATGCCACAGTAGATCCTTCAGAAATAGGGTTTACATTTGATTCTACAATCCATTTTTTTAATGAAATTAATTGGTTTTTTAGTGATAATACATAAGCAATGGATAAAATAAATTTAGGAAGTGGAACACAAGGTTCTGGAGATACTGGTTTAGTAGGTGGTGGTAAAATAAATGCCAATTATATTGCTTTAGTGCAAGCAATATTGGGGGTTACTATTTGGTCTAATAGTACCTCTGAAAATTTAGACTTAACTACATTAAATACCACAGATAAATCTAGTCTAAAAGCCGCTATAAATGAACTATTAGAACGCACCAAGCTTATAGATGATAGTTTATCAAGCTCTGTGTTTAAAACATGGAGTGTAGATAAATTGGTGGCTACGTTTATACAAGCTTCTGCTTTGGCAGAAAAAATAAACAGCATCACAACAGGCGAACCAACTGGGACATCATCCATCTCTAATATAGTAAAAATTAGTCTATCTGATTATACTGCCGCTGTTAGTGCTGGCACAACTGTATCAACAACTCTTTACGCAATACCAGTATAATATGCCAGTTAAGTTAGGAAATACAAACATATCAAAACTATATTTAGGAGATACCGAGGTGCAAAAATTATATCTCGGGGATGTATTAATATACCTTAATCAAGATACAACCTCTTTTATAACCACTTGGCGTACAACTACTTCAAGCGAAACCATAACCATTCCCACAAATTCCTTATTAACTTACAATTACAATATTACTACAAGCGATGGTCAAAGTTTTAGTGGCATTACAGGAGACAAAACAATAACTTTTGCTACTGCTGGAGATTATGATGTTAGTATAAACATAGATAATGGAGGTACTTTTCCTTCAATTTATTTTAATAATACAGGAGATAAAGACAAGATAATAGATATAAAACAATGGGGAGCTATTGTTTGGAGTTCTTTTAATAGTTCTTTTCATGGTTGTTCTAATTTAACAGGTTCTTATACAGATGTAGCGAATACAGTTAATGTTACTGATATGCGTAGTATGTTTACAGATGCAACATCTTTTAATAGTGCTTTAACTTTTGATACAAGTAATGTTATAGAAATGTCAAGTATGTTTAAAGGCGCAAGTTCTTTTAACCAACCTTTAAGTTTTGATACAGGTAATGTTGGTACTATGTTTAGAATGTTTAACGGAGCATCTTCTTTTAATAGTGCTTTAACTTTTAATACAGGCAATGTTACTACTATGGCTAGTATGTTTAACGGAGCAAGTTCTTTTAATCAACCTTTAAATTTTGATACCAGCAGTGTAACTGGTGTAAATAGTATGTTTCAGTTTGCAACATCTTTTAACCAACCTTTAAATTTTGATACTAGCAATGTTACTAATATGAGCTTTATGTTTTATGGAGCAACCTCTTTTAACAGCTCTTTAACTTTTACTGATACAAGTAGTGTTACTAGTATGTATGGTATGTTTAGAGATGCAAGTTCTTTTAACCAACCTTTAAATAATTGGGACACTAGCAATGTTACTAATATGAGTAGTATGTTTAGAGATGCAACATCTTTTAACCAACCTTTAAATAATTGGGACACTAGCAATGTTACTGACATGAGCTTTATGTTTGATAACGCAGCATCTTTTGACCAATCTTTAAACTGGAATATTTCAACTGTTACAAATATGTTAAGTATGTTTGTTAACATAACACTATCTACAACAAATTACGATGCTATCTTAATTTATTGGGAAAATGAATTACAAACTGCTTTCCCTAATGGAGTTGGCTATACACCAACAATATCGATAACATTTGGAGGTTCTCAATATACTGGAGGGGGTACGGCCGCTACAGCAAGAGCATCATTAATCAATAATTTTAATTGGACTATAATAGACGGAGGTATAGTATAAAGAAAGAATATGACAAAAGAAATAAATTATCCAGAAGTTGACACATGGTTTATATGCTGGAGCAATGATCGAGAAGTTTTAAAAGCGTATGGAGTTGTAATGCCATCACAAACTATGGCAACCTATTGGGATGTTTTAGATACATACACAAATAAGCAAGATTGGTTACAACAATTAACAGAAAACGGAATTGAAGTAAATTCGGAAAATTTTAATAACAACTAAATAAATAACAAAAATGAAAACACAAAATTTAAAAGACAAAAGTAAAGATGATTGCGGATGTAAAGACAAAGAGCAAGAGCCAACTCCAGAAATTAAGATTGGTGGCGATAAACTAAAACCAGAATTAGAAGAAAGACCCCCGGGTAAAAAATAAAAATATGCAAAAAAGAAATATAATTTTATTAATAATATTGTCCTTACTTGTGTTTAGTTCAGGACTGTATTTGTTTTTTCCAGAAACGGCAAGAAAAGATATTTTTTTATTCTATGAATATGTAAATACTAGAACAGGTGTTAAAGGGAGGTTACTTGTAAATATTGTAAATGAATTAAGCCAACTACTTACAGTTTTTACACTATTGCTATTGTGGTATTTTACAGCTTCTTACAAAACATTAAAGAATGTTATATTGCCTTTTTTGATTATTTCTTTTTTAGATATTATAGATTATATAGGCTGGTTTCAACAGCATTCAATATATAAGTTACCAATATTAGTAGTATTAATATTGGTTTGTAATTTTAAATATAAAAAAAATGAATAAAGAATTAACCTTTGGAAATTTGCTGGCAATTTTAATACCAACTTTTATTACAATTTTTATTTGGGGTAAAAATGTTGAAACCAGACTTACAGAACACTCTATTAGAATACAGCAAGTAGAATTAACTAATGGTAAAGTAGAAGTTAAATTAGATGATATAAGCGATGATTTAAGAACTATTTTAGTGAAGTTAGAAAATAAAGTAGACGAAAAATAATAAAGTATAAATGGCATCAATCACAAGTAGATCTGAAAGAATTACAATTAGTAATAAAAAAAATAAATGAGTTTTAGTTATTCAAGCGGATTAATAACGCAATCAGGCACAGACACTAATTATAGTGGTATGATCGGGCTAACTGGTGTTACAAAAAACGGCAATCAATATACACTAGATAATACACGACTGCTAGTTACAGGCACATTGGACGTAGACAGGACAACCGATAGATTGAGGTTTATTAATTATGCGGATTTGTCTGGAAGGGAGTATATTTTTGAAGTAACAGGTACTTTTGACAACTCAACTGTTAGAACGTATCAAAATACAACTATTTACGATTCTTTGCCGTCAATTAGTTTTGAATTTGAAAAAATTAATGGGGGTAACAATGGCCCTTTTGATGGCTACATCCAAACTACATCAACTTCTAATGTAACCATCCAAGGTATGGTTAATGTAAATGACGGAGCAACTACAGGGTCACAGTTTAATTTAGCTCATAATTTTGAAGGAAATGTAACCCTAGATAACGCAATATTTTTAAATAGCACAATAGGCACTTTAAAACTTATATTTACTGCACAAACAGCTTCTACTATAACAATTAACAATGGCCAGTTTTATGGTCACGGATACAGGACAGCAGCAAACGGTTTAACGGTAAATGGGTTAAAGACATTTGGACACCCTGAAACTATCAATGTAAATACTAGTAATTTTGTTAGCGATTTAACCTTGGAAGGAATGGAGGGCTTTGGGGTAAATACAATTTTTAGGAGTGCGGCAGTATCAGCTAACCTAAAATTTGTAAGATATATCAATCCATTTTCGTCTATACCCGCACCAATACCATTAAATAAAGTATCTTTATCTAGTGCGGCAGGGAGCCAAACGATTGTTCAGAATAGAATAATTTTTACAGCTCAAGATGCAAGCGGAGTAGTGGCTAACGCAAAGATTCAAGCAATTGACACAGACAACGGAAATAGACCAACTACAAATTACGGCCCATCCCAAGCTTACGAAATAGCCACATCAAGCGATTTAACATATTCAGAGATTACAAATATAAACGGTAATGCAACTTTTTTAGTCACAAGTGCTGTATGGTATTTAGGCACAAGCTCTACTGATAAAAATATAGATAATCGTGGAGTGGCTAACACGTATGATTTAAACTACAAACTTGCTAGTTTTTTACATTTACCAGCAGAGCAAACACCCAATCATTACGCCTCAGGTGACAAAAACCCAGTATTTTTATTATCATTAGATGCTTCTTTAGAGACTAACGAAACAACTATTGCTTCTTATAGTGTAATCGATAATGCCAACAAATTTTACGATAGCGCAAAAAAATTCTGGTACGATAATTTTAATCGGCAGAATTTATATGTAACTAAATCAGGAAATTTAATAGACGCTGGCAGTTATAACGTAACAATAGACGAAACGGCATCTAGTGTTTTTAATGTGTCTGGCAACACCATTACAATAAAAGCTACTTCCTATACTGGAGATTTGATAACTACTGGTCTTATTACCCTTGCCAACGGTGCTATTTTTCAAGGTACACGAACAGACCAAAATGGTACGGTTTATCCACCTATTGATGTTACTTTTACAGATTTACAAGCAGGATCACAAGTAGTTGTTTATTTGACAGGAACTACTACAGAAAAATTTAGAACAGATAATAGCGGAACGTCAGAGCAATGGACTGAGGTGTACACAGCAGATGTAACTTATGATGTTACTATCCAGAAAGCAGGGTTTTTTCCTATACGATTCATAAATTTAACAGCTTCAACACTACCAATAACTACATCTATAAATCAGTTATTAGACAGGGCTTACCAAACGTCAAGTGGATTAACTTATAGCACAAATACAAATGTAGATACTAGCGCAAAAGAATTTAGTGTTTCTGTAGCTACGACAGTACAGAATTATTACAGTTTTTGGATTGAGCAATGGATAAGTAATACAGCTCTTAGAAATATAAAATTTCCTATATCAACTTTTGGAGGAAATAGTTTTTCTTTTGATGATGGTTACGAATTTACAAGTTCTAGTTTGCAATATTTAAGTAAAGATGGTTTTAGATATTTTGATAGTACTGTTACTGCTAGATATGCAGCTATTTTAAGTCAAGGAGTATCTACAGGACTACAAGCAGAATATCAACAAGCTCAAGGAGGTAGTATATCAGATACTCAAAATACAGGAAACGTAGATCAAGTAATACAAATATATGGAGATGTAACACATGGAAATTTTGATTATACAAACTATTTAAAATTTAAAGTACAAGGTAACGGTTTTAGACAAGCTGAAGCAGATATTGTTTCGGTTTTCGGCACGTTGGAAGAGCAGTTTTATGTTACTTCTTTAAGCACGTTAGCAATACCAAATTTCATAAATGGAAACCCAAACGTTACAGGATTAAGTATTACAGACAATAGCTCAAGCCCTGTTTCTTGGGATGCAGGGGATGGAACGGCTAGAAATTATAGCTTAACTATAACAGACACCAATAACAATACAGGCGAAAATATTTTAAGATGGTTAAATTATAATTTAAGTTTAGACGCTACCTTTGAAGGAAAAGACCCATTTTATTATTCAGAAATGGTTATTGACAACGGGTCGTCTTATGAGACTATTAGAGGTATTTTATATGAATCTACATCTAATGTATTAGCAGGAGTTCGAGTAATAGATGAAAACGGAGACGCTCACAGAGATTTTACAAGGTTTCAATCCGATAATGGAACGTATGGAGTTCCTGTAGAAATAAAATCTGCTTTTATTTCAGGAATAACATCGGGTTCAAGATTAAAAATATTTAATATTACAACAGGGCTAACAACTTTTAATGGATTTATAAATGCAACTACTTATACCGAAGAATACCAAGAGGGAAATAATTATTCGCAGAGCGATCAATTAGAAACAACGCTTACATATCAAATTGGAACTTCAGCAAAAATTCCTTTAATTTCTCAAGTAATTGTTGGTGCAACGGGTTGGTCTTTATTAGTAAATCAAAAAGACTTACCAGCATACAGTAGTTTGGGGGCAGATGGTTCTACAGTTACCGAATATAATATAGATTCTAATACTGGTAATTTAGAAATAGATGCAAACGATACAGATTGTTTTTCTGCAAAAAGACGATTGGTTGCAAGATATTACTATTTAATTACAACAGAAGAAGGTATAAACAGATTTGTAAATGCTATTATTTTAGAAGATTCAGCAAATGCGATAATAGATAGGGCAATAACTAATTTATTAGTAGATAATACAGGAAGTTGTACTTTAAATTTAACGGATAGTGATTTTAGATTATATACCTCAGATGGTTCTTCATGGATAAAAAACCCGCCAACAGGAGGTTTTGGAATTATATCAGATTCAGGAAAGGTTTATGTAAAAGGGCAAGAGCAATTAGAAAATAAAGTTGATGAATTAATTGACAGAGAAGATGCAGATATATATGTAAGTCCTACATCTTTTGTAAAAAAGAAAAAAGGTACTGATGTTGTAATTGTAACTAAAAATTATACAACAGATGGTCAAGGTAATGAAACTTTAACAGAAACAACTTAATGGGCTGGGCGATTAATTGGTTTAGAAAAAAAAAGGAATATGTACCAGCAGATGAAGTTATTGGTGTGTTGCAAGATGATGAAGTTGTAGGGTTGGTGGCTGAAGATTTTATTGTTGGTTTGGTGCAAGATGATGGTATTACAGGATTTGTTGAAGAAGAAATTAATATTGTTGTCGTAGAAGATAAATTAGAAATAAATACAATTATTTAACATGGGAATAAAAAGATATAAAGGCCAGCCAAAGCCAATTGTAATTGTTACAAAAAATAAAGATGGCATTGCAGCAAGTGCTTTAGCAGTGTATAATAAAACCTATGCAGATATTTTAGAAGTGGCTGTTAATTTAAAGAAAAATTTAGCTACAGATCTAGATACTGCTTATTTGCAAAAGCTAAAAAGCACCAATGCTATTACTATAGATGAAGTAAATCATAAATATATTGTTAGTTTAAATGTTTCTGATTATACAAATTTATCTGTTGGAAATTATTATTTGACCTTAAATATACAAGTTTCAGGTATTTCAGACTTTATAGAAATAGATCTAGGAACAAAAAACAATCGATTGTTTTCTGTGGTTTCTGATACAAATAGAGCGTAATATGGAAATAGATGTAGTAAGATATAACGGCCAAGAAGATTTTACTGATGGTATTTTTTTAATCAATGGAGGGTTTCAAGTACATACACTTGAAGATGAAGAAAGAAATAAAAAACTATACGGAGAAACAAGAGTATGGGCTGGTAGATACTTGGTAATGCTAAGAACAGAAGGGGGTTTTCATCAACGTTATTTGGAAAAGTTTGGTGCAGATTTTCATAAGGGAATGCTATGGATTAAAAACGTTCCAAAATTTAACTATGTTTTAATACATATTGGTAATGACGATGATGATACTGATGCGTGTTTATTAGTTGGGATGTCTAACAATGCTGATGAAAAAGGATTTATTGGAAATTCAGCAACAGCATATAAAAAAATATATCCTCAAATAAGGGATGCTATTTTAAGTGGCGAAGAAGTGTTTATTAACTTTTATGACAGTGTGTATGCTGTTTAAATATATTTAGAAATTATGATAAAACAAAAAAAGCGAAGCTTTCTAGGAAAGCTTTGGAGAACAATAGCAAAAAACTCAATCCCTTTAGGTGTAGGAGAGGCTTTAGTAGGAATGCTCGATGGAGATGTAGATCCAGACCCATCAGAAATAATAAAAGCAGTAACAGGTCACCCAACAATGAATCAAGAGCACAAAAAAGCATTGCTGCAAGATGCTAAAGACGAAATGAAAATTCGAGAAATGGACGATAAAGATAGGCAAGGGGCTAGAAACATGTATCCTGAATCTAAGGATCAAGCAGATGCTTTGGCTGATTTTATTATGAAATGGAATTTAGTAGGTGTAGGATTTATTATTCTTATAAACGTTGGAGTTTTAATTGCTGCTAAAAAATGGGAATTTGACACTTCAATTGTTTTGGTAATTGGAAATTTAGCGGGAATGATTATTCAGAGTTTATTACAAGAAAGAGCTCAAATAGTTGGTTTTTATTTTGGAGCAATGAAGCAAAAATTTAAAAATGTTTTTGGTAAGGACTAAAAGTAACGGAGAAATAAAAAACAATCACTAAATTTACTTTAATAAATGACAAATAAATGACAAATTTTTTTAGTTGTTTTTTAAAGTACTGTATTATAAGTATTTATATAATTTATATGTCTCCCTTCTAAGGAGGCGGTCATAGGTTCGAATCCTATCGGGCTCACACTAAGGTTTACCAGTAATGGTAAGCCTTTTTGCTTTTTGTAAGTGTTTTTATCTTTGTTGTATTTAGTTATATTTTGTTATATTTAGCCAGTTATAAATGACAAATAAATGACAAATAAATGACAAATATTATTACTTACACTTTAAGATTAGATACTAGAACGTCTCAATATAGAAAAAAAGGGTTTCCTGTAGTAGTATTTCTTCATAAAAATAAAGCTCAAAAAAAAATTAATTTACCAATGTTTTTTGAATTAAAAGATTGGAATTTTAAAAAACAGCTTCCTAAAAACAACAAGCAAATAGCTCTATTAATTAATAAAAAAAAAAATCTGCTGGATGAAATACATTTAAAAAGTTTAAATGGTGAATTGTTTCATTTAGATCATGTAAAAAAACTACTTTTAAATGATTTAGATTTTGTGCCAGCACAAACATTTACGTCTTTTTATGAAGAATATATGAAAGAGTTGTTATTGGCCAATAAAATAGCAACTTATAAGAAGTATGAAAACGCTTTTAATCAATTACATATTTTAAAAAAAACGATAGATTTTGCTGATTTAAATTATGTATTTTTTCATTTATTTAAAGAGGCTCGTTTACGTTCTGGAAATAGTAAAAACACAGTTCATACTTATTTAACCGTTTATAGATCTGTTTACAATGAATCTGTAAGGCGTGGTATTATTGCAGATAAAAAACCTTTTTTAGATGTTTTTAAAAGTGTTTTTGTAAAAGCAAATAGGACCAAAAAAAGGAATATATCTAAAGAAAGTATTATTTTGTTAGAAGATGCAATAGATTTAACCTTTGCAGAAAAAAGAGCTGTTAATTTATTCTTACTTCTTTTTTATTTTGGTGGCCAAGATTTAAAAGATGTTTATTACTTAAAAAAATCAAACATTGCTAATGGTAGGGTTTACTTTATGCGTGGTAAATTAGATAATGCTGGATTTCAATTTGATTTAAAAATACACGCTAAATCTCAATTTATTATAAATTTATATACGGCTCCTGGAGAGTTTGTGTTTCCTTGGAGAAAAGACTTTACAGGTTATAAGACTTTTAGAGATAATTTTAGGAGAAATTTAATTAAAGTTCAGCAGAAGCTTGGTATAAAAATACTTCCTTTAGGTGGTTCTATGGGGGTAAAAGTTGCTAGACATAGCTTTGCTACTATTGCAAAAAATTTATTTATTGATGGTGATTTATTACGTGAGTTAATGGGGCATGAGCGTAGTGAAGTAGATACTATCTATAAAGATAAATACTCGGAATCTGTAAGAGATGCGGCTTTATTTAAGATAATTTCTTAAAAAGTTATAGCTTATTTTATATAAATTTATATATATTTGTATTTAAGTTTGCTAAACTATGAGTTTGTTTAGTTTTTAATTTATTTAAAAAAAATGAAAAAAATAAAAATAGTTTTAAAGTCTGGAAAAAATATATTGGTAAGCAATCATTTAGCTAATTTAATTAAGGCGCCTGTTCGTGTAGAATACCCTTTTAAGTCATTTAGTTATTATGAAGATGGTGAAATGAAAATTGCAAAAATTAGCGAAGTGATGTCGGTTGGTTAATTTTTTTGTTTACGTATTTGTATAAGATTAGGTGCGTATAAATAAGCACTTACCAACGAATAAAAAATGAATTTAATAAATAAATATTAACCTTTAAAAAAGACCATAGAAGCACTTAATTTTATACGGTGTCATGTGGCGTTTGAATTATGAAAATATATGTCGTTGAAGAAGATGCTAATTCTCATTATGGTATGACTAGAATAGTTAAACTTTTCTTAAAAAAAGAAGATGCCGAAGAGTACAAAAAAGAAATTGACAGTAAACAAATTGAAGAATATAAAGAAGCTCAAAAAACTTACCCAGAAAGGTTTGACGAGTTTCAAGAAAGAATACAGAATGTAAATGAAGTCTGGATAACTGAGTATAATGCCACATAACGGTTTGTGTAAAAATTGAAGCCGTAAACAAATACATTAACTTTTAATTAAAAATGGAAGAAAAACTTCAAGAAATAATAGACGATAGTAGAGAGAATGTAGAACGTGCAGAAACAAGAGTAACTACTCTAAGAAACAAAATAGAGTTTTGCCAACTACATAAATTTACAGAAGAAGAAAGGGTTGCACGTTTGAAGCTAGAGGAATGCGAAATGCTGACTTATAGATACAGACAAACGATTAAACAACTTCAAGATATGCTAAATGCTTGGAACTCTTAATGCACCCTAACGCATTGTGTATGATTAGTAAGGCGATTAATTAACAAAAAACGATAAATATGAAATGGACAGACAATAGAAAACCAACAGAGGGAGTAAGTTTTTATGACCATACGAAATGTGAAACACCCATAG